>Ga0194112_10001642_pt1 | contig 32586 bp, 24 predicted proteins | sample TA2MahC400mmetaG_FD_146191 | JGI IMG/M metagenome (GOLD analysis project Ga0194112, IMG submission 146191) | Freshwater microbial communities from Lake Tanganyika, Tanzania - TA2015016 Mahale Deep Cast 400m | ecosystem: Environmental > Aquatic > Freshwater > Lake | place: Tanzania: Lake... | reverse complement strand
AAGTAAACTTCAATGTTTGGTAAAGCCTATCCCAATCGAAGCAGAGCTTCGGGGCATTACGGCTTTACAAAAATTGATTATCCCTGAACTCATCCGCAATCCCATTCATGTTAAAAATGGTTTTGGAATCATCATCCGGAATGCATGGCTGGTTTACAACAGCCGAAACACGATCAGACATGCTGTCGTGCTTACCCAGATTACGACTGGCGTTTAAGTCAGCGTTGAGGCTATACCCACAATGAGAACATCGGAAAAAACCTTTAAGACGAGTACCGAGTTTTCCACATCTGGAACAGATTTGGGAAGTCAGATAAGGATCAGTCTTAATAACTCTAACTCCTTTCGTGACTGCTTTATAACTGATAAAACCTTGCAACTGGAAGAAGTTCCATCCGTGCAACCAGAAATTAAGCTTTCTCCCCTTGTTTCTTCTAATGCCTTTAATATCCTCCCTTACGATAGTAGTTCCTGCTTCGCAACTGTCGACTATTTTTTTGCTGATATCATGGTTAGCCCAAGCCTTGAAACGTCTCTCCCTCCCGCTCAACTTCTTAAGAAGCTTTCTGGAGTTTCGAGTGCCTTTAGCCTGAAGCCTACCCCTCAAACGCTTAAACTTGACCATACAAGACTTAACTTTACCACCACTAAAAAACTTTCTTTCACTAGTCACAGCAACATGATTAATCCCAACATCAATACCTACGACTTTCCCATCAGCAACACAACTGTTAACATTTCTGGAAAAAGTAATATGGATGAACAATCCTTTCTTAGTCTTAATAACCTGTGCTGTTTGTGGACTCCAATCCAAATACTTCCAGTAGTATTCAGGAACTTCAACAGGGATGTCAATTCTTCCTTTAACCGTTGTGATCCTTATCTTGTCAAAAGAAAAATTAAAAGTTCTTTTATCAAAAGGCAAAGACAAAAACTCTTTAAAAACAGGCTTACTACCTTTGTTAGATTTAACACTTTTAAGAGTTTGGGAAGCAACCCTGTTAGCATTTATAACAAATTGAGAAGGAATACCAAACCTTTCCTTAGCCTTGTAATAACAAAGATGATGCAGATCATACCTATTGACTATTCCCGCTTTAAAACCTTCATCAGCGATATAACCAACAGCCCCAGAGTACAGTCTCATGGTCTCAAGAACTTCCTCTCTTTGCCTAAGCTTAAGTTTTATCGTCGCAAAACTCTTCATAACAAAAAAGATTGCGCTCTTCTTTATAAACTCTCGCCACACACTTGTCGCGCTGTCCACTACTCTAAATTTCCGACGCTGAGAAAAAATTTCCGAAACATTTTTCAGTACACTTACACAACTTCAGGAGGCAAAAGGGTATCCTATGCAGAGCATCGGGGTATCAACCCATAATGTAATGAAAACCCTTATCTTATCACATTTCAAGCCTTACCCGCCAAACCATGGGGCTGCCAGAAGGATATGGAATATGGCCCTGAATAAAGCTGAAAACGGTGGGGAAGTAATAATAATTCATAACGCACTAAACGGCCCCAATAAGAAGATTAAAACGTATATAAACGGCATTACAGTAATACAAACGCCTTTACCGCTAACAGATATGAGAAAAAAGCACTTCCTCTTTCAAAACAACCCTTTAATGCTTCTAGAACTGATTAAAAACAAGGATGCAGATGAAGTACGATTCGAATTCCCCTATCTCCTGCCTATAGCAGTATTTGCCAAACTATTCAGAAAAAAACTTGTTTACAGCGCCCACGGAATAGAATACGAATGGCAAAAAAAGCTTTATAACAGAAACCCACTTTGGATTTGGACAACTAAGATTATAGAAAAAGCAGCATTAAACTTATCAGATGAAATCATATGCATATCAAGCAAGGATAAACAAAAACTACAAAAATTGTATAAAATAAAACAGGGAAAAATAAGAGTAATAGAACATAAAGTAGACATGGAAGAAGTTAAGAAAGCAAGACCTTACAAATTCAAGAAAAAAACAGTGCTGTTCATAGGTTCACAGTTACACCCCGCCAATAAGGAAGCAATAGAAAAGATTTATTACAAAATAATGCCTAAAGTCTTAGAAAAAAGAAAAGACATACAATTCTGCTTTATAGGCAAGAACCCTCCAGAATGGTTGAAAGGACCAAATATTTTGGTAATGCCTGAGATTTATGACAGAAATGTATTCCCTTATATTAAAGGGGCAGATGTGTGCATAGCACCTATCTTTAAAGGATCAGGCGTGAGGATAAAAATACTTGAATATTTAGCATGCAACAAGCAGGTAATTACAACAAGGAAAGGAATAGAAGGGATAAAAGAAAGAAAAAATTTAACTATTGCAAACTCGATAGAAGAGTTTTCTAAAAACATCCTAAAAATTATTGCTGAATGAAAACCGCAAAATTTATATATTATTGCTGGCTATACTCATCAATATGATTAAAGATATTCATGCCTTTAGGGAAGAGCTTGACAAGATAAACAACTGGTGGACTTTAAAAGAAGTCAAAGAGCTTAAAGAAAAAAGGCTGATAAAAAGGCAGGCTTTTTCAAGGGTACTGAAAGAACTCGACGCAAACAGGGTGATAATAGTAACAGGGCCTAGGCGTGTCGGCAAAACAATCCTCGTCAAGCAAACAATCCAGGAACTGTTGACTAAAACGCACCAGCAAAACATACTCTACTACTCATTAGATGACCCCTCCTTATTCACCTACTCAGATAACCTTATCAAAGACATGATAGACTACTTCCTGGAAAACATAGCAAAAGATGGGAGAAAATACGTTTTCTTGGACGAAACACATCTTTACAAAGGATGGTATAAATGGATAAAATCTTACTACGACCGGTATGATGACATAAAATTCATTTTAACAGGCTCCTCTAGTCTTGCATTGCAAAAAGAAGCAAACATGTACCTTCAAGGAAGAAGCCTGAGCATCGAATTATATCCATTAAGCTTCAAAGAATTCTTAAGCCTCAATGAAATAAAATCAGAGCTTAACATAAAATTTGAAGATATAACAAGAAATGTTGGCAAGCTAGATTATTTTAAAATAAAAAAAGAATATACCCAAATCGAACGAGATTTTAAAGAATATCTATTAGTCGGAGGGTTCCCAGAATGGTTTGAAATAAAAGACTTGGATAAATGGTTTATTAGGCTAATGGAGGACATACCAAAAAAAGCGATATACGAAGACCTCACAAACCTTTTCGGACTTAAAAATCCTAAAATACTAGAGCTTATACTGTCATTCATCATCGCACAGCAAAGCAGAATCCTCTCCTACAAAACTATTAATGAAATAGCAGGCTTAGACAGAAACACGCTTGTGAATTACATTGAATATCTCAAATCGGCTTATTTAGTAATTGAAGTGCTAAAATATGCGAAAAGCATAAGAACGCAACTTAAGTCCATGAAGAAATATCTCAGCATAGATCAAGGATTAAGAAATGCGTTAATAAAAAATTATGAAATAAACGAAAATAATATAGGATTCATAATAGAAAATGTTATAGGACTTCATTTATTCAGAATTGCAAAAATCAAAAATCTGAAACTGTTCTATATAAGAAAAGATAAAGAAGAGATTGACTTCATAATAAAAAATGAGGCTATGATCCCAATAGAAGTAAAATATAAGCAAAATATCAAAGAAGAAGACGCTAGGACCATTAAAGAATTCGTTAAAGAAAAAAAGTTAAAATATGGCATAATAATAACCAAAGATTTATTCAAAAAAGAAACAAACATTTTATACATTCCAGCATGGCTCTTCTTATTATGTGAATAAAACTTTTAAATAACAAAAGATGATAGTATTTTAAAGAATGATGAACATCTACAATGCGGTACTGATAGTTCTTTTTGTAATAATCATAATAATCGGTAATCTCATATATTTATCAAGACATACCTTAAAAAAAGAATTCAAAAAAGTCAACAAAAAAACATGGCTTATCCTAGGCTTAATATTCCTTATAGGATTGTCTCTCCGTATTTTTATCATCCCACACATGCACAACCTGTATTATGACGAGGATGGTTATTTAGATATTGCGAAGCACATCTCATCTGAAGGCAACAATTGTCTATGCCTAGACAACATTAACGGTGCCTGCAGGTTCTGCGGGTATTCTTTGAAATCTATAGGCTTCTCATTATTAGTTGCAATATTTTTCAAAATATTTGGCATAAGCCATGATGTCGCATTCAACCTAGTAGCAGTAATTGGAAGTCTAACAATCTTTACCATGTTCTTTTTTCTATACGCTCTTTTTAAAGAAGAAAAACTAGCGTTATTCGGTGCATTGATATTAGCGTTATACCCCCTACACCTTAGATGGAGCGGTTCTGCATCTGCCGAAATAGTTTCCTTATTTTTTATCCTTATTACTTTCACCTTCTTAATAACATATTTCAGAACTAATAATCCTACAGTGCTTTTAACATCAATCCTGTTCTTATGCTTCACAATAACCGTAAAAGAAGAGAACATACTCTTACTCTTGTTTTTCTTAGCACCTTTCCTTACAAAAAGAGTTTATAGAAAAAAGTTTTTGATAATCGCCTTGTTCTTTACCCTTATATTCCTGCCCTACCTTATCGGCAACCTACTATTCCACAGTACAGGAGAACAAGAAAATTATGCTATGAGATACACTTTTTGGAAACAAGGCAAGATATTGAGCTACACACTTTTCAAAGAAACGTTTATACCCAACTTATCATTTTTTGTAAACCATGATTATACAATGCCGATAATACTTTTCTTTAACGCTTTAGGCATAATATTCATGTTTAAAAAAGAGAAGAAATTAAGCATCATGTTTTTCGCATGGCTTATGATATTACCAGCGATATTCTCAGCTTATATCGGCACGCCCTTAGAGTTCAGCGAGGTAAGGCATTACATACCAATAATCTTGTCAATAATCGTTTTTTCAAGCTATGGAATATTCCAATTATGCAACAACCCTTATTTTAAGAGAATCAACCTTTTTTATATAATAATTGGGATTGTTTTAATCTCAACTGTTTTCTACACCACTTACTTAACCTCTGATAAGAGCCCGGTCATAACAGTTCAAGAAGACCATGATTTCATAATACAAAGCCTTGATAAAATACCAAAAGACTGTATAGTGATAACACAAGAATCTTATCTCTTCGACTTTTTCGACAAAAGCTCTACCTCCATTTATTTAGAAAATCTAGACTTAAACAGAGATTGCATTTTTTACTACAAAGGAGAGCTATGTTACAGGGTAGAGCTAAGAGACACATGCGAAAAGTTTGAAAAAAATCTAAACTTAGAAACTTACTTAACAAATGGAAGGCATACTTTCTATAAAATTCAATCATAACATCCAAATGAAATTCTTCACAAAAACAGAATTGAGAATATTTCTAATTTTTTGGATAATTTTTTCCATATTTGCAACAAGCGACAGATGGAATGATAACTCTACATTAGATTTAACAATGGCGATAGTAGATGAGCACAGATTTGAAATAGACTCTTATGCAAATAACACTAGTGATAGGGCGCATTATAATGGGCATTATTATTCAGATAAAGTTCCAGGTACAGCTTTCTTCACAGTCCCTTTATACAGCGTATATAAAATTTTTATAGGGGAAATACCGGTACATAATGTTTTAGATGAAGATAATATTAGTTGGAAGTATCAGTTATTCTTGTTTTTGGTAATTTCGTTAATATCTGCTGTTTGTGCATCCTTAACAATTGTTTTGGTGTATAAAACTTCAAAGTATTTTACCTCAAATGAGGTTCATAGAAATCTTGTTGTAATCGTTCTCGGCCTAGGGACATTATTACCCCATGCTGGAAGGCAGTTCAATTCGCATGCAGTTTCAACATTTTTTGCATTTCTTTGTTTTTATTTGATATTTAAAATGAAAAAAGAAAAAGTTGATCTATCATTTATTGCCGGAATAATGGGTGGCCTTGCCATACTATCCGAATACAGGGCCATCATAGTTATAATCGGTGTTTTTATAATGGTCTTAAATTTTAGGAAACGGGAATGGATACTAAAATTTACAACAGGGGTATTATTAATATATTCTATCCTTTTATTGTATAATTATAGTATATATGACTCACCTTTTAAAGATTCCACACAACATGGAGATATAATCCCTTTTAAAGAACATATAAGAACGCTTAGTTGTTTCGAGCTTATAAAACACAATACTGATCAACCCACCCCGTTATATGTAGTTCAACGTTTAGTATCCAATAAAAATACAAAACAAACAGTGCTTAGATTATTATTTTATCCATTTAAAGGTTTAATCTTCTACTCCCCAATAATATTTTTCTCTTTTTTAGGTTTATTTTTAATGTACAAAAAGAATAGAGTATTATCTTTTATAATTGCTTTTTGTTCTTCAGCTTATATCCTCCATATAGCTTCTTTTTCTTTTGTGTGGTGGATGGGGATTTCTTTTGGACCAAGACACCTAACCCCGTTAGTACCTTTTCTTATGATACCTTTATTATACATATTCGAAAGAGTAAACAATAAGGTAGTATTATTTTTTGTCGTAATCTCTATCTTGATAAATATTATAGGGCTACAATCAGTGTACCTATCACACGATCCTGTCGTGTGGAGTGAGTCTTACTGTGAAATAATGCAATCATATAAACCTATAGCTAATCCTTTATTCAATAATTATATGCCCTCATTATTTAATGAAATTCCACGAAATCCGCAATATTTTTTAGTAATAGAAAAAGTATTAGGTGTCAAAATAATTCCTATTGCAAATATACTCCTCTTATTCTTCGCTTTCTTGCTAATTTGGAAGAATAAAATTTTCTTCAAAAATTGAAGAGTTCTCCAGTATGGTTAACAATAGCAATATTTAAAAAGTAAATCAGATAATCAAAAGAAATGAAATTGATCATCGATTGTTTAGATAAAATTGGTATAACCAAGATAACCGGGTTAAAGTTTGAACAAGAGATAAATGAAAAGTTTAAGAAATATCCGCAAAAAGATTTATGGTGTAAAATCTTTGATGAAGCTCTAAAAAACAAAACAGCATTCCTCACAACATTAGAAAACCATAAATGCGGCAGTGGCTCTGTATATAGCGGTTTAGGGAGGTCCAGACCTTTTAAAGAAGTTTTGCCAGAATTAGTTAAGAAGATGAAAGTCAAAAATGAGGAAGTTTTATTAAATATTGGCAAACAGATTCCTAAAATGCCAGATTTCAAAGCAGCAATAATAGGGGAAATATCCCAAGTTAATGATCCAGACATGATTCTCATTTTGTGCAATCTGAAACAAGCAGACAGAATCGCTAAAGCTTACGCTTTTGAAAATGGAGACCTTATCCAAGGTATCGCAGGAACTAACAGTTGCGCAATAATACCTCTCTGTTACACTAGTAATAAAGCGATTTTTAACATACCTGAAAAAAGCGGAATGTGCGTCGGCGTAGAAGATGATGAACTAATGTTCGCTATACCAAAAAATAAGATACAACAACTAATTAACGGGTTTGCAGGGAAAGAAAAGTTGGAAGCAGAGGTTATATAATATGAGTTTAACTCATGTTACAGAAACAAAAGAACATTTCTGTGAGAAACCATGCTCTGGACCATGCGGTGGAGAAATCTGCAAAGTCTGCCAGTCAAAATCAAAAAACAACCTCACAATGAACCACAGAGAGACATTAAAATCAGGCTTACTCTTTTTCCCATCTCTCTTTTCAATGATAGTATTTGGGCTGCTGCCTTCTTTTAAATTAAGAGCATTATTTGCAAAAGGATACAAGATATTTTTCTATTCATTTGGAGAATCTATTTTTAGAGCAATCTCCCCAAAAAAAGAAAAGTTTTTTGTTTCAAGAGAAAATATTACCGCTATAAAAAAGAATGTATTAAACAAAGAAAATAAAATAAAAGGGCACAGTGTCTGCATCAGGTTTTCAGGCGGGGCAGACTCAACATTAACTGCTGCATGCGCAGCCAGTAAATTCAACGAAGTGCACTTACTAACTTTTACACATTCCGCACTTTCTTTTCCAGGAAAAAAAGCTGCCTTAAAACGTTTAAACACTTTTGAATATTTGAAAAGAAAATATGGCCAAAACAAGTTTAAGCATGAATTAGTGGATATGGACCCGTTGCTTAAAAAAGTATATTCCAAGAGGTTATACCGCGACATATTGAAATATGGCTTGATCAGGCTGAGAGTCTGCCCAACTTGCCAGTTTGTTATGCATCTTGCAACAATAAACTATTGCCTTCAAAAAGGTGTAAGGAATGTGACTGACGGCGCTACGATCGACATAAGCTCTCGCGCATTTAGCGCCCAGCCCAAGAATTTTAAAAAACTAAAAAAGCTATACTCTTTTTATGGCATAAAATACCTAGTAAACACACAATATAACACGATACGCTCAGACCACGCACTCTACAACCTTGGCGTCACCCCTGTTAAAAACTTAAAAGGTGAAAAAAGCTATTATAAGAACTTCCAGCAAACATGCGCATTCTGCTCTTTAGGCAGAGATTTTGTAGAGAATTACTATATCAAGGTTCACGGCAAAAATTCTTTAGAAAATGTTGCACAAACTTTTTATAATGATAAGATAGCCCAGTATGGGAAAGCCATACAAAAAAGAGGTGTCTAAAATAAAAAAGGATCTTATTTCTATAGCAGAGAAAAAAAGAGACGAATTCGACCTTTCAAAGATCAAACAGTTAGGCATTTGGAAAAAAAAAGAGAAGTTTACTGAAATATACAAATACCCCCCATATCAGGCGTATGATTCTTTAAAATTTGAGGAACTTCCTGAACCAAAATTCAAAAACGAAGAAGCAGTCATCTACAACCATTTTCCTTTCTGCCTAACAAAATGCGTATACTGCCCTTTTTACAGCTTAATAGAAGAAACATCACCTATAAAAGTCAAAGAATATTTAACTTGTATCAAAAAAGAGATAGAATTACTCTCACAAAAAAAAGACTTAAAGAAGATTAAAGTAAAATCTGTTTATTTTGGCGGTGGGACTCCAACTTACATCCCTATTGAAGACCTTGAAGATTATATCAACTTCTTAAAAGAGAAATTTGATATAAAACCCGGTACAGAATTTGCAAGCGAAGCAAGCCCAGAAACTATCCTCACAAAGGAGGGAGAAAAAAAGCTCAGCAGATTATTGGACTTAGGCCTAAATAGGTTAAGCATAGGCGTCCAGGACTTCAATGATGAGATTCTAAAACTTATAGGCCGAGCGCATAATTCTTCAGAAGCTCTTAAAGCCATAAAAACAGTAAAAGACGTTGGCTTTCAAAACGTGAATGTAGACATTATTTACGGACTTCCTGGACAAACTAGAGAAAATTGGGAAAATACTATAAACTTATCCTCAAATATAGAAGTTGGATCTTTAACCGTTGCTTATCTGCGTATAAAACCTGGAGAAAGGGATGTTATACACAATAAGTCCATGTATTGGCTTTTTAAAAACAAACCAGAGTTATTCCCTACTGAAGACGAATCTTTCTTCTTTTATCTTATGATGAATGAACGGCTAAAAGAGCTAGGTTATAAACAAAGGCAATGTAATTGGTTTACAAGGTCAGAAAAATTTGTATCACGATACTTAGTAGAAAGATGGCAAAATCTCAAGGACACGATCGGTTTTGGAGTCGTTGCGTCTACATCTGTAGGCAATATAGATTACCATAACGTGAATAATGTTGAAGATTATGTGAATGCAATAAAAAAAAGTGAATTTCCTTTTTTTAAAGGCAAAATATTAACCGATGATGAGATGATGAGAAAGAAAGTTGCTTTTGGTTTCAAAACAGATCTTATAAAAAAAGATTATAAAGACAAGTTTAATGCAAATATCCGAGAAAAATTCAACGATCTCCTTGACAAGTTCATCAATCTCAAATTATGCTATGAAACAGATAAAAGGTTTGAACTTACAGACTTAGGCCGTTTCTTATCAGACGAGATATGCAGAGAATTTTTTAGTGAAGATGTTAAAAACAGAGTCAAAGAATACAATAAGAAGCTTGATGAAAAAGTATTAAATAAGGAGGAAAACAAAAATGAATAAAAAAATATTAAATATAAGCCGAATATTAATAATAATACTTTTAGTATGTTTTATTTTTGGCTGTGCAGAAAAAAAACCTGCTGAGCTGGAAAAAGTCACTTTTCGTATGAACTGGATACCATATGCAGAGCATGCACCTGTGTGGGTTGCGAAAGAAAAAGGTTTCTATGCTGAAGAGGGTTTAGACGTAGAGGTTATTTATGGAAAAGGTTCTACTCTTAGTGCAACACTTGTAGGAACTGGAGAAAACGATTTTGGAATGTGTTCAGGTGATACTGCCCTGATGTCAAGAACAAAAGAAGTGCCCTTGAAAGTACTTGCTGTCATGGTTCAAACATCACCAACTGCTGCAATCTCATTAAAAGAAAAAGGTATAACAAAGCCAAAAGACCTTGAAGGAAAAAAAGTAAGCGTTAACGTGCAAAGCACAAAATACCAACAATTCAAAGCCTTTTCAAAAATCAACAATCTTGACTCAACAAAGATAACTGAAGTGCCTATTGAGGCAGCGAGTGAAATACCTGCCCTATTAGAAGGCAAAGTTGATGTTTTATTAGACTATGTTTACGAATCTGATGCGGAACTAGCTGCTAAAGGACATGAGATAAACAAAATATTATTCGAAGATTATGGTGTCCATATATACAGCTCAGCTTTAATTACTAATGAGAACTTGCTAAATGAAAAACCAGAATTAATTAAAAAGTTTGTAAAAGCTACGATGAAAGGATGGGATTATGCAATAAAACATCCTGAAGAAGCAATTGATATTTTTTCAAAAAACCACCCTGAATTAAACAAGGAGAATGAACTCACAAAGTTCTATGGATTGACACCTATGGTTGAAACAGAGTTCACAAAAAAACAAGGGTTAGGATATCAATCTGAAGAGAAGTGGATAAGTACACAAGAATTATTATTTGATTTAGGGATAATAACTGAAAAAATAAACATTAACGAACTTTATACAAACGAATTTTTAAATTAAATATTTTTTATTTTTTGTTTATTTTAAACGATGGAAAGATTAAAAAAGACTATCCAAGTCTATTACTTCTTATGGGTGAAGAAATCAGAATAGAAGGTTTAGAGTTTTATTACGCTGAAGGGGAAACTAAAGTGTTACAAGAAGTAAACTTTACAATACCTTCACAAGAATTCATTGCTATTATCGGTCCTTCTGGATGTGGCAAAACCACGTTATTAAAACTCATTGGTGGCTTGATAAACCCTATAAAAGGAAGAGTATTAATCAAAAACACGCTAGCATCACAAGCTAAAAAAGAAAAGATTTTTGGATTTGTCTTCCAAGATCCTACACTGCTTCCTTGGAGGAGTGTAACAGATAATATAAAACTTCCTCAAGAAATAACCAGATGCCCTACACAAGACTATGAACAGTTATTAAGACTTGTAAGATTATACGAATTCAAAGACAAACACCCCCATCAATTATCAGGAGGTATGAAACAAAGGGTAGCTATAGCTAGGGCATTATCTTTTGGTCCAAAAATAATGCTTATGGATGAACCTTTTGGTGCCTTAGATGATCTAACTAGAGAATACTTAAATATGGAACTATTAAGAATCTGGCAGAACGTTAAAAACACCATAATTTTTGTAACTCATAGCATACCAGAGGCTGTCTTCTTAGCAGATAAAGTAGTAGTCTTATCCAAAAAACCAGGAACTGTAAAAGAAATAATTGATATAAAACTTCCTAGACCAAGAAATATCGATATCAAATATACACCAGAATTTAATAATATTATCAAAAAGTTACGAGAACATCTAGACCATGAAAACTAGCATTGTTTATTATACACAAATTATAGTCTCGCTTATAGGAGTATTCGCGTTTTGGCAACTGGCAGTGCTCATTTTTGAGATACCTTCATATGTGCTCCCTATGCCCACAAAAATACTAACAACATTATTCATCCAAAAACAGTATCTGATAAAACATTCGATGGTAACACTGGTTGAAATCTTATTAGGTTTCGGAATAGGAAGCGCTTTTGGCTTTGTCCTTGCTTTAGCAATTTCTTCTTTCAGGTTTTTGGAAAAAGTCCTGTATCCCTTGCTCATATTCACCCAAGTAACTCCTAAAATCGCAGTTGCACCATTGTTCATCATATGGTTTGGTTATGGTTTATTACCTAAAGTGATAATCACAGCCTTGATGTCTTTCTTCCCAGTTGTTGTAAACATGGTAAAGGGACTAAAACAAGTACACCCTGACCTAGTAAGCCTTATGAGCTCATTGTCTGCAACAAAAAAACAAATCCTTTACAAAATAAGGCTGCCCAGCGCTATGCCTTTTCTTTTTTCAGCGTTAAAAGTATCAATAACACTAAGTGTGATAGGTGCGGTAATAGGGGAATTCGTAGGCGCAGATAAAGGTTTAGGTTATGTTATCATGGTTGCAAATGCAAATTTAGAAACAAGTTTGGTATTTGCTGCCTTAACAATACTTTGCTTTATAGGGACTACCCTATTTTTAATAATTGGTGTGATAGAAAAAACTTTATTCAAAAAATATTATTACCAAATATCATAAGCATTTTATTTTAAAAATAGAAGATAACAGGTTACTATGGAAAATATATCCGTAATTATCATAACTCGCAACAGGTTTAAACTGTTAAAAACGTGTTTGGACAGCATCCTGAATCAAAAATTTAATGCGCATGAAATAATAGTTATAGATGACGGGTCTACGGACAAAACTAAAGTTATTGTCAAAAGCCTTCAAAAAAAGTACAGGAACATAAAATATTTCTATCAAAAACATAAAGGTTATTCTGCAACTAGAAATCTAGGGCTTAAAAAATCAACAGGAGATATAATCTTTTTTACAGACGATGACTGCATAGTTGAAAAAGAATGGTTTAAAAAAATATTAAACAGATTTAAAGAATATCCTAACGTCACAGCAGTAGGTGGATCGATATTACCACTTACATACTCAAAGATAAGCTGGGCAAGTTACATCTTAAACTTTTCATCATGGTATCCTCAAGGGAAAGTTAGATATGTTAAAGATATACCTACAACGAATATAGCCTACAGAAAAAAGTTTATAGGGGGGATGCATTTTCCAAATCTGCCCAAAAACATAAGTTACGAAGATTCTTTATTTAATTTCGAATTGATTAAAAATGGAAAGAAAATATTATTCGATCCAAGTATAATAGTGTATCACTCTGTTGGTAATTCAGAAGAAAATTTTTTAAAAAACCAAAGAAGACGAGGTAATGACTTTTTATTCTGTGGGTATAAAATACATGGCTTGTTAGGAATACTACTAATAAAAATAAAGTTTTTAAATTTATTTTGCCCAAGATTGTTCTTAGTTTGGTTTCGCTGTATAAAAACAAAAAAAATGTTCATCAAGTTTATTCGTTGCTTCCCCCTCATACTTAAAGGGGAATTTGAAAGAGGATTAACAATCGTTAATGAAAAGCACTAGTTTCAAAGAATACCAGGTGATAAATTATTAAAATAAGCTTAATATCAACCGAGAACAACATATCTGAACACAGCCTCAGGATTATTTCTTCTTATTTGAAAAAGCATGGACATGTTACAAGACTGATATTCTTACCAAGTTTTGACAGATTCTACAAAAAAGAAGTTATAGAACAAGTAGCCCATATAGTCAATGATTCAAATGTTATAGGTCTTTCATGCACATGTTGCACATCAGATAGAGCGGAGCAGCTGATTAAGTCACTTAAATTTCTTAAAAAAATAATTGTTTGGGGAGGCATACACGCAACATTCGACACAACTAGGTGCTTAGACTATGCAGATTTCGTCTGTGTTGGCGAAGGTGAAGAAGCAATGCTGGAGCTTATTGATGCAATAGAACAAAATAAAGATGCAACAAAAATAAAGAATGTATACACAAAAAAGAAAAATAAGATTATCCAAACTCCGTTAAGAAATGTTGTAATAGAATTAGATAAACTACCCTTCCCTGATTACGATCCAAGCGAAAAATATGTGCTGGATAATAAAAAAATAGTGCTTCTTAAAGAAAATCATTTAAGACGCAAAGAGTCTAAAAGCGGGTCTTTTCTTGAAAAATACTCCAGATTTTCTGCATGCATCTTAGTCCATACAAGCAGGGGATGCCAACACTCATGTTCATTTTGCTTTAATTCCTACTTAAAAAGATTATATAAAAATAAAGGTCTTTTTGTGAGAACCAGAAGCGCAAAAAGTGTTATAGCTGAACTTGTTTCGCTTAGAAAAAGCTTCCCAACACTACAGTATATTATTTTCAGTGACAGCTCCTTCTTCTTAAGATCTGACAAAGAAATTGAAACATTCAGCAGATTATACAAAGAAAAAATAGGTCTGTCTTTTATGTGCAATAGCTATCCACCATCTATTAGCGATCACAAACTCAGATTGCTTGTCGAGTCAGGTTTAAATTATATAAACCTTGGTGTGCAGACCGGCAGCGAATCATTAAATAAAAATATTTACAACCGGCAGGTAAGAAATACTTCAGTTTTGGAAGCAACTAAACTAATAAACAAATACAAAAGTCGACTAATCCCCGAATACCAGATAATCACTACAAACCCCTACGAAAAAGAAGAAGACATCCTTAAAACAATAAATCTTTTGGCTCAGATACCTAAGCCTTACAATCTTTTCAGAGCAAATTTAGTTTTTTTCCCAGGAAGTATTTTATACTACAAAGCAAAAAAAGACGGCTTAATCAAAGAAAGAGACAATTCCTGTTATAACCTTAGCTATTTTGAATTCGCTAACCATTTAAAAGTAAAAGATCTTAAAAATGTTTACATTTATTATATAATCCAGTCGATGGGGTGGAATGTCACTAAAAGAAGGTATGGAATCATCCCAGCGTTTATGTTAAAACATTTAATTAATAAAAGAGTAATAAACTTCTGTAACAATTCAAAATTCGTAACCCGCTTAGTATTACCAATCCTCATAAACCAAGAATATAAGCTCTTTCGGAAATGGTCTAAATGAACTGGTCTAACAGAAAATCATCATACAAAAACCATATAGAGAAAGGAGTACCGAATGAAACGCCCCATACAAACAAAGGCAAAACCGTATTTATTAAGAGCACTGCATGTTTTCGTACAAGCATGCTTAAAGATTATCATGCATATTTTATAAAAAATGGTTTTGTAATAACCAATGACCTTCAAAAGGCAGATTATATATTTATGATAACCTGCGCCTTCGTAGAATCAAGAATAAAAGAAATAACTGAATATGTTGCACATATCCAACGTTTTAAGAAGGCAGGGGCAAAGATTATCATAGCTGGATGTTTACCTAAAGTCGATAAGGAAATATTGTCGGGGGAGAAGGACATCATCCAGATAGAGAGTGACAGTGATTTAGACAAATTATTTTTCTCTAAAGAAAAGATAGGACGTATCGGAAGTAAGAATGTTTATGCCAACTTCACCCCAAAGGTTAAATCCTTTAGTTTACTTTGGAATGGATTTAGGGTTATAAAAAACTTAACTTGCAGAACAGATTATTATATCAAAAGGTTTAGAAGAGTAAAGGGGATTGAAGGAGAAAACCCTTATGACCTATTCTACAACCCATATGATCAATTTCATAATCCTTACGATCCGTTCTACGATCCTAACAGTTGGTTTTACATTGTCATAAACACAGGTTGCTTGTACAATTGTACATACTGTGCAATCAAAAACATAGTTGGAAAACCAGTATCCAAACCTATAACAAAGATTATTGAAGAGTTTAAGCAAGGCTTATCACTTAATTTTAAAAAGTTTTATTTAAGCTCTGATAACATAGGGTTTTTCAATGATGAAGGTCACAATTTCATAGATTTAGTAACAGCTATTAATCATTTAAAAGGGAATTTTGCAATCAAAATACACCATATACATCCCTCTTGGCTTATTAATAATATAGATTCATTCGAAAATGCGCTGAGCAAAAAGAAGATACGCTCAATTACAGTCCCTGTACAATCGGGAAACGATCGAATTCTTAAGAAAATGGGAAGGCATTATACAAGAGAAGACATCAAGAGCTGTTTTAAAAGATTAAATTCAAAGTTTCCATTCTTAAGCTTGCATACACAGTTTATTGTTGGTTTTCCTTCAGAAACTGAGGATGAATTCCAAGACTCAGTCACATTTTTAGACGGGGTGTCTATAAGTTCTAAGTTTCCTTCAGCAGTTTTTAAATATTCGGACATGAAAGGTACAGCCGCATCGAGGTATAAAGGCAAAGTTGATTCTGATATAAAGCAAAGACGACAGGACATCTTAAAGCGAAGAATAGGGCTAAACTGGCTGAACAAGACTTACAGCCTTTTAAGGTATGGTGTATAAGGTTTATTCACAAAACTCACCGGACCCAATATTATTAAATCAAATATTAAAAAGATAGCCCTACAAAGAAGTTAAAACAATCTTTGCGAATTATTCAAGCAGATGATGCAATAACCCATTAATACAAGGCAATTTTTTGTAGTAAGACCCGTCCACAACTGCAAATGCACACTTTTTGCAATCAATACCTCCCCTGATGATCTTGTCTATGCTTGTAGAATTTTTTCTAAATATCTTATAGGATTCTGAAAACCATATTTCGTGGAAAGACTGCTTTTGTAAATTCCCAAAGGGCATAGTACTATTCCAACAAGGTACCACGTTACCATTCGTTTTTATATGGGTAGCCAAAAAACCAGCATAGCAACGTGAAGGATGAATTAAACCTCGTATTTGTTTGATAAAAAGGGGTATGTTTGTTGTTTGCCCTAACTCTTTTGCTAAAACCATGTAACTTCCTGATTCTTTGATAATCCTCTTCTTTTGTGTTTCAGACAGCTCAAGCCTATCAAAATCAGGTAAGTATTTTGGAAGGTTCCATCTTATAAGTGGCTTAAATAATGGGTGCCCATTGAACCTTGCAGCTAAACGTATCATGTCAGGTATTTCGTAACAATTTTTATTATATATAACATTCAGAATTGATAATTCTGGTGTATTAATACCTTTACTCGTTTTATAATCTTCAAGAAATTCAAGATTTCTTTTCACTAGCCTAAACATTTTTTTATTTCTTTCTTTGTGAACAGATACGTATGTTTCTTCCGTACCGGCATGCATGCTTACAGAAAGATGCAAAACGCCTAATCTCACCAGCATCCGCATTTCTGCTTTTCCAAGCAATGTCCCATTAGTTGATATGTAACAGGTTAACCCTTCTTTTTGTACGTGACGTATCATTCGCCACGCATCTGGATGCAAAAATGGTTCGCCACTCCCGCTGAACATTACAACATTCGTACCCATCTCTTTGAGATCATGAATTATGCGCTTGAAAGTCTGAAATTTCATAATCCCATCATTATCTATAGAGGCTTCTTTAGTATGCTTGTATACTGGACAGAAGACGCATCCAGTATTACATTTGTCATAAGTGTTAAGTGATGCTACATACGGACCACAAAATGCCTTTCTCGCCAAAATGCAAGCCACATATTTTGTTAATAATGAAGATTTAGTAATAAAATTTTGAATGAACATTTTTAACTTAACAATCTTTTTTAATAAGCCCTACATCTTTGATTTATAGGGAGTATACTAGACGATGTTTAAAAAGCTTTTTATAACTACAAAATTTAATTTTTCTAAAATAAAATACTAAACATGAAAAAAAGAAGAAGTAAACAGCTAATAGTTAATTTAATCGTTTTAATTACTATGTTTATTATTTGTTTTTGTTCTTTAGAAATTGCGATAAGATCATTTGGGCAAAGAGAATGCGAAGATGAAACTTGGTACGGGTACCCGGCAGGGATTTATATGCCTGATGATTCTAAAGGATATAAATACAAACCAAATTTTCATGGAAATTTTCCTGGAAAACTGTATAAAAACATAACAATTGATATTAATTCAAAAGGATTAAGAGACTATGAACATGAGTACAATCATAATACTACCAAAATAAGAATTCTTGGGTTGGGTGATTCAATAACCTTTGGTGCGGGAGTGATATATGAAGACACGTATTTGCGACAATTGGAAAAAAAGCTATTAGAAGAAGGGTACGATGTAGAGATTATCAAAGCAGGAATCAATGGTTATGAATTCGATCAAGAATACACTTATTTTTTTGAAGAAGGTTATAAATATGACCCAGACATAGTTACGATTGGGATAGTTTTGAATGATATACAAGAGGTTAATTCTAAAAGAATTAAAGAAAAATTATTTTTTAAAAATAACAGCCTTCCAGACATACAAAGTTTTAGAAAAGATGGCCCCATTTTAGTAGCTAATGATTTTATTTCAATTGAAAAAAATATAAATAAGTATTGTAAGAGTTGTAGATTTATTTATGATTCATTAACAGAGATTAAACAAAAATTGATTGGAGGAAAAGAGTCTAAGAATATTTATTTTGAACGTATTTATGAATTATGGACTGGTGATAGTTGGAAAAGGTACGAATCAAAATTAATTGCGTTAAATAATCATTTAAGCAAAAAAGGTATTAAACTAATCTTAATTATCTTCCCAAATTCCCAACAATTTAAGAACCCAGAGGATTATACAAAAATACCCCAAAATAAAATAATAAACACAACTAAAATGAATAACATTACAGTAATTGATTTAACAGAATATTTAAATGTAGAAAACTATAAGGACTATTATTTGATATCAGATGACTTCCATTTAAATGCAGAGGGTTATAGAATAGCAAAAGAGGCTATATACTCCAGATTAGTACCACTTTTAAAGAAATAAAATCTGAATATTTAATAAAGTTTAGGCTTAAATTTATAATCACCATTAATTTGAGGAAAAATGATTTTACCCAACTATACTTTAAATCAGGGGAAGAATTACCTTTTACAAAAATTTTCATTAAGGTTCAACTTCTTAATCCCAAAGCCTTTAGACCTAATTATTTTTTTGACATACAGGTGTAATTTAAGATGCAAATACTGTTCTAGTTGGAAGGGCTTAAAAAGAAATAAAGAATTAAGCATAGCTGATTGGAAAAGTATTATTTTACAGTTCCAAGAATGGGTTGGACCATATCATCTTACATTAACCGGCGGGGAGCCTTTCAAAAGTGCATCTATTCTCCCTTTAATAAAATTTTTACAAAATAAAAAGAATATCAAAACAAGTATTTTAACAAATGGAAGTTTACTTAACAAGAACCTATGTGATAGAATAATTAATTCAAGAATAAATGATATTACCATATCTGTAAATAGCTTAAATCCAGATATACAGGATTTCTTAACCGGAAAAAAAGGATTATGCCAAAAAATAAAGAAGAATATCAAATTACTGAAAGATTCGGATAAGTTAAATAAAATGAAATTGTATATCGCAACAATAATCAATGAAATGAATCTAGAAGAGCTCCCAAGGTTAGTAGAATATACAAAAGAAATGAACCTGCAAGGAATTAAATTTCAAATGATCAATTCCCATACTGTAAATAATAAAAATTACGATCCTAATTGGTATAACAAAACACAGTTCTGGCCACAAAATAGTGAAAAATTTAAAAAAATTCTTGAAGAACTTATAAAGATGAAAAAAATTTATCCTATCTGGAATTCGAAAAAACAACTTAAAACGATTGAATATTTTTTAAAAAACCCATCAGGCAAGGATGATTACTGCACGGCAAATAGGAAAAACATTTGTGTAGACCCCTATGGAAACCTTGGTTTTTGTGAACTAAAGAATAAATTTAGCAACATACATAACCAGAAAATTAAAGAGTTCTGGTATTCAAAAAGGATTAAAGAAATTAGAAGAGAAAAATGCAACAGAACTTGCAAATACCTTAATTCAAACTTAGATAAAGGACCATCAAAAAGAATAAAAGAGTTAATAGTATCTAAAGAGTCATTCTTTACGAAATGAATTAATACCTCTACTCAATAATTTAAACTTTAAACTTAAAAGAACCCCATTAAACAACTTAAAAGGATGTTTTATGACAAACCTCCTTAAAATGATTTTACTTTCACGTATGTATTCTTGTTTAATAATCTTTTTATCGCTGTGAATAGAATAAAGATGGAAAAGGAGGGGGAGTTGTTCATAAAAAAATTCTCTACCTACTGTTGAAGAAGTATTTTTAAGTAAGCAAAAAGAAGTAAAAATTTGCTTAACTTTTTCTTTCCAAAGTAAACCCTTTTTTTCATCAAAATGGTAAGGGGATGGAATAAACCTTAATTGTGATCCACTAAGCCCATAACTTTCATACCAAGGGGCAGGTTTTATATTTTGAATACCATATTTTTTAGGATACAAAAAAAAACGACAAGAATCAATTAACCAAAAAGGTGCCACTGAAACTTGATCTATAAAATCTTTATTTTCAGAAATAAAATTCATTGTTGTTTTTATATCTTTATCAGTTTCACTAGGTAAACCTGCTATAAAATTTGTTATAACCCATATCCCTGCATCGCTACACTGTTTTATAATCCGTTTGGATATAAGGATGTTTAGATTTTTCTCAGAATAATCAAGTAATCGTTGGCTTGCTGATTCTACCCCGAATACAAGCCTTATACAACCTGCTTTCCTCATTTTTTGTATGGTTTTTTTATCAAGGTCAGATGCCCTAGCGCTAGCAGTCCATAAAATATCAATATTAAGATTAATGATAGCGTCACAAAATTTATTCATATACCTTTTAGAGGGGTTAATAAGAGAATTTAAGAAAAAGAAATATTTTGTATTATACTCCTCAGACAATTCCTTAAGGTATAATGCTACAGTTTTGGGTGGGAGAGCAAAAAAATTTTTTGGGGATGAGTTCATGCAAAAAGCACAGTTGTAACAACAGCCATAAATAAATCTAAACGGTAAAATAAGTAAGCCTTCTTGGGATTTACCTTTTTGGTTTTTAGAAGTATTCCATCTGTATAGGTCAAGAGGTAGTCCTTTAAAGTCTGGTTTAATTAAAATAGGTTTGTATTTTTGTTTATTTTCAATAACCTTACCTTTGCATAAATAAACTAACCGCCCAACACTTTTTAAGCATCGATCTTTGTTTAACGTGCAGATTAATTGAAAAGCACTTAACACGCCCCCCCCTTCAAGGATATAATAATCAAAAAAATTTTTTTTAATTGCCTCATAAACCTTATGTTTTAACCCAGACTCTTTTCCAAATAACCCCCCACCAACAACTATGGGCTTAGAAAAGTGTGTTTTTAAACGCCTACTTATGATATATAAAGGTATCAAGTCTTCTAATGCAAAATTGGGGGGGATATTACTAAAAGATAACAAGAAAATATCAAAATCTTCGAGCTTTGTTTCATTAAGAATAGAATCTGCAAAAGTATCTAGTTCTTTATCTTCTTCTCCACAAGCATATTTCAAAGCACGATCATAATCTGAAAAGAGTTTAAAGTTTATTTTCCTACGTAAAGGCCCATTATTTATTTTTTGATTTAAATCATCTTGATCAACGTAAAAACCTTTCTTTCTTAAGAAAGAAGTCAATACAGCCACCCCAAAAGGTGGAAAGTAAGATGATGCATACTTTGTCGGGAGGTATAAAATTTTAACCCTGCTTATTTGATTCATAAAAGTCCTACACAAAAAAGATTATAAAAAGTTTTTGTTTTAATAAATCTGTTGAATAAAAATACAAATTTTAATTACCGCTCTCGAAAAGTTTTTAATTTTTTATTAATCCAGTACTCAAAAGGTATTGAAAAAAAGTGATTGTTTATCCTCCATTTAGCTAAAAAGTTTATTATTTGATCAATCAGATTGACCCCCCTATCTGAATAAAAAGTTTTTATTTGAAGAGGTTTAGCCGCAGGGATGTAAAAATGTAATAAAGAGTTGAGATATTTGTCCATTTTTTTATTTATCCATGGACTATTCAGTGATGAAAAATCACCCAAGCCTATCCAGTCTTCGATTCTTAAAGGATTTTTAAAACCATAATTTTGGGCTATAAGCATTTCTTGAAGTGATAAGGGTTTATAACAATTCCAATGCACTTCATGTTGAGGATAATCATTTATTAATCTTTGGCTGATACTAAGTGTTGCGTCTATTTCTTTTTTAACCTGTTCAGTTGTACCTGGAAAACCAACCATAAAGAGAAACCTTACAGATATGTTATACTTAGAACATAAATCTGCTAACCGAAGTATATCCCTTAGTGAAGTGTCTTTCTTTATATTGTCTAAAATACACTGAGCCCCAGATTCAGCACCGACAGTAAGTTCAGAAAATCCACTTTTTTGCAATAACCTAAGCATATTTGGTTTTAATCTTACAAACTGGCTTATTCTCCCGTATGCCCGCCATTTAATGTCTAATCGTTCTTTTATTAATTTTTGACATATTGATTTTACCCTTTTAGTATCAGCAAAAAAATTTGAATCACAAAAGAATATCCCATTCGCCCCCGTTTCTAATATAATCTTCTTAATATTTTTAACAATTTTATTTGCGGTTTGAGCATACCATTTTGCATCAAAAAATTTTGAAACAGAACAAAACGTGCATCCATGAGGACACCCTTCTGAAGAGTTATACATCATTGTTTTAGAAGCTACTGCATTGCGAAGGTATTTCTTTGTATCATTAGTGTATTTTACGCTTGGCAAGAACTTTAAAGGAGTAATATCCCGTTTTTTATTCTTCACAATCTTACCTTTTTCTTTAAAATGAACACCTTTTATCCCATTTAAGCTTTTATTCTCGCTTAGTGCTTTTATCACTTCTTTAAAGGTTAGTTGCCCTTGCCCCACCACCACAGCATCAATATAAGGCAAACCAAGAACCATATCTGGTTCTAAGGTTGGAAGATACCCCCCCCAGATTATAGGTATTTGCGGATGTTTTGATTTAACAAATTTAGAGAATTCAACTGCTCCTCTTATCTGACTACCAATTTTACAGCTCACACCTATACAAATACACTCGTCTAAATGATTAAGTAAGATTTTATAAGGATCTTTTTCTATATTCCCATCTATTATAATGGGCTCAAAACCTTCAGCCTCTATACTTGGTGCTAATGAGAAGACTGAAAGAGGAATCCAAGCATTGAAAAAATCAACTGCTGGAAAAAACAGTATTACTTTTTTGTTTTTCTTATTCATATCAAAAACCTTTTATGTTTTCTTAAAAGAAGTTTAAAAATGTTTATAAATCTATAGGAATTCAAGTTGTTGAAACTAAAATGGGGAGCGTATGTGGTATTTTAAGTAAAGATAAAATAAGCCCTTATACGTTTAAAACTATTGAATCCCAATTATCCCACAGAGGTGAAAAAGTAGTAGAATATTATGATTCTAACTTATGCTTTACTTCAAGAAAACATAATACTGGTTACAAGAAACAAAAACATTTTTCAAAACAATCCATTTTTGTTATAATCGATGGCGAGATTTACAATTCTCACCTGCTTAGAGCCCAATTCCAAAGGAAAAATGAAAAAACCGAAACTGATTCAGACGAAGAGATTATAATCCAAGCTTATTTAAATTACGGGGAAGAATTTATCAGTATTTTAGATGGAGAATTCGCTTTAGCTCTTTGGGATAAAGAAAAAAATAAGTTAATCTTGGTCCGTGATAGGATTGGTGTGAAACCACTATATTACCATATTTCTGATGAGGGCACAATTTTATTCGCATCTGAACCAAAAGCAATCCTACAATATCCTTGCTTTAAAAGAGAGATTAATAATGACGCCTTAAACTACTTTTTCTCATTTTTTTACTACGCTCCAGGTAGAGAAACGATATTTAAAGGGATTAAAAAGTTAGACCCCGGCCATTTGTTAATCTACGACAAGAAAGGATTAAGATTCAAAGAGTATTGGAAACTAAATTTTTATCAAAGAAAAGACGAAGAATTTTTTAAAAAAAACTTTCTAAAAGGTTTAGAGGATAGCATCAAGAAAAGGATGAAGCTACAAACAGGCGTGTTACTTTCTGGAGGGATCGATTCTAGCGCTATAATCGCTGCAACAAAAGACTGTACAAATGAACAGATAACCACTTTTTCAGCAGGATTTGAATGTGAAAATGAGTTTAATGAATTAAGTTATGCACAAGAAGTTGCAGATTATTTCAAAACAAAGCATTATGAAATAACTGTAAAATCTGAAGACATCCAAAAATTCTCAAATATCATATGGTATTTAGACGACCTTAACGGGAGCGGTTCTACAGCAATAACTGCCCATAAACTTTTAGAATTAGCAAACAAAAAGGGTTGCACACAGGTATTTACCGGGCACGAGATGGAACTTGGTACACCAGAATTTGCACAGGTCGAGTATTTAACAAATATCAGCAAAAAAATCCCATCCCAACTGAGATACTTTATTTTCCCTGACTTGCTTAAAGGACACCCAAAGATAAACAAGGCTTTGTATATCATGCGTAATAGCCAAGATATTGGAAAGGTTTCATCAAAACTTTCTTCACTTTTTCAAGAAGATGAGGTAAGAAAAATCTTGCATACCTCTCAAAAACCAGTTTATCCATTAATAAATGGTATCTTCAAGAACATAAAGATAAATTCCACATTTAATAAGCTAAGGTATATCGAACTAAAACTTAATCTGCCAAATTTTAATCTTATAAGATATGATAAATTAGGTATGGCCAATTCAGTAGAAGTAAAATTCCCATTCTTAGATCATGAATTCATCGAATTTTCTGCAAATATCCCGATAAACTTAAGTGTAAGACGAAATAAAGAAAAAATAATCCTCAAAGACAGTTTTGCTAACAAATTACCATCAAGAATACTAAACCGAGAAAGGCATCAAGGCAGACCCCCATTAAAGCTTTGGGTGTCAGAACAAAAAGATTATATTTTTGACAACATTGTCGAATTATCCAAAAGAAACTATTTTAAAAAAGAGTATATTCAATATTTAATGAAAAACTATCTGAAGGATAAGAATTATCTAAAAATATGGGCCTTATTCAGTTTTGAAATATGGTATAAAACGTTCATGGAACATGATTAATATGTTAAAAGATATGTTGTTTAAAAAAATTAAGAAAAAAATTTCTGCACAAGACAATTTTATTGCCTATTATTTAAAAAAGAAATATGTTGAACGAAAAAGAGGGTTTATTTCGTATAATTGTTATCAAAGACAATATGAAGAGGTAAAAGAAAACCTTGCTGAAGAGTTTTCTAGAATACTAAAGTTTTCAAATGATTACGAACCGTTGATTTATGAAGAAGAGTTTGAAAGGAAAATAGCAAAATACTGTGATTGTAAACATGCAATTGGGATGAGTTCCGGGACAGCAGCTTTACAATTTTACCTGGCCGCATTAGGGCTAAGTGAAAAAGATGAGGTTATAAGCGTTGCAAATACTTTTATTAGTACAATATTGCCCGTGATAAACTTAGGACTAAAACCCGTATTCGTTGATATAAAAGATGATGATCACACAATTAACACCCAGATTATTGAAGAGCAGATTACAGAAAGAACGAGACTATTACTTCCTGTGCATATATATGGAAATGCTTGTGATATGCATAGTTTGTTGAATATCTCAAAAAAGTATAAGCTGCCCATCTTTGAAGATTCTGCTCAAGCTTTTGGGTCTTTTCATGCTGGTAAACCTTCACCTTTTACTGGAGAAGGGTTCTTTAGTTTTCATACAAGCAAAAACCTGGGAGGTTTTGGCAATGGAGGGATAATCCTTACAAACAGTACAAAGTTAAAGAATAAGATTAAGATTATGAAAGATTTAAGTTCAGATGATATATCCTTAAAATCGAGTAAGAGGACACCTTCATCATTAGATGCGATTCAAATCTGTTTTTTAAATGCTAAGCTGCCTTTTATCAATGCATGGACAAAAAAAAGAAGAGAAAATGCAAGGTATTACAATGAAGAACTTAAAAATACATGTATAACCTTGCCAATTGAAAGAAAAAACAGTAAAAACAATTATCATAGTTATGTTATAAGGTCTAAAAAAAGGGATGAGCTTCAAAAGTTTTTAGAAAAGAATAAGATAGAAACCAAAATAGAATATCCATTACCATTACATGTTACAAAACTATTTGATGATACTAACTTTAAAAAAAGAAACTTGCCAATTACAGAGCAGATTAATAAAGAAATATTATCCTTGCCCATAAATCCGTTTTTAAAAGAAGAGGAGTTAAAAAAAATAATCAATGTGATAAAAATATTTGATAAAAAAAGTTGAATAATCCTAAAAATGATCAAAGGACTATACCCATTATTGAAATACAAGGTTGATATCCTAAAATTTGCATATTACAAAAACCTTTTTCAAAAAAGCCAATGGTGGAAAACTGAAGATATTGAAAAATTCCAGATTAAGCAATTAAACAAAATATTGTCTTATTCTTATTCACGTATACCTTTCTACAGGAAAAAGTTTTGTGGCCTTAATCTATCTCCTGAGAAGATTAAACACATTCAAGATCTTGAAAGATTTCCTATCCTCAATAAAGAGGAGTTTAAATCTCAAAAAGAGGATTTTTTAAATAAAGCTTATACCCGCGGTGCTGTATTAAAAACAACTAGCGGCTCAACAGGCACGCCTTTATCATTTTTGATAAGCAAACAGGCGCAAATCGTGGCGGAAGCTGCACTCAGCCGTAACATTTATTTTATGGGATTTGAATCACAGCCACGAACGATTGAGATAGCTTCACAAGGTTTTATTGAGAATAACAATAAAAGTTTTTCAACATTAAAGATGTTTGGTAAGATGCTATACTTATCACCTACACCTGCTTTTTGTAATGTCAACAACTTACAGTCTTACCTTGATGAGATTAAAAAGTTCAAACCTAAGATTGTAGGGGGTGCACCATCTTATTTATACCTATTAGCTAATTATGCTGAAGAAAATGGTATAAATGATATACAATTTGATGTGTTCCACAGCAAGTTTGAAACACTTTTCCCGTTTCAGAAAAAAAAGATAGAACAATGTTTTAATTGTGAAACTTTTAACGTATACGGGGCTAATGAAAGCGTAGCACATGCACATGAATGTAATGAACATAACGGGCTTCACCAGTATATGGAAATTGGCGTTATGGAAGTCGTTGATAAAGAAGGTCAGCCAGTAGCGGATGGGAAAAGAGGGCGTCTTATTTTTACAGGAATTTATAATTATGCAATGCCACTTATAAGGTATGATATCGGAGATTTTGGTATCGTTTCACAAAAGTCTTGCAGTTGCGGAAGGGGGCTTAAGCTGATTAAATCAATCGAAGGGAGAGAAGGCGGCGCTTTACGTTACGGCAAAAAAATATTATTTGCTACTACACTCTGTGTTCTCTTACCTGAGGTTAACAACATTAAAGGATTACAATTCATTCAAGACAATGAGGATGAATTAACAGTTAACATAGTTAAAAAGAAAGGGTACAACACAGATGATACAAAAAAAATTACAAGTACTCTTAGGAATGCTATAAAAAAAGATCTCATCATTAATCTTAATTTTGTTGATTTGATAAAACGCACAGAAGGAGGAAAGTATCCTTTTATAATCTCAAGAATAAAAGACCCTTTCAAAGGTCTAAAAAAGGATGAATAATATTGTGAACAAAATTCAATTATCTAAGTTTATGGTTTACAATGGTTTTAATAGACTTTTTCAAAAATTGAATGTCCCATTTTATAAGCCTTCCAATATTACATTTATAGTAACATTTAACTGTAACTTAAGATGCAAAAACTGTGAGTCCTGGAAGCTTAAAAAAGGAATTATGGGTGCAGAGGAAGGTAAAAAATATATAACTCAATTAATAAACTGGACAAGGCATCCATTTTATCTTGCATTCTCTGGAGGAGAACCTTTATTACTTAAAAATGACCTGTTTAAGATGATTAAATTTGCTTCAACAAAAGGCATTTTGACGAATATTATAAGTAATGGCGCACTGATTGATAATTCAATAAAAAAGGCTATTATTGATTCTGGTTTATACTCAATCAACATCTCTCTGGATAGTTTAGAACCTTCTGTACATGATGATATAAGAGGTCAAAAAGGAACTTATAAAAAAGTGATGAGAGGCATTGAAATCCTTAAATCAGGTGATATTAGGACTAATATATCCACGATACTTATGGCAGAAAATTCTAAAAGTGTATTAACGCTTGTGGAGTGGGTGAAAGAGAACAGACTACAAAGTATAGCGTTTCAGCCTTTACAACCAAAAAGCTGGAGGATTCATTCAGCGAGTAAAACTTGGTTTAAAAACACGGATTCTTGGCCAAAAACTGAAGAAATAACAAGAGTGATCGATTCTTTGATTAAAATGAAAAAGGGAGGTTATCCAATATCTAATTCGTTTAAACACCTTAATGTTATGAAAGAGTATTTTAGAAAACCTTCAAGCGGGTTGGATAATGTTTCATGTAGATCTGGTAAAGATTCTATTCTTATATTTCCTGAAGGGCAATTATTTTTTTGCAAAAAGTATGGTTTGTTAGGTGATTTGAATAGTAAGAATATTAAAGATATTTTTAATTCTGATAGGTGCGCGTATGTTAAGAGAAAGGTAAGCCTTTGCAAAAAAGAGCCATGCGTATTATGCATGTGTTATTTTGAAAGTTCGAGTTTTAATGATTTTTCTAGGTTTTTAAGATGATATTAATAGTTTAGTTTTCAAATTCCTTACATAATAAGAAATAAATAAGATTACACAATAAGACTAAATTTCCTACATAATAAGAATAATTCCCACAAGATAAGAAAGATTTAAATATAAAAGCTTACATAATAAGATAATAAGAAAAAGAGGGATATTTTTGGAAGAACAACAAAAAGAGACAGATAAGCTAAATCCTGATAGGAATAACAATACTTCTCAAGATTTGCTAGAAGAGATAAAAAAAGAATACAACATAACAGAACAACAACTGACACAATTACTAAAACAAAAAGAAGAAACGATACCAATACACATTTTCGACAACAGAACACTAAGCAGCCTAGAAGCGATAGTCAAATACTTAAAAGAAAACAAAAACCTAAAACACTCAAGAATAGCAGAAAAACTAAACAGAAACGTAAAAACGATCTGGGCAACTTATAAAAAGTCAAAACAAAAAAAGATAGAACTATTTGAAGAAAAAGAAACAAGCATAACAATACCCTTATCATTATTCTCCGATAGGACATTAAGCGTACTAGAACACATAACAAGACACCTCAAAGAGAATTACGAACTCAACTATACAGACATAGCAACATTGCTGAACAGAAGCCCAAAAACGATCTGGACAGTCCACAACAGGACAAGGAAGAAAAGAGGATGAGCAACATAACAAAAAAAGTAAGCCGGATAGTTCTGATAATCCTAATAATCATAATAATCCTAATATCATCCAGTAGTTACATATTAAAATTAGGTTCTGAAAATTTTGCAATACTAGACCCTGACATAAACAGTATAGATACAGACCACCCAATTTTAAAAATAATGACAGACGCAACAAAAGAATGCAACAAAATAGAAACTGAATATAAAAAAGACTGCTATACAGCCATTAGTCAAAACCTAGGCTATTACTACGAAGATAATACCTGCGAAAAATTAAAACAAGATTTTAAAAAAAGCTGTTACATGGGTTATGGAAGAAAGATAGGTGAACAATACAGCCCTGACATAAAAACCATCCGAGACGAATGCTCAAAAACTGAATATTACGAAGCCTGCTTATTTGACGCCGCGCTGATAATCGGAAAAGAATCAGCAAAACATATAGAAACAGAACAATGCAAAGAATTTGAACAGGAGATTATAAAACAAAGATGCTATGAAGGATTAGGCCGACAATTAGTAACAGACAACAAAGAACAAAGCATATGTGAAAAAACAAAAAATAAAGAATCATGTTTACTAGGGTTTGCTTACGAAATAGATACCAAGGGCAGCAAGAAAGAAGCGTTACAAATATGTGAGCAACTAAATGAAGGATACGCAGAAAAATGTTATTCTATCCTAGGTGGAAATTCTATAGGCTTTTACGGCAGAACAGTGGAAGAAGCATTCAAAGAATGCGAACAATATCCTTACTCTGAAAAGTGCAAAAAAAGCACAGCAACAGGAGTAGCGTATAAATTCTTTAAAGAAAAACAAAAAAATAATGAACAATCCACACCAGAAACATTTGCAGTTTACAAAATATCAAAAATATTAAGTGCAACAGATGATTATACACCTAAACTTTTAGTATTGATTTTTAACAAAACAAAATTAATGATTCTAGAACATACTTTAATCTGCCTGATAATACTAATAATTCTCACCCGTATGATCTTCCTCGTCAAAAACAACAAAGAAGATATTAAAAGAATACCCTGCAAAATTTTCGAAAAAACTTATTACCCCCTAACCAAAAAAACACCAGAAACCATAAGATCCGTTAAAACAAGTATAAGCAGGATAATAACCCCTTGCCTTACAAAAATAATAAAAATTTATCAAAGTTTAAAATCCGCAATAAAAGAATTACTAACAATAGACAAAACAACAATAAACACGTTCTGCAAAGAAATAAAAACAGAACTGAAAAGCAAAGAAGGAAAGAAAAGACTACTGTCAATACTACTAATGATAATATCAATAATAACAGTCACTTATGCAACAGCGACTGCGCCTACTTGTGACATTACTTCTGAACCTATTAACATAACTATTCTTGAAGATAGTAACCTTGGTGATAGTTGGCTTTTAGATGCTAATATGAGCAGTTATGGCGAGGCTGTTGATACTAATTTTACTTGTAATGATAGTGACGGTGATGCCTTATACTATACTATTACCAGCCCTAATACAGGATTTTTAGGAAACGGCACTTACGGTACTTACGGCTTGTTAAATAATGATATGCTTAATTATACTTTATTAGGTATGAACCTTTCAGGCACAGAATCAGATGTCGTGATTAATGTAAGCGACGGTATTGATGGTGATACTTTCATATCTGCTAGGGTGATTATTTCTGAGGTTAATGATGAGCCTTGGTGGGACGCTATAAGCAACACCACATACTACATAACCGAAGACTTAGGATATCAACCCATAGAACTAGACGGAAACGACTTCAACGCCTCAAACTACTTCAGAGACGTAGAAAACGACCAATCACCAGACAACATCAGTGTAAACACAAACACAACAAGCGTCACCTGCACCATAGCATCAAACCTCACACTATCCTGCAACCCGAGTAACAACCTCACAGGAGCATTCACAGTAACGCTAAACGGCACCGACAACGGCAACTCTTACCTTGAAACAAGCTTCGACATAAACCTAACATCTGTTGATGATAATCCTTGGTGGGACACTATTAACAATGGAATTGCCAACATTACAGAAGATAGTACAAACCAAAACGTGACAATAGGCTGGCGTGATTACTGGTGGGACGTAGAAGAACCTCATGCCCCAACACAATGGGACGTCTACAGCAACGAATCAGTAAACTCTCCTTGTAACAGAAATGCTAATGGAGATATTTTATGCAGCCCAACGCTTAACTTCACAGGAGACTTAACACTTAACATAACCGCTGAAGACTCCGCAGGCGTTAATATCTCCACAATTTTCGAAATTACAGTAAACGCAGTAAACGATCCTCCTTGGTGGGACGCTACTGAACTACCAAACCAAACATTCACAGAAGATGACTCAGCAACAGTAGAAGTAAACATAGACAAATACAGCTGGGACGTAGAAGACGACGCAAACAATATAAACATGACCTACGAAGTAGTCACACAATCAGACAACACAATAACAAACTGCATAGTAACAGGAGGAGGATTAACACCAGTAAACTTCTCATGCACAAACCAAAACAACAACAAAACAGGAGACAACATAGTAAACATCACCGCACTAGACGCAGACGGAGCAAGCGAATCAATACAATTCAACATAAGCGTAATGCCAATAAACGATGCTCCTTGGAACAACGGAACACTAGACAACATAACCCAAAACGAAGACTTCACACCAGCAATAGACGCTATAACAAATCCTGATTTAAACGCTAACTGGAGTGACGTAGAAGACCCTACACCAACTACTTACGAATTCATAACCTCAACAAATTCATCCACCTCTTGTTATTTTGATGCAAGCAATAACTGGGAATGTATAAGCATAGCCAACCAAAGTGGAACAGACTATTATACTTTCAGCCTCAACGAAAGCAACGGCACAGGAGTAATCTACGACTGGCAAATAACAATAAACTCAATTAACGACAAACCATGGTGGGACGCTACTGAACTACCAAACCAAACATTCACAGAAGATGACTCAGCAACAGTAGAAGTAAACATAGACAAATACAGCTGGGACGTAGAAGACGACGCAAACAATATAAACATGACCTACG
>Ga0194112_10001617_pt1 | contig 32893 bp, 30 predicted proteins | sample TA2MahC400mmetaG_FD_146191 | JGI IMG/M metagenome (GOLD analysis project Ga0194112, IMG submission 146191) | Freshwater microbial communities from Lake Tanganyika, Tanzania - TA2015016 Mahale Deep Cast 400m | ecosystem: Environmental > Aquatic > Freshwater > Lake | place: Tanzania: Lake... | reverse complement strand
CGTGGCGCAAGACCCCCACTCCGGCACGATGTGCCACATCAGCGGTCCCATCCGCCGATCCATCGTCGACAACAAGGATTGCAGTAGGATCGACAAAGCGACTGAGACGACATAGGAGCTCAGGAAGTGTATCTGCCGCGTTGAATGCGGGTATGATGATTAAGCACTTCCGCATGCTCTCATTCGGTTTTCATGGCATCCGCAACGGCGGCAACGCGTTTCATTTCCTTGACATCATGTACGCGTACGAGATGCGCGCCATTCAAGATGCATCCGGTAACAGCGGCTGCCGTTCCTTCGATCCGCTCGTTCACCGGAAGATTGAGCAACGCACCGAGGAAGGATTTTCGGGATGGACCGACCATGATGGGACATCCCAGGCGGTTAAACTCTCGGAGGCGTTTGATTAACTCGAGGTTGTGCTCCAGCTTCTTGCCAAAACCAATGCCGGGATCCACAATAACTTGCGCGATGCCGGAGTCCTTCGCTTTCTTGCACTGAGCCTGAAAGAAGCCGAGGATTTCGTGGACGACATCGTCATATTGCGGATTCTCCTGCATGTTCTTCGGCGTGCCCTTCATATGCATGATCACCACTGACGCACCGTGGCGGACAACGACGTCGCTCATTCCTGAATCGAACGTCAGTCCGCTAATGTCGTTAACGATCACCGCACCGGCACCCAGTGCCGCATCGGCCACTGTGGCTTTATATGTGTCGATGGAAAGCGGAACGGCGATCTCCTTCGCCAGTGTCTCGATGACCGGAACGACCCTTCGGATTTCCTCATCAGCCGAAACGGGCTCCGAACCTGGTCTCGTGGACTCCCCGCCGATGTCGATAAAATCAGCGCCTTGCTCTGCCAGTTCGTGGGCCCGCGTAATCGCCGCGTCGAATCCGAAGAACCTCCCCCCGTCGGAGAAGGAATCCGGTGTGACGTTGAGAACACCCATGAGATGAGTTCGCGAACCAAGGTCATATTTCCTGCGACCAAATTGGAATGGAAGGTGGGATCGGCCCATGGAGTTCGTCAGGAAACCGTGCTGTCGCGCAACAGTACTCTTGAAGGAAACAAACAACGGCTAAAGATCTCTCGCATCGAAGAACGATAGGGATGAGAAAAGAAGTTACGTCGGTGACTCTTACGGCTCACTGCAGGAGTGATAGGAACTGCAAGTGGGGCACACGAGCTTGCACATTCGACTCTCAAACAGCGTCCCACCGTTCACGCACTATGGCCGGTAGTGGAAGGGCATCGTCTCGCACGCATCTCCCGACGGTTCGACCGACTATTGTTCCTTCCTCTCCATGCTCTAAAATACAGAAGATGTCGCGGGTTGTCAAGAAATGCAGTGTGTTCCGACCTACCAAGCAAGTCTCAGCAGAGATATCCCGACAGCTTTAGCCGCCCCAACCATGTTATACGGCTCGCGCTCCGTCGTCATCGCCGGGATATCGAGCGAAGAGTGATAATAAGCAGAATAATCGATATAAACAGAATCGGGATGACCCTTCCAGGCCTTTGATGTCCAACCCTCCGTCTGCTGCAGACGCTTCAGCTCATTCCAGGCCGCCGTGTAGATGGTGACCGACGGTATCTCCACCTCCGGGATTTTCAAATACCGCAGGTAGTTGGGTAAGAAGACGTAGGAGTCTGTGCCGCCCTGAGAAGGGTTCGTCGTTGACTCTGCCCAGAAGCCCTTTCTGCCTGCGTATTCCTCGCCAACAGCTTCAAGAGTTCTCAACAATTTCTCATTATGCTCAATGTCGTTGGATTCAAAATAAAGGCAATCACGAGTTGCACCAGTTCCTATCTCATCAATGTTCAGTACTCCCAGGATTTGCTCCAGATCGTTCGCCCGAGACTTCACGTAATGTTCAGTGGAATGAACCTCCGTACCCCATACAGCAAACTGGATCGTGAACTTCGGCCTGGGTATAACTTTCGACCCGACAAGCGCGCCAAGGGTGCGAGCGATCTCTAAAACACCTGAAACCCCCGACGCGTTGTCGTCTGCGCCCGGCCCGCCTGAGTCGGCATCTCCATGCGCGCAAACCAGAAAGTACGCACTGCTATCCCCTGCAAGCGTCGCGATGACTGTTTTCGGCACACCGCGGGCGATGAGCGTCTGCGCCGAGAAGCTGATCACCACCTCCTGGCTGTCCCTCAACGCCTCTTTCAACCGGACGCCATTGTCGTAAGAGAGATTGAACATTGGAATCGGATTCTCGGCCGATCTCCTCAAATCTGAGATCATCGCCCATTTCGAGTATGCACCTTCCAGCTTCGGCGAGATCACCAGAATGCAGGATGCCCCTACCTGGACAAGCTTCTCATACGTTCTCCTGTCCGGAGGCTCATCGAGCAAAACTGCCCCACTGTCCACAAGGTTCCTTCTCGTGTCCTCCTGATCAGCCATCAACCGCAAGGGCGCCCTCGTCTTGCCAACGGAGGGAGAGAAACCTCCCAGCCACGCGTTCTTGATGAGCCTTCGAAGCGATCGCGGCTCTTCAACTCTCAACGACCATTTGAGGATCGAAAAGGTAAGAACCTCGGGATCCTCCACGACCTCAGGCGTGTAACCTGCCTCCTTGAACCTATCCACGAGATATTGGACAGCGCGGTTGCCCGACTTTGTCCCGCCCGTCCTGGGTCCGAACCACACCAGGTCTCGAACCGTCCTGAGCAAGCGCTCCTTTGAAACGCTTGCCGAGAGTGCCCTTTCGGCTCTCGGCTGACCGTACAGCGAGACGGATGCGAAAATCAGGAGAACAGCAACGCGGACGTGCGGCATGACCGGGCAAATATCTGGAATCGCTCGATTGGGAGTTGTGTTAGAATCGTTGCGTGAGGCGTTTGATGGTACGGAATAGTTGGAAGAGGAGCAAATCGGAAACGGCAAGGGGCCGGTGATAGACCGACCCCTCTCGTGGAGCCACCCGGTTGTTGAGCTACTTTCCCGGCACGTACTTCTTGTACCGGTCGTTGATTCGGGCCCAGTGCAGGTTCGCGAGGAAATTGTCGATGTACTTCGCGCGTGCGGGACCGTCTTTGTGATAGTAGGCGTGCTCAAACACGTCGCACGAAATCAGCGGAATCCCGCCCCAGATTGCACCATACTGGTGCTCATCGACAGTCACGTTGAGCAAACGACCCGAATACAGTCGATCGAAGACGAGAAGCCCCCAGCCGCTCAGTTTGGCAGAGACGGCACCAGCCTTGAAATCCACCTTCCAGGCATCGAACGACCCGAATTCCTTCTCGATCGCTGCTTTAATCTCCGGACCTTTGTTTGGATCTCCATCACCCCCCATAACCTCCCAGTAGATGTCATGCAGCAATGCTCCCGCGTGATTCCATGTGAACCGCCGCTTGAGCTCTCCGACAACGCTGTAGTTGCCGTTTGCAGCTGCACGGTCGGCTCCCTCCAGCGCTTTCTCAATGTTGTTCAGGGCCGTCACATAACCTTTGTGATGCATATTGTAATGCCAGTCTGTCGTCTCGGCGCTCACGACGTTGGCAAGTAGCTTCTTTGCTTCATCGTCTGAATAGGGACGGGGATTGAACTTCCACTCGTATGCCATAATTGCGTTCCTTTTATTGGATTTACGGTTTGATTGAGAGAGAATCTCTCGCTGTTGAAGCGTTACCTGCTGGTAATACAGTAGCCTTCCTCCGATGAATGAGCGGTCATCCAATGTTAAGCATAAGCTTTGCCGCGTCCGACATCATGCTTGGATTCCACATGGGATCGAAGACAAGATCGACTCGCACGTTTCGTACGCCTGGCACATTCATCACGCGTCGCCGTACATCCGCGGCGATCATGGGAGCTAAGGCACAACCAGGCGCTGTGAGCGTCATCGCTACGAAGACATTCGCCTCACCCGGTATCTCGTCATCGACTTTCACATCGTAGACCAAACCGAGGTCGACAATGTTCACGGGGATCTCAGGATCGTAGCACTCCCGCAGCGCGTTCCAGATCCTTCCTTCGAGCAGAGAGCTGATCTGGACGACCCGGCTTCCTGATTCAATCTCGGTCGGTGTGAAAGCCGATTGAGGTTGCACAGCATTCTCTGATTGGTCCTTCTTCGCGTCCATTGAGGAGCACCTTTGTGTTAGACTCCAAACGAATGCCCGCAACCGCACGTTCTTGAGGCGTTAGGATTGCTGAAGACAAATCCGCGTCCATGAAGCCCATCGGAGAAGTCGAGCGTTGTTCCGGACAGGTAGTGATGACTCTTAGGATCAAGGAAGATTGTCAGACCCTCCATCTCATACACCGTGTCGTCTTCCCGAGGCTGCTCGTCAAATGCAAGGACGTAGGTCATGCCTGAGCACCCTCCTCCTTTCACTCCCAGTCGGAGCGCGTGTGATGTCGGAATCCCGTTTTCCTCCTTAGTTTTCATTATCTCCCGGGCGGCGCGAGCCGTGATCGCTACAAGTTGGTTCGGGTTGGCCTGGACTTCTGCGATGACTTCTGCCATGATTCCTCCTTCTGGATTGACCTTTCGAACTGCCTATTCCGTCGTCACTGTTTCACTCTTCTCCTGAAGCGCATTGCTGAGAGTGTGCCACACAAGACTCGCACACTTCACGCGAGCGGGAAATTCGCTGACACCCGAAAAAGCAGCCAGTTTTCCGAGTTCCTCGGCATCGATTGCTCCTGAAAGCTCGCCGGTCACCAGTTTGTGAAACATCTCAAAGAGCTTCTCGGCTTCGGCGTGGGTTTTCCCCTTCACAATCGTCGTCATGACGGACGCTGAGGCCTTTGAGATCGCACACCCGGAACCCTGAAAACCAATGTCTTTGATGATGTCGTCCTCGGTGCGGACGTACAGAGTGTAGTGATCGCCGCACAATGGATTGTAGCCCACAACCGTCCTGTTCGCGTCAGAAAGCTTCCTGAAATTGCGCGGGCTCTTGTTATGGTCGAGAATGATCTCTTGATACAAGCTGCGAAGCTCAGACGTCATTTGAAAACCTCGACGACTTTTTGGATTCCGATCACCAGCCGGTCAGCTTCTTCCTGCGTGTTGTAGAACGCGAAGGATGCGCGAGCGGTCGCAGGGATCCCAAAACGGTCCATGACCGGTTGAGCACAGTGATGACCGGTGCGAATCGCTATTCCCTCTTGGTCCAAGATGGTTCCAATGTCATGGGGATGAATGCCGTCGAGAACGAACGAAACGACACCCGCTTTCTCAGTGGCAGTTCCGATAATCCTCAGTCCCGGGACGGTTGAGACTGCGTTGGTTGCATACAGTAGAAGAGCACGCTCGTAGTTCGCGACGACCTGCCAATCCAGCCGGGTCAAATAGTCCAGCGCAGCGCCGTAGGCGATTCCATCGGCGATGTTTGGCGTCCCCGCTTCGAAGCGATATGGGAGATCATGGTAGATGGTTCGCTCGAAGGAGACCGATTTGATCATGTCTCCGCCCCCTTGGTAGGGAGGCATCGCAGACAGGATCTCCTCCTTCCCGTACAGCACTCCGATGCCCGTCGGCCCGAACATCTTATGCCCGGAGAAAACGTAGAAATCGCAGCCAAGCTCCCGGACATCTACTCGGAGATGCGGCATGGCCTGTGCACCATCGACGAGAACGGGAATCCCCTTTTGATGTGCAAGCCGAACCATCTCTTTCACGGGATTGACAGTTCCGAGAGCGTTTGAGACATGCGTCAGTGCTGCGATTTTCGTGCGCGGGCTAAGACGCCGTTCGTACTCTTCCACAACGACCTCTCCCGAATCGGTGATGGGTACAACGATGAGGTGAGCGCCGCGTCGCTGGCACGCCAGCTGCCACGGTACAATGTTGGAGTGATGCTCCATACCGGTGATAACCACCTCATCACCAGCATTCAAATATGCGTGTCCGAAGCTGCTCGCAACCAGGTTGATCGCTTCCGTCGCCCCTCGGACGAAGACGATCTCCCGTACAGATGCCGCGTTGATGAAGCGCTGAACTTTCGCGCGAACGTCTTCGTACGCCTGCGTCGCAATTTCACTCAGGTGGTGGATACCGCGGTGGACGTTGGCGTTCTGTGACGCATAGTACTGAACGAGCGCATCAATGACAGGCTGAGGTTTCTGGGTGGTGGCAGCGTTGTCAAGATACACGAGTGGGTTGCCGCGTACCCGCCGCTTCAGGATCGGAAAGTCTCGCCGGACCGATTCGGGGTCAAATCCTGTGCCGACCGCGACTGAACCGTGTGCGTGAGTAACGGTGCCCATGTTTAGTCCTGCAATGTGCGTCCTTGATCGAGGCGCGAATGGACAAGTGCTTCAAGTTGTTCCCGGAGTGGATCGACGTGAACACGGCTGACGACATCGCTCGCAAAGGCAAAGGTGAGGATGTCCCGGGCCGTCGTGTCATCGATGCCTCGAGATCGCAAATAGAATATCTGTTCCGCGTCCAGTTGCCCGACCGTTGCCCCATGGGTGCATTTCACGTCGTCAGCAAAGATCTCCAACTGAGGCTTCGTATCGATTGTCGCGTCCTCAGAGAGGAGTAGAGTCTTGTTTGTTTGCTTCGCGTCGGTTTTCTGCGCGTCCTTCCGTACGAAGATCTTTCCATTGAACACACCCCGCGATTTGCCGTCGAGAATCGATTTGTACAGCTCGTGGCTCACACAACGCGGCTTTGCGTGGTCGATAGTGGTGTGGTTGTCGATCAACTGTGTGCCTGTCGCAAGCGCCAATCCGTTTAGTGTGCACTCACTTCCCTCTGCATCTAGAACGGAAGTTACATTGTTCCGAACGAGCGAGCCCCCGATCGAGATAGAATTTGATATGAGATTGGTCTGTGTTCCCTGCAGAGCGTGAATCGAAGCAATGTGAAAGGCATCCCGGCGCTCGTTTTGAAGCTTGTCGTGCTCGATCACCGAATGGTCACCTACGACGATCTCGGTCAGAACGTTGGTTAGGTACGAGCTCGTCGCCAGGCTCACGTAGCTCTCAACAATAGAAACCTGGCTGTTTTTCCCAACGACAATGAGATTGCGCGGCGAGATGAGGGCGTGATCCTTGCCAGCCGCGATGAACAGCAGGTGGACGGAGTCATCCATAACGATCCCATCCGGAACGTAGATGAATGCCCCGTCACGAAGAAAAGCCGTATTCAAAGCTGAAAAAGCGTTGTCGTCGTACGTCGCATATTGCGCGAGATGTTGTCGGAGAACAGGATGATCGCTCTTCACCGCTGTCGCCAGGCTCCCGCAATATGCGTCACCCGGGAGTTCATCGAGGGTCGAAAGATCCCCCGAGAAGAAGCCATTCACAAATACCAGAAGATGGCGAGTGCCAAAAGCGAACTGCCCCACATCCTTCCGGCTCAGACCTTCTGCCGTGGGATTGAGCACAGGCCTGAAGTTCGTCTTCAGAATCGGTGAGATGTTCGTGAAGCGCCACTCCTCGTGCCGGGTCGTCGGAAAGCCGAGCGAATTGAACCGCTCAAGCGCACTGCGACGAAGTGTGTGCAGCCGGGAAGCGGACTCGCCATTGAGGCTTTGCTCGAACTTCTCAAACGCCGATAGGTACCAAGAGTTCTTTTCGGTAGTGTACTTCATGTGCGATCTTGTCCCTTAAGCCTGAACCGCTGCTTTTCCTGCCTCATCTTTCACCCAGTCGTATCCCTTCTCTTCGAGTTGCAGCGCCAGCTCTTTGCCTCCGGACTTCACGATTCGTCCGTCCACCAGGACGTGGACAAAGTCCGGGACGATGTAGTTCAACAAACGCTGATAATGCGTCACCACGATGATCGCATTGTCCCTTCGCCGCAACTTGTTCACACCATCTGCAACGATGCGCAATGCATCGATATCAAGACCGGAATCGGTTTCATCGAGAATGGCCAACTTCGGTTCCAACACAGCCATGTGGAAAATCTCGTTCCGCTTCTTCTCACCGCCGGAGAACCCTTCATTGACCGGGCGGTTCAAGAGAGTCTCATCCATGTCGACGAGCTTCATTCGCTGCTTGACGAGCTGAAGGAACTCGACGGCATCCAGCTCCTCAAGCCCTTTGTGTTTTCGGATCGCGTTGAGCGCTGCCTTCAGGAAGTAGGTGTTGCTCACACCGGGGATTTCCACGGGATACTGAAACGCGAGGAACAATCCCTCACGCGCTCGCTCTTCCGGGTCCATGTCGAGGAGGTCTTTTCCCTCGTACGTAACGCCGCCTTGCGAGACCGAATAGGTGTCACGACCCGCAAGGAGCTGTGCGAGCGTGCTTTTGCCGGAGCCGTTCGGACCCATGATGGCGTGCACCTCGCCCGCCTTGACGTTCAGATTAATACCATTGAGGATTTCATTGCCGTTGACGCTGGCATGGAGATTTTTGATCTCGAGCATTTTCTGGCAGTTCCTTTCTTGCACTGAGTTTCACAATCGCGGACTTCTAACCGACGCTTCCTTCAAGGCTCACGCCCAGGAGCTTTTGCGCTTCAACCGCGAATTCCATCGGGAGCTCACGGAACACTTCTTTGCAGAAACCATTGACGATAAGATTCACAGCATCTTCCGTTGAGAGTCCACGCTGCTTACAGTAAAAGATCTGGTCCTCCCCGATCTTCGATGTCGACGCTTCATGCTCGACCTTCGACGACGTGTTCTTGACTTCGATATACGGGAATGTATGGGCCCCGCATTTATCCCCGAGGAGGAGCGAATCACACTGGGAGAAATTACGTGATTTGGTCGCGCCTCTCTTGATATCGACCAAACCTCGATAGGAGTTGTTGCCATGCCCGGCGGAGATCCCTTTCGACACGATCGTGCTCTTCGTGTTCTTGCCAAGGTGGATCATTTTCGTACCGGTATCGGCCTGCTGATAATTGTTGACCACGGCAACCGAGTAAAACTCCCCCACGGAGTTATCGCCCTGCAGCAGAACGCTTGGGTATTTCCATGTGATAGCCGACCCCGTCTCGACCTGGGTCCAGGAGATCTTTGAGCCTTTCCCGGCACACTTTCCCCTCTTGGTGACGAAATTGTAAATGCCGCCTCTGCCTTCCTTGTCACCCGGATACCAGTTCTGCACGGTGGAGTATTTGATCTGCGCGTTGTCGCCGGCGGCGATCAACTCAACGACGGCGGCGTGAAGCTGGTTATTGTCGCGCATCGGGGCCGTGCAGCCTTCGAGGTAGCTGACGTACGAATCTTCTTCGGCAACGATCAGCGTGCGCTCGAACTGACCCGTATCCGCCGCGTTGATGCGGAAGTAAGTCGAAAGCTCCATCGGGCAACGAACGCCCTTTGGAATATAGCAGAAGGAGCCATCACTGAAGACTGCCGAATTCAAAGCTGCGAAGAAGTTATCGTTGGATGGGACGACCGAGCCGAGATATTTGCGTACGAGCTCAGGATGGTTCTGTACCGCTTCAGAGAACGAGCAGAATATGATGCCGAGCTCCTGCAGTTTCTCCTTGAACGTGGTCGCAACTGAGACGCTGTCAAACACCGCGTCGACTGCAACGCCGGTCAACCGCTCCTGCTCCTGCAAGGAGATGCCGAGCTTCTCGTAGGTCCTGAGAAGCTCTGGATCGACCTCATCCAGGCTCTTGGGCCGCTTCTTTTGCTTCGGCGCGGAGTAGTAAATCATATCCTGATAGTCGATGGCATCGTATCGTACATTGGGCCATCTGGGCTCCTCCATCGTGAGCCAGTGACGGTACGCCTTCAGCCTCCATTCAAGAAGCCACTCAGGTTCGTTCTTCTTGACTGAGATGAACCGGATGATGTCCTCGTTGAGACCCTTTGGCGCGGTCTCCGCCTCGATATCAGTGATGAATCCCCATTTGTACTCGCGATCCGCAAGTTCCTCAATCGTGTTGGGCTCTGTGCTCATCTTGCCTCATATCATTGTGGCTGTGGTTCCAACCATCGCGTAGGTTAAGCGGACTCTGAACCACCCGAAGTAAGTTCTCCATCAATTAAACTCGCTGAGACGCCGGCCGCGTTCTGTCTTGGCGCTGCCCCGGTCGAGGGTCGAGGGGAAGCGGCAGCCGCTGGTTTCGCCGGCGCAGCGGGTTTCACAGGTGTCTTCCTGAACTCCGGGTAGACCAACATCCACGAACCCTGGGTGATCCGCTTCAAAATGTTCACACGCTCGAGGGCGGCAACGTACTGAGCGGCGAGCTCCTCTGCGTCAGCGTAGCCGAGCTTGGTCCCCTTCGATTCGAAATAGGCTGTCACACCGTACTGAAGATCGCGGAAGAACACATTCGACAAATGAATGAAGTGGTACTTCGACTTCAGGAATCGTAAAACTTCGCGCGTGTTGTCCGTAAGGATTTTCAGCTTTTCGCTCATAACATCCTCGCACGCTCTCCTTGCCCGTGGTCAGACAATTTCCTGAACGGTCATCTCATCAAACAGGACGTTCAGGTTTCGCTGGAGCTTGCCGAGAGGCCGCCGGATGGTGCACGATCCGAACAGATAACAGCTCTCCGGACCTTCGGTATAACATTCGGCAACCATCGGCCGCGTCTCCTCGATGACGTTGATCACATCGGCAACCGTGAGTTCATCAGCCCGCTTCGCCAGCGAATAGCCGCCCCTCACCCCCTGCAGCGACCTGACCATTCCCGCGCGCGCCAGCTTCTGAAGAATCTTCGCCAGGAGCTCATAGGGAAGGTCATATTCCTTCGCCAACTCTTTGGCTGTGAAGACCGTACCCAACGGCTTCATTGCCATGTGCCGCAGGGCAATCAGTCCATACTCAACCTTCTTTGAAAGCTGTAGCATGGAAATCCGACCTAGTAAGTCCTACATACGTCCAAAAAAAATCAAGAACGCTCCGATGTCCTTGATTTCTCATATTTTGAATGTACTCAAGAATCCGGGTTCATGTCAAGCGAAAACAACATATCCCTAAGCCCCTCATCTATCTGCCATTACTTGACAAAGTACTCCTTTTTTGGATACCTTGCCTGCCGACTGATGACAATAGTAGAAACACGTGCTCTCTCAAAAACGTTCCGCTCGGGGCTGATCAGGTCGTCGCGGGTCGAAGCCCTGAAGGCCGTTGACCTCTCGGTGACCCGGGGTGAAATCTTCGGGCTCCTGGGCCCGAATGGAGCTGGCAAGACAACTTTCGTCAAGATCCTTCTCTCCATCGCCTATCCTACCTCGGGGGACGCCCAGGTGTTTGGACACAAGCTCGGTGCCATCCACATCCGCAAGAAAAGCGGCTACTTGCCCGAAAACCACAGGTATCCCCCTTTTCTCACGGGCCTGCAGACACTCCTTCTCTTCGGCGGACTTCACGGCTTGAAGGGTCCTTCTCTCATGCAGAAAGCACGGTCACTCCTGGAACGAGTTGGGCTGAAAGATTGGATGAACGTGAAGATAAAGCGGTATTCCAAGGGGATGTTGCAGAGGCTCGGGATGGCCCAGGCGTTGCTCAATAATCCGGAGCTCCTTTTTCTGGACGAGCCTACCGATGGTGTTGACCCCGTGGGACGCAAAGAGATTCGTGACGTGCTCAAAGATCTGAGAGCTCAGGGAGCGACGATATTTCTCAACTCTCATCTCCTCTCCGAGGTCGAGCTGATCTGCGACCGTGTCGCAATCCTCGACAAGGGGCAGGTACTGCGGGTAGGAACGATCAGCGACATTACGGCTCCCCAGCTGGAATACGAAATTCAGGTTGTAACTCCCCTTCCTCAGCGCCTGGTTGACTCTATCGGACTGGTGGCAAAGAACGTGCGTGCCGAGGGGAAACTCCTCCATGTTGCCGTCCCGGATACGCGAGCTCTCAACCAGGTTATCGACCTCTTGCGGCGAGACGGCATTTTCATCGAGACGCTGACAGCGAAACGAGCAAGCCTCGAGGACTACTTCATCCAGGTTCTTAAGTCCGGGGAAGCCACATGAAGATTCTGTCCATGATCATCTTCAGCGTTCGAGAGGCCATCCTCCGAGGTACCCTGATCTTCTACTTTGCCGTCGGAAATCTCATCATCCTGTTTGTTGCACTTGCGGTCAACGCATCGCCTGACGGTTCAAGCATCGTCGTTCTCGGGAATCCAATTCCAGCGAAGAGCCTGATGGGGGTCAGTCCAGTGGACTTCATTCTGATCCAGTTGCAGCGGAGCTCTGCGTCTGCGATCATGTTCCTGGGAATTTTCGCCATCGCAGGTATTATCCCGTCGATGCTGGAGAAAGGGACAGCAGAGCTTTTCCTGAGCAAACCGCTTTCCCGAACAACGCTCTTCCTCTCAAGAGCCATCGGATCAACAGTCGCCATCGGGTTGAACATCCTCTATTTTGCTGTTGCCATCTGGCTTATCTTCGGTGTCAAGATCGGTGTCTGGCATTGGGGATTCCTCTTATCTGCCCTGATGGTCGTCGTTGCATTCGCGTTCTACTACTCCGTCGTTGCCCTTGTGAGCCTCGTGACGCGCAGCCAGGCCCTCGCAATCATGCTGGGATTCCTTTTCTGGTTCTTAGCCGGCGCCCTGGAGTCACGCCAAGCGGGTCTCTACAATCTGTGGAGCAACGACATCTACCGCCGCACGCTCGACGTGATCTACTATGTGACACCGCAGGTCAGCGGCATGCTGCAGAATGCGACGCGATTGATCGGTATGAATCCGTACGACAGGATGCTGGGCCCTCAGGCTGTTTCCGATTTTTCGATCATGCCGTTCGTCTTTTCACTTCTCTCCGCCAGCGCAATCTACGCCCTTGCGTCGTGGTACTTTTCGAGGCAAGATTACTGAGACACCCTATCCCAGTGGCTGCACCCTCTAGGCCCTTGTTTGTTCCTCCAATTCTCAGTATTATCTCACCGAGAAAAGGGGCGTTCGCATGAAGATTGGAATAACCTGCTATCCGACATATGGTGGCAGCGGCGTTGTTGCTACAGAGCTCGGGAAAGCGCTTGCTGAGCGGGGTCATTCCGTACACTTCATCAGCTACGCGATTCCGATGCGATTAAGCGGCTTCATGGGCAACATCATGTTCCACGAAGTGGAGGTCTCTAACTACCCACTGTTCGACTTTCCGCTCTACACTCTTGCCCTCGCCAGCAAGATGGTCGAAGTGGCACAGTATGAAAAGCTTGATCTCTTTCACTGCCATTACGCTATCCCCCATGCAACCAGCGCCTACCTCGCCAGGCAAATGCTGGCCACGCCGAACACAAAAGTCATCACAACACTCCACGGAACGGACATTACGCTCGTCGGGTTGGAGCCGAGCTTCCTTCCGGTGATGAAATTCAGCATTGAGCAGAGTGACGGCGTCACTGCGGTTTCCCGCTTTCTCAAGGAAAAGACGCTCACCAACTACGGTATCGTGAAAGAGATCGAGGTGATTCCGAATTTCGTTGATACAACGAAATATCAGCGGACACCCTGTGACGATGTGACGAGACACTTCGCCCCGCATGGGGAAAAGATCGTCGTTCACACGTCGAATTTCCGAAAGGTGAAGCGTGTAGAGGACGCCATCCACATCTTCAACGAGGTTCGGAAGAAAATCCCTGGCACGCTTCTCCTCGTCGGCGACGGCCCCGAACGCTCCCAGTGTGAGATGCTCTCCCGCGAGCTCGGTATCCACGAGCATGTCAGGTTCCTCGGCAAGCAGACCGACATCATCCACATCCTGGCGGCCGCTGATCTGTTCCTGATGCCCAGCCAGTCTGAGAGTTTCGGTCTCTCCGCTCTGGAGGCCATGGCATGCGAGGTTCCGGTGGTGTCTTCAAGTGTTGGCGGATTGCCGGAGCTTCAGGTTCATGGGCAAACCGGTTACATCGCTGAAATCGGAGACATCGACCGGATGGCCAGGTACGCCATTGAACTCCTCTCGAATCCATCAAAACATCGTCTCTTTGCCAAGGCAGCGCGCGAACGAGCGCTTGAATTCGAGGCGTCAAAAATCGTAACGCAGTATGAACGGTACTACGAGAAGATCCTCGCCCGTTCCGCCGTTCCTGCATCGTGAGACTCTTCGTGGCTCTCGCTGGTTCGTGACAGCAAACAATGCACCTTCGCAACGACCCTGAGAAACATCAGCAGCTCGTTGAAGAGCTCCTCTCGATATTCAGGGATCTGGGGTATCGAATTCTCGGCGCTGATGGAGTGGGCGGTGTTCCCCGTGCGCAGCGGCTGCATAACGACGGGTACGGCGATCAAGAGGATAAAGAACCTGACCTCTACGCATTTGATGCTCAGCAGGAGCGGTACATCATCGGCGAGGCGAAGACGGGGGACAATGATTTCGAGACGGAACACGCGCTCACACAGTACAACGTGTTTCTTGACCAATTCGACAAGAAGACAGGCCGACAGGCCATGCTCTACGTCATCGTCCCCTCACCCAGGGTCCCGGAGTTCAATTCCCTCATCACCCACTATATCCATCCAGACTACTGGGAGAGCATCGTGCTGGTGAGCTCGAAGCTGCAGGCGGGATAACAGTTCATGCGGATCGCAGGCGGGCGAATTTGACGATGAGATTTTTCACGCCGTGTTCTTCGAAGTGAACGACCGCCTTCATGGCCTCCCCTTTGCCGCTGACCTTGATGACCTTCCCTTTCCCGAACACTTCGTGACGCACCGTAGCGCCCTGCTTCAATTCAAACGCTTCCTGGGATTCTTCTTCGTAGTTTGGGGTTTCGTGGCGGTAAACATCTTCTTCGCGAACAGTCCTTCGATGTGCACCTAAACGCCGCCTCCCGTTCCACCCTCTCTCCATTTGCTCCGTTGTGAAGACTCTCCGACTAACCTTGCTTTCCGATATGCGCATGGAGTCATCACCGAGTTCGGAGAGGAATCGGGAAGGGCTCGCAAAACTCGCCTCACCGAAACGGTAGCGCATCTGCGTTTTCGTCAGGTAGAGCCTTGTTTGAGCTCGAGTGATGCCGACGTAGAACAGCCTGCGCTCTTCTTCGAGCTCGCTTGTTTCGATGGTGGTCGAATAGAACGGGAGAAGCCCCTCCTCCACGCCAGCAATGAAAACGATGGGGAACTCAAGGCCTTTCGATGAATGGAGCGTCATCAGCGTAACAACGTTTCGCGTTTCGTCCCACGCGTCGATATCAGATACGAGCGTAACCTCCTCGAGGAACGCCTCGAGAGTCCCGTCAGGATGCTCCTCACCGAACTCTGTGATAGCCGAGAGGAGTTCCTGAACGTTCTCCCGGCGCCCCATCGATTCCGGCGTCCCTTCCTCTTTGTATGCTTTGAGGATGCCGAGCTCATCGACCATCGATCGAATGAGCTCGCTGAGAGACATCTGGGCCTTCAACAATGTGTATTTCTCAACAAATGTGCGGAATTGTCGGATGCTTTTCTTCACGCGATCCTGGAGCCCCTCCATCTGATCAACGGACTTTGTCGCCCTGTACAAGCTCAACTCCCGCTCGTCGGCAAAGCCTGCCAGTCGCCCGATGCTGGTGGCTCCTATGCCCCTCGCCGGATAATTTACAGCACGCAGGTAACTCTCATTGTCATCAGGATTCACGAGCAATCTCAGGTAAGCAAGAACATCCTTGATTTCCTTCCGCTCGTAGAACCGGATGCCACCGACGATCTCGTAGGGAATTCCGTTTCTTCGCAGCACATCCTCAATCGCGCGGGACTGGGCATTCGTTCGATAGAGAACCACGAAGTCCTTCAGCGCGAGGCTATTCTCGATGATCTCCGCCTGGATGGCCTGCAGAATCTGGTATCCCTCATCGCGTTCGTCATGACAATCGAGCAGCGTGACAGGATCTCCCTGGGCATTCGCAGTCCAGAGACGCTTGTGTAGCTGGTCGATATTGTTCTTAATGAGCCTATCAGCGACGCCGAGTATGCTCTTTGTCGACCGGTAATTCTGCTCCAACCGATACGTTTTGCAGTCCGGGTAATCCTTGGCAAAATCGAGAATATTCCGAATATCGGCCCCGCGAAACGCGTAAATACTCTGGGCATCATCCCCGACAACACAGATATTGCGATGCTGCTGACCGAGGAGTCTCACGACCGCGTATTGCGCGCGATTCGTGTCCTGGAACTCATCCACCAGAACGAAACGAAAGCGGTGGTGGTACTTCTTGAGCGTATCCGGATGATGGTGGAAAAGCTCGATGGGTTTGACGAGAAGATCGTCAAAATCTAGCGCGTTGCTGCGTTTCAGTGCCACCTCGTATTCCTCGTACACACCGGCGACTTTTTCATCAACGAAATCACGTGCCAGGTGGGCGTATGCCTTCGGCGTTATGAGCTGGTTCTTCGCACTGCTGATCCGTGCTGCCACCGCCTGCGGCACAATCTGCTGGGTTGCGATGCTGCGTTTCTCCATACACTTCTTGACGGTTCCGAGGGAATCATCTGAATCGTAGATGGTGAAATTCCGGTTGTAGCCGATTAGCTTTGCCTCTTTTCGAAGGATGCGCGCGAAAATGGAATGGAACGTTCCCATCCAGACCTCCTTTGCCTTCTCGCCAACGAGCTTGACGATCCGTTCCTTCATTTCGCTTGCCGCCTTGTTGGTGAACGTCAACGCCAGAATCTGATATGCAGGCACGCCGCAACTCATCAGGTAGGCGACACGATAGGTCAGCACACGCGTCTTGCCGCTTCCAGCGCCGGCAATGATCATCAACGGGCCGTTCGTGACCTTGACGGCCTCCAGTTGAACCGGATTGAGGTCCTGCAGAAATGACATGGAGTTCTAGAGGAAACAAAAGGGAGTGGCGAATCGTGCTGCTCTCTATCCTATGGTAAGAAATTTTCCGGGAGCAGGCAATCGGAAACATCTAGCGGGACAGAAATGGAACGTCCGTTGCACGCCTGCGGATGGCGTCCTTGACGTGCCTCCGGTATCCATCAAGTCGCAAGCGAGCGCACACGGGAAGCAGATCGATCGGACAATCCTGAGGATGGTGCACGTGCATCATTGTCCGGTTGATCTATGCGCTTCCATGGTGACCGTTAGAAGAACGCCCTGGCCTCAGCTCGGGCTGTGTGGACTGGTCTCCTCCCTCCTTCCGTGCGGCCGTTGTATCCAACGGTGACCTGCACGTATTGATTAAACCGATAGTCAAGAGCGAGCTGCCAGAGGAACGTCTTCCCAACGACACGGCCGTTGGTAAACTCATAGGGAAATGGCTGCAGCACCTCACCTGCTGCCAGCGGAACGCTAGCCTCCTCGCGGCTCACTTCCGTGCGCAACTGACCGACGCCCTGAAAAGCGTACGTCAGCCGTAGGCTCTGCTCGTTGACGTCGGCTGTCACTTGACGGCCTTCGAAGCGATGCGTAGTTCGTGAGACCCCGATACCAAGCGCAATTTCCCAGACAGGCTTAGGTCGATAGGAAAATTCTGTTCGAAGTTGGTTCGAAAGCAGGTCACGCTCACGCGGCGAAGTCGTCGTGGCGGCAACCTGATCGAGCTTGTTGGTAAATTCCGTCTGATTGCCAATCTCGCGAAGAAGCTGCGAACGTATCCTGACCGACCGCTCCCGTTGGTAGCCCCGCTCCGCGGCGGAAACGAAACGGATAAGGCTTCGCCTTTGGCTATAGCGAAAACGGAACGACAGTCCAGGGTCACTCTCGAAGAGGTGAATGTCTTGCGTGAAGAGGCTGCTTCCCGAGATGGTAGTTGCCGGATTCTGGAAGCGAGCGAAATTGAGGAGGTAGATCTGGCGCGACTCGGATTCCGTGCTTCTCTCGTCGATTCGTCCAACGGTTTCGGTGGACAAACTTGCAAGGAGGTGCTCGAGGACGGACGACGGCTTGGGCACGAGCGTTGACGGCCGAAACCGAGCCCGGAATCCCGCCTTCAGATCGACCACCGGCACAAGCTCGTCTCCCGGGAGGTAGAAAACGACATAGTCGCCGTCAAATCGAGTCTGCTCGAACTCCGCTTCATCGGCGATAGTATTGCCGTTGAGGTCTCCCAGGTACTTGTAGTTGCCCGTGCCCTTCGGCGCCCGGATGAACACACGCTCGAGTTGAGCAGAGCGTTCGTTGGAGAACTCATACAAGACATCGAGGTCGAGTGCCCTCCGTCCAGGAGCATACCGGGACTGAAAACGGAGTAAAGTCGAGTTCACGTCCACGTTCCCCCGGGTCCTGAACTCATCCGTGAATCGCGTTTTGCGGATGCTGAGGGATAACGTACTGGAAAGAGAATGCCAGTCCCGGAGCCACCATGAGTAGATCTGAGTGAACGAGCGCGACGCCCGCCGCAGGTTCCCAACTGAAGCACTGTCTTCTGTCCGGATCTGCGCCTCTGCCGTCGCAGAAAGAGGTCCGCCCGGCTCAAACGCAAGCCGCGGAGAGACCTCGACGAGCCGGAAGCTACCCCTGAAGAGAGAGTCTCCGTTCATCGGATGTTGCTCCCGCTGTTCCATTTCCACCCGAATTCCGGGCCTCAGCCTCCAGACGTCGAATTCGAGAGTCCCGCGCTGACGAAGCCATTCCGATTCATCGCTGGTCTCATCATTGGCGCTCTGAATATGCTCGATCTCGTAAATCCCCCGTGGAAGCGAGGAGTCCGTGAGCGATGATTGAAGCATCTTCCGCCGAGAACGGAAGCCCCCGGTTCTCTCCATCAATCCATAGCTGCCGCCGAGGCTTAGCGCCGCGAGGGGACGATACGTCAATGAGGCCTCCTGGATGAGCTCATCAGCCCTGGATGCAACAGAAAGATCCCACTTCCGCTTGAACTCGATCTCGTCAATTCGATCGAGAGGGAGGAATTGGCGCTGGACATAGCGCCCCGACACCTTGGCATCCAGCTCGCCAAGGTTCGTATTGCCAATAGCAATCCGTTTCGGGTTGTATTGTGCAGAGAACTTGACGGCAGATCCTCGCTGATCGTCATCGTCGCGGGTGGAGAGCCGGTTGCGATCGAATGTGCTCAGGGCATACTCAAATGAAAGATCAAGGTCCGAGATAACGTCTGCGCTCGCTGCCCCGCTGAACAACCTGTGGAGCTCGGGGATCGGAATGAATTGCACGGGCATGTAGTTGCCGTTTCCGATTCCGGCGAATTGAAACCGCCCGACTGCTGACCGCACGTAACCGGCCGAATCGGATGGAACCCGGTCGACGTACGAAAACGTCACCGCATACGCGGCTTGTGGATCTCCGGGGGCAAAGACGAAGACCGTTAACTGCCTACCGCCGATCGTCGTGTCACGACGAACGTATTGGCCTTTCGGCGCACCAGTCAAGGAATCTCGCCCGACGTAGCGCTCACCCGGGAGCGAAGCTCTCAGTCGATCCGTTCCGCTCTCCTTCAGCAACGAGCGGGTTGCATCGTCGAACGTGAATTCGATGGGCGCGTCGGGGTCATCGGCTTCCTGGAAAAGCATCGCGCTGAACCGAATCCGACCTCCCAGCGCCGAGCCGTCTGCACTCGCGCCGACCAGATTGCGTGTGAAGTTTCTATCAGAATATTCAAAGTCAACGGTGATGCGGGAAGCGTTCGTGATGAGTCTGCGTGGCGAGAAAAAAATCTCACCGCTTGCGTAGTCGATCGTATAGTCCTGTGTCTCACCGCGCGTCATTACCTCACCGTTGACATACACCCGCTCAGTGCCGGCAATGATCACCGGCCGACCCGACCCCTCCCGCCCGGAGAGCCGGTACGGGCCTTGGCTCCCTTCAATCCCCTGGAACTGGTTTGTGGCGAACTTCCCGCGCGCGGTGGCACCTGTCAGCGAGAATGATCCCACCGTTTGCGCATCCAGCAGATTCTTGGATCTCAAGGAGCCCGTCGCCCCCTGGAGCTTTCGAAGCAGTCCCCCGAATTCGCCCCCCTGTTTCTGCGTGCGTTGAAGGTTGAAATCGCCCAGCGTCACGGCGTACGTCGATCCACTCAGCTCCACGAAGATCTTGTCGAGCTCTTGCAGGGTTGTGGTTGTCCCCTCCGGCTGAATGGGCGAGTTCTCGTCGGTAAGCGCTGCAACAAGGTTCATGTCCGAGGCAATTATGCCGGACAATTGCATCCGAAAACCAGAGTTGAGACTCATGTCCCGATTCGAGCCGACAGTGAACCCGCGGAATATTGTCCCACTTTTCTGCAAACCCGGACCGATAACGTCATCAATGGAAAACGGTCGCGGGGAAGGAGTCACGAACCGGCGCTCAACACCTTGGGAATCTTTTCGAGCAATGACTTCGCGCAGGGTATATTCACGCCTGAGCCCGAGAGGCAAAGGATAGTACGAGACCGACATGAGGTGGTGAAGTGTGTCTGTCGCGAGCCTGCTACGCAGCGACGGAGTGAGAACCAGTGTTCCATCCCGGTATTGAACCTGATAGTCCTTGTCGCGCAGCAACGCCTCTGTGGAATCAAGAAGAACCAGCTCGCTGCTCGGCAGGATGAACCCGTGGGGAAGCTTGTACAGAGTGTCGTAGGCCGTCAGTTGGAACAGGGCCGATTTGCGCGACGGGCTGTGGCTGGGAAGCTGAGCCTGCTGCGCGGGCAGCTGAAGTGAAAGGACAACCGTGAGAGCTATGAGCGAACGGAAACGCAAGGGTGTTCTGACGGATACGTGCAGCATTCAATTTACCAAACTAGTATCCTTGAAGCATCAACACCCTCCGTTTCTAAGGTATGAGACCGCAGAGGCGGGTTTCAAATGGTACCGAGGGAGAGACTCCCCGCCCGCCTGCCCGACGGCAGTCGGGCGGGGGGGGGGACTCTCACACGTGCCGAAGGAGAGACTCGAACTCTCACACGGTGTTGAGCCGTACTGGATTTTGAGTCCAGCGCGTCTACCAATTCCGCCACTTCGGCTCTGTTACTGTGCGAAAGAATAGCAAAAAAATGGCCGAAAAACAACGCCTACAGGATACCAAGGGTCTTGCGATTCTCTTCCGAATCAACATGCACACGCCATTCCGCAATATGATCGCGTTCAACGCGTGCAGTCCAGATCACTGGATCGTACGGCTCACTTTCAGACCAGAATGCGTGACCGAGGATAGTTACTTCATTGCCTCGTGATTCCAGTCTCGTGAATGTGTTTTTGTACTTGGGGAAAGTCTCGAAAAAGCGCTGCCATCCATCTACCATGGCAGATTTCGGCTCGTGTACTTTTCCTTCCCGATCAATAAACGCGTGGTCCTCAGTCATCAGATCGGATAGGCCTTTGATGTCCTGTTTGTTGATGCACTCATTGAACAGCAGTGCGATGAGCTTCGGGTCTCTCAAGTTCATCATGGAGCTTCTGCCTGACCTCGCGGAGTATGAGCGTAGCTACACTGTGGCGAGTCTTTGCCAGGTGCGCGGTCGATCCCGCCGGTGGCCCTATTTGAGACCAGCTTTGATCTTCAAGAGCGTGTCTTTCGAGTAATAGTTGCAGACACCCTTCTTGGTTGTTGGCTTGATGCCCATTTGTTGAATCACCTTTCAAGAAATCAGTTGGTTTGGGTTATACCATTTCTCCAGGAACTCCCTTGCCATCTTATTGGCTCTGGGGCTCTTGGCCTTTGCGAGGTTTGCCAAAATGCAGACCGCGCTGAGCTTAAGAAATGTGTTTTCACTCAGGAGGTTCAAGACTTTCGAGCTGTTCTCTCGCACTGTTTCCTGCTTGGCTACGATTCCTCTGAATAGCTCCGAAGCGCGGATGTCGAGTAATCACGCAGGGCATCGTTTAGTCAGTCATCGTGAACGGGATAGCCCTGCAAGAATAGTGCTGGCAGATCGATCGAAGATCTCCCAGATACGATCAACCCACTGAAGGTGTTCAGGCTTCATCAACACAGAACGAAAACACGACACAGAATCTTGGTCACGCTTCATCTCCGCGACGTCCACGTCGAAGAAATCAATAGGCAACTTCGCCACGGCCAGATGCAGCTGATTGCGTGCGCACTCGTCGAAGATGAGACGAGTCATTCGTGACGCAGCGCTCACGCTTGTGGCACGCGGGGCCCACACCACGATGTCCAACTCCGGAGGAAACGCCGCGATGAACCGCGCATCCGAACGGATCTTGTCGTAGAATTCAAGAGCTGCAGTCCGTGAGCGCCCTAGCATTTGTGCGAATGCGCCCCCTTTTTCAAGCGGAAACAGCCTCTGCGTCGCCCAGAGACCCACAGCGGCGGCTCCTGGCCGCGAGCACTCAAGGCTGATTTCCCCTAGGTGAAGTTCTTCGGAAGTGAAATACGTGTAAGGGGAGTCGTGCTTGTAGAACTGACCCACGCTCGGGTCGCGGAAGAGTATGCAGCCGCAGCCGTACGGTTGGAGACCGTGCTTGTGTGGGTCAACCACGATGGAATCGACCTCGCCAAGTCGATCGTAGATGGCACGCGTGTCCGCCCTCAAGTTGTCCACCAGACCGAAGTACCCACCGTATGCAGCATCAGCGTGCAGCCGAAAACCGTATCTCTCACGTAGCGAGAGCAGCTCAGGCAGTGGGTCAACGGAACCAACCGCCGTCGTGCCGATGGTCGCCACAACAGTGCCAACGCCGCCTTGATCAAGTCGCTTTTGGAGCGCTGCCACGTCGAGACGTCCGCTTCCGTCGCATGGAATATCCTCAAATCGGAGCCCCAGCACATCGCTGATCCGTCTGTGCGTGTAGTGTGCTTGTTCTGAGGCGACTATCGTTGTATTCGGATGCATCTTGCCGGCTACCCAGAGGGCCTCAAGATTTGCCATTGTGCCGCCTCCGGCAAGATGACCAAGATGCTTCTCCCAGCCGAACATGCTCGCGATCTCAGCCACCGCTTCTCTTTCCATCACTGAACTGGCCCGACCGCCATCAAGCGCGTGGTTGTTGGGATTGATCCACATCGCAAGCGTGTAGGCAAGGCGTGCAACTGGATGTGGTGGTTTGAGCATTTGCCCCGCATAAAGAGGATGAAAATACGGGTAATTGTCGTGAAGACGCTCAGCCACCTGCATAAGCACTCTTTCCATAGCCTTCGTATCAGCGAATTCCATCGCTGCTGGTGGCAGCTTCTCAAACCCACTCTCGAGTATCTCCAGCATCACGCGAAGGGTATCCAGGGAATCCTTTTCCAGTACGGGTGACATAAGGTTTGTTCTGTATGTTGAAGTGACAACGCAGAAAGACGGGCGACCGACAACTCTCTATCCTGGTGGGGGCTTCCTGAACCCTTTCTGGATCGACGGATGGTCACACAGATAGGGGGCTTTCGTCGGGTCTTTAATAATCAAGAGTTCGTGGACCTCACCGGTCTTGCAGAGATCGACAAGGATCGGCGTGAAAAAGCGAGTGTAGTCATTGTAGGTGAAAACGACGGCTACATTTGCGGCCTCACGCTGCAGGGAAGATCGTTGTTCGCCGAGATATTTCTTGAGTTGGTCAATGGCTCCCGAGTCCGAAACAGTGGGTTTCTCGAATTGTACCGAGATAGATTCCTGCAGTTGGCGAAACTCCGGCCCCGATACTGGCCAGAAGTATTGGAAGATATTCAGGAGCCTCTCAGAAGACGTACACAGAATGAGCTCAGAGATGCCAGCGTGAAAGTACTTTCTCGACGGGGAGCGTCGGCCCGGGCTCGGTTGCCGTTCCTTCAGCGGATCCGGAATACTCTGTTTCGGATCGTAGATGTGAAGACATATTCGCTCCTGCTGGAAAATGTCTTCTTTCACCTGTGCCAACAGTGTCAACGAAGGTACGGCCGACGCCAGGAGCCGCAGCAATTCTCGTCTCGTCAAGTCAGGCATGGTGGAGATCTACTCTCTTTGATCGCGTTGAACCAGGGATGGATGTCTTATGCAGCAAAGTAAAACAGTCCTCCTTCAATGTCAATCGGCTCTTCCGATGAGCTCCTTTCCCTACGATTGTCACCGGCTTTGATGCCACCAATTGGACGATCTGAGATGAGAGGTTCTGATACCGAAGATATCGGGAAATGGGGAAGGAACTGAACACGGGCAGCTGACTTATCCTGTCAGCAGGTCCCAAAATGATGCGAGTCAGCCCTGTTGGCTAACTCGTCTGTTGTTCTGCGGATCCCGACACTCTTTGTCGGGAACTCATAGGTGTGCACCCACCCCCGCCTAACAGCGGCGGGGTCTACGTCCCGCTTCGCTGGACTCCGACAGGACAACTTCACCCTCCATTGATACTCAAAAACACATCGGGGCCCGCGTTGCGGACCCCTTGTGTTTTTGTGCACCCACCAGGACTCGAACCTGGAACCCACTGATTAAGAGTCAGTTGCTCTACCAATTGAGCCATGGGTGCAAACAACTGCCCATCGCTTATCGACCTGTCGGGGGCGTCTGCGCAGGTTGAGTGCCCGGGGGAAGTGACGTCGGCTGCGGAGACGACTGAATGATGCTCTGCTGCGTGCCTTCGCCTTTTGGCAAGACCACAAGATTGATGAACAACGCAAGGATCAGGAACGCCGTTGCCAGGACCGTCGTTGTCTTGGTAAGGAAGTCGGACGTGCGGCGAACTCCGAACACCGTGCCGAGGTTACTGGTGCCCAACGTGCCCGCCAATCCGCCCCCCTTGCTCGCTTGCATGAGCACCACGATGACCAGCACGATGCTAATCAGAATTTCGATCGTGACGAAGAAAGTGTACATATCGCTTCCTTGAACATATGTAAAAACCCCAATTTCAATTGGGGTTCACATCAAATATAAACAACTCCATTCAGAAATGCAAGGTGAATCGCGCCGGGCGAAAGGAGATCATTTCTCCCCGATTGCTAACGTCTCCGGGCCTTCAGGAGTCTCTCTACGTACTTGCCAAGCATGTCGAACTCGATATTCACCCTGTCGCCCACATTTAGACTCCCGAACGTCGTCACCTCCATCGTATGCGGGATGATCGAGATCCCGAACTCGTTGCCACGCAAAGATGCAACCGTGAGACTCACTCCGTTGATCGCAACGGAACCGACGGGAATCAAGTAGCGAGCGAGCCTCCTGGTGACTCTGAACCAGAACATCCAGCTGCTCTTTCTGGTCTGAATCCTGGTAACAACGCCGATCCCATCTACGTGTCCCAAAACGAAATGTCCGCCGAGCCGGTCGCCCGGCGAAAGCGGTCGCTCGAGATTCACCCGGTCCCCTTCGCGGAGCTCACCGAGGTTTGTTTTGCAGAGGGTCTCCTCAACGGCCTGAACCCGAAACCACATCCTCCCCGCTCGTATCACGGTGAGGCATGTGCCATTGACCGCGATACTGTCATTGATCTTCAGGTTCCGGACTTTCTTCTTTCCCCGTAACGTGAAGAAGACGCTTCCGCGCCTGCGTTCAATCTTCTCTACGGTTCCTTCTTCTTCGACAAGACCCGTAAACATGATCTCTCCAGATTTTGATCACGACAAACAGCAGAGATGCCAATCACGAATGTCACCGATACTGGATCGGTCCTTCGAGCAGAACATCGTCGCCGCAGATTCTTATCGCAACCGGTTCCACGAGAATTGATTTGGCGAGCGTCAGCCCTGGTTTCAGCGCAAATGCATGCAGGCCACCCCCGAAAATTTTGGGAGCAACAAAGCAGTGAAGCTTCCGAGCGAGTCTCGCCTTGAGAAAACCGCTCGTCGTCGTCCTCCCTCCCTCCACGAGGACCGAGGAAATCCCCAACGCCCCGAGAGCTTGAAGAACGGACCGAAGGTCGAAATCCGGTTTTGCCTCTACCCCCAGAACTTGCACGTCCCGCTCCACGAGCTCCGTGACCTTCTTCCGCATCACTCGAACCGCCTGTTGTGAACCAATGATGACTGTGCGCGCCAACTTCGTATTGAAGACGTTCGACCAGGCAGGGCAACGAAGCTGCGGATCGAGAACGACGCGAACCGGGTTGCGCCCCGTGACCTTCCGGACACTCAGTTTGGGGTTATCCTTGATGATCGTATCGGTTCCGACAAGGACGGCGTCATATTCTGCGCGCATCCGGTGGGCTTCTCTCCTCGCGCCCTCTGAGGTAATCCATTTTGACCGCCCGCGCTCGTCGGCGATGCAACCGTCAAGCGTTTGTGCGATCTTTATGCCCACGAACGGCATCCCGGTTCGCATGAAAGCGTAGAAATGTTCATTGAGTTTCTCTGCCTCTGATCCCAGAACTCCGACGTTGACTTTCAGTCCCGCTCGCCGCAGCATAGCGAGTCCCCTGCCGGATATCACGGGATTTGGATCCCGCGTCGACGCGACAACACGTTTCACTCCCGCCTTGAGCAAAGCATGCACACACGGTGGGGTCTTTCCGTAGTGCGAGCATGGCTCCAGGTTAACGTACACTGTTGAGCCCCGCGCTCTTCCCCCCGCCTGCCGCAACGCGTTCGCTTCAGCATGTGCACCGCCAAACCGTTCGTGAAATCCTTCTCCAACTATTCTCCCGTTCCGAACGATCACGCACCCCACCATGGGGTTGGGGCTCACCCGAGCCCTCCCGCGCGCCGCCAGTTCGAAGCAGCGCTGCATGTACTCTCTGTCAACCAGGTTTTGCCGTTTCATTTGCCAAGAATGCGGAACGGGGTCGAGGCATTCACGCCCATCGCGCGTGCAGCATTTCCATTCTTCACCACGATTTCGACAAGGCCACTGCTACCGATGATCATGCACGGAGTGTTCGGTGGGCCTTCAGCGTAGTTCCTGATCCATCGTGATACTCGCTTCCCTCCCATGAGGATACCCTTCACGTTCTCCGACAAGAACTGCTCGTCGTCGCCAGCGATGTTTGTAATGATATTCCCGAAGCGATCGATATGGAGAATCGAGCCACGCGTCCCGGCCGTCGCAGCACTCAGGAACACTTGGGAGATCCGTCCAAGGTGTGCGGGATTGCCTATTGAAGAGAGTTTCACACCACGGGAAAGATGGGCCGCAACCGGTGCAAAAATGTCTCTGGCGTGGAACGTGGATGAAATTCGCTCCAGGAAAAACGAACGCTTCCCAACCCGCGCATCATCAATCTTGTATGCACGGGACTCCGGCTCCGTCGACAAGACGAGGTCAAGCAGGCCGTTGTCCGGCGCGATGAAGGAGTAGCGTTTCGTCTGAACCCCGAGGATTCGCCGCGAGCTGCCGACCCCGGGATCCACCACGCATGCGAAGATAGTGCAAGCTGGAAAATACCGATACGATGCCCAGAGAAGGTACGAGGCCTGCCGCACATTCTGTGGCTCGACGTCATGCGTGATATCGACGATCTGCAGCGATGGGTTGATCGAGAGCATCACGGCCTTCACTGTGCCCACATAGTGTTCGCCGGAGCCGAAGTCTGTGAGCAGGGCGACGATGGGCCGATGATGACGCATTCCGTTGCGGGATGTGAAAAGCGGGTGGGATAGAAAATGTAAGGTTCGAAAGAAATCTGGTTCCAAGGCGGCCGCAGGCTGTCCTCTGGATATCATTTCACCACGATACTCTTCCCTTTCTGGGCAGATTGATAGATCGCGTCGACGATCTTCATCCGATGTACCGCTTCCTCGGCTGTGGAAATGACCGGATGAAGACCACGCAGCGATCCGATCCAGTGCTTCAATTCCGTCTCATATGATTTCCAGTACAGGGTTTGCGGTGTCTCGTGAGATACCGGCGTGACGTTTACGAGATTTCCATGCATACGCTTCAAGATTCTGAACGGGTTCAAGGAGCCACTTCCTTCGGTGCCGAAGCAGTCGCAGTAGTAGAAATCTTGATCGGATTCAAATGACCAGCTCGACTCGATCGTAATCGACGAACCGCTCTTCATGCGGATAAACACGACAGAAGAATCCTCGACACCCCGCGTGTTGTGGGAGTAATTTGCCGCTACGACTTCCTTCGCCTCCGGGTACCCCATCAGCCAAAACGCCAGGTCAAACATCACGATGCCAAGGTCAAGCACCACACCGCCGCCCGACTTCTCCTTTCTCGTCAACCAGGGGCTCGCCGTTTTGAGCTTGCGCAACCAGCCCGATTTCGCGTAGTAGATCTTTCCGAGCTCTCCTCCCTGGATCATGCTTTTCAGAATCATCGCATCCGGTCGAAACCTGTTGTTCATGCCGACCATAATCTTACGCTGGTTCTTTTTCCCGGCAGTTTGGATTTCGATTGCTTCCTTTTGCGTACGGGCGAGAGGTTTCTCAACGAGCACGTGCTTCTTCGCTTCCAACGCGGCAATTGCCACATCCCGGTGTGTGAACGTCGATGTGCAGATATCAACACCGACAATGTCTTCTTCAGCTTTGAGCATTTCGTCGAGATCGGTGTAATACCGGGGGATGTCGTACTTCTTGGCGACGAACTCCGCCTTTGATCCCTCGACGTCGCAGACCGCGACGATCTCGGTATCAGGGAACTTGGTGAGGATGGGAAGATGGACGGTTTGTCCGCTTGTACCAAGGCCAACGACGGCGATACGTGCTTTTTGCATCTGGAGACCGGGTGGTTTATGAGGAAATCAGCTCAAGGGCTGGTTTGTTCTTACGTGAGGCCAGAAGCTCTCCTGCAACTTCTGCGATCCCGCGGGGGTCAAGCTTGAGCATGCGATGAAGCTCATTCGGTGTACCGTGGTCCACAAACTGATCCGGAAGACCATGGATCTTCGCAGCGACGTTGTTGAAGCCCTGCCGGTTCAACGACTCGAGAACCGCAGAGCCAAATCCACCCTGGACAACGTTGTCTTCCACAGTCAGGAGGCACGCCATTCGTAACGCGACAGATCTGATGGTTTCATCATCGATCGGCTTGACGAAACGCATGTTCACGACCTCAGCCTCAATTCCTTGCTCCGCGAGGATCGTTGCGGCCTCCACCGCATTCGACACCATGTTGCCGATCGCAAGGATCGCTATGTCTTTGCCGTTCCGTACCGTTTCGGCCTTGCCGATCTCAAGCTCCCGGAATCCTTCACGCACCGGAACGCCTAGGCCGCTTCCACGTGGATAGCGCAGAGCAATCGGTCCCTTTCTGTACTGCACGGCCGTGTACACCATATCGCGTAATTCCTGTTCGTCTTTGGGAGCCATGACCACCATACCCTGGATACAGCGCAGGTAAGCCAGGTCCAGCGCACCGTGGTGCGTTGCACCGTCCGCTCCTACGAGTCCACCCCGGTCGAGGACGAACACGACAGGCAGGTTCTGAATCGCACAATCGTGGACGACCTGATCGAATGCCCTCTGCAGGAACGTTGAATAGACGGCGACGACGGGAATGTATCCTTCAGTCGCCAGGCCCGCGGCAAAAGTAACAGCGTGTTGCTCGGCGATCCCTACGTCGAAGAATCGCTCGGGCATTTCTTCCTGCAGGATGTTCAAACCCGTCCCATCCGGCATCGCCGCCGTGATCCCAACGACACGGGGATTCTGTCGGCAGATCTCGACGAGCGCCTTTCCAAAAACCGTTGTCAAGGCCGGCTTTTCGTCGGGCTTCTTCTGCGTGAGTCCGGTGATCTTGTCGAAGGGCGTCACGCCATGCAGCCGCGTGGCCTCCTTTTCTGCGGGAGGATACCCCTTGCCTTTTGTCGTCCGGACGTGAATGAGTATTGGACCCTTCAGATCCCGTACGTGTCTGAATATCTCAACGAGCTTGATGACGTTGTGGCCGTTGAACGGTCCAAAATAGCGGAACCCAAGGGCTTCGAAAAGCATCCCCGGCGTGACGACCGCCTTGACACCCTTCTCGAATTTCTGCGCGACAGAACGGAGCCGATCGCCGAAGGTGTCCAGCTTGCCCGTCAGCTCCCAGACGTTCGCCTTGAATTTGTTGTACGTGGGATGGGTGAGAACTTCACTGAAGTAGTTGTGGAAGGACCAGAGTGAAGGCCTGACAGAAGAGAGCGAGACCATCCCGTTGTCGTTCAGCACCACGATGAGGTCTTTCTTCAGCAAGCCAGCATTGTTCATGGCTTCGTAGGCCATCCCGCCCGTCAACGAGCCGTCGCCGACAATCGCAACCACTTTGTAGTCATGTCCCGCGAAATCTCGGGCTGTCGCAATCCCCAGCGACGCCGAAATCGCAGTGCTCGCGTGACCGGCGCCGAACGCGTCGTACTCGCTTTCAGTTCGCTTCAAGAAACCGCTCAGCCCGTACAGCTGGCGCATCGTATGCATCCGATCTTTGCGCCCCGTTAAGATCTTATGTGGATATGCCTGGTGTCCCGTATCCCAGATGAGCTTGTCCTTCGGGGTATCGAATACGTAATGGAGAGCGACCGCAAGCTCGACCGCCCCGAGGCCTGCACCAAAATGTCCACCGGTCTTTGAAACACAGTCAACGAGAAACTCCCGCACTTCGGCGCAAATCTTTCGGAGATCCTGCACCTCACACCTGCGCAGATCTTCAGGGTAGTTTATCGAGTCAAGAAAACGAAAATGAGGTTCGCTCATTCTTCCTCTGATTCACGCACTTCAAACTGGCCAGCCACATTCTTCGAAAGCCTCTTTATCCGAAGCTCCGTGGCCTTAAGCTTCTCGGCACATTCTTTCGAAAGCTGTATGCCCTCCTCATACAGCGCCACAGCATCATCGAGGGACGCATTTCCTTGTTCGAGTGATTCGACAATCACCTCCAGGCGCCGCAGCGCATCCTCGAATGAGCGTTTCTGTCCTTTTTTCGAACTCATTTCTGCACCTTCGTTAACACCTCACCGTCGTGGAACTGAATCGACGCCTCATCCCCTGCCCTGAGCCTTCGTGCACTGACCACCAACACACCGTGCTTCCGAACAAGCGCATATCCACGGCGCAAAACGGCTCGTGGGCTGAGTGCTTCCAGCCGATGTTGCAGGGTTCGTTGTCGCTCGTGAATAAGTTGCAGATGGTGGGAAAATCTCGTCGTCAGATTGCGTTCAAGCTCATCCACCCGCTGCGCCGACTCCCGTACGAGGTCCTTGGGTCTGTTAAACGAATAACTTGCCACGAGGCTCTGCACCCGCTCACGCCGTGAGGCGATTTCCTCTCGTAGAGATCCATACATAGTATAGCAATAGTTCTTAATAACTTCAAGGAGCTCGAGCCGATCACGAACCACGAGCTCTGCAGCAGCAGACGGCGTCGGAGCCCGCATGTCGGCGACGAAATCCGCTATGCTGAAATCGATTTCATGTCCGACAGCGCTGATAATAGGAATTCGTGACGCGAAGATCGCTCTGGCGACGACCTCTTCATTGAATGCCCAGAGATCTTCCAATGAACCTCCTCCGCGGCCTACAATCAGCACATCCACTCTTCCGTATGCGTCCATCTCTTCAATAGCCTGTGCAATTTCCTCCGCCGCTCCGGCTCCCTGCACACGGACCGGAAGCAGAATGACTTCCAGCGATGGGAACCGCCTCGCGAGAACGCTGCGAATGTCCTGAAGAGCCGCTCCGGTTTCCGATGTGATGATTCCGATACGCTCGGGGTACTCGGGAATCGGCTTCTTGTGCTCCGGGTTGAAGAGGCCTTCTGCCGCGAGCTTCTGCTTCAAGCGCTCGAATGCTAGCTGGAGCTCGCCAATGCCGACCGGCGTGAGCTGGTCCGCGTCAATCTGATAGTTGCCGCGCGGTGGGTACACGGTGATCGCTCCCCGCGCGATCACCTTCATCCCGTCCTCCACGGCAAAGAGAAGGCTTTCCGCGCGGCTTCGCCACATCACGGCGGAAATCTGTGCTCCTTCATCCTTGAGCGTAAAATATAGATGGCCGGAGGTGTGGCGCTTGAAGTTGGAAATCTCCCCTTGGATCCATACCCGTGGGAATCGCCGCTCGAGCGAGAACTTGATCTGGCGAGTGATCTCTGAGACGGAAAGGACCTTTTGTTCTTCTGGCATGAGCAATGTCCGCTTGGTCTTGGTGAGCCAATATAGGAAAGATTGATGTTTGTCGCACGCAGAAAGCAGTTTCACTATCCCTCACTGTCACGGCGCGCGGCGCTCGCCGGGACAGGAACCGAGTGGAGATGCCGCTTTCGTCAATTCCCCTCCTCCTTGTCTTTCCGTTCTGTCTTTGGTATATTTGCACATCATTTCTGAATCTGAGGAGAAGACATGCCCATTGATGTCCTGGCCTTCGGCTCGCACCCGGATGACCTGGAGCTTTCATGTGGAGGTACCATAGCGAAGCTCGCGAAGCAGGGATACAAAGTCGCTCTTGCGGACGTTACACAAGGAGAACTGGGGACAAGAGGGACCAAGGAGCTCCGAGCAGAGGAGGCGGGGAAAGCGGCGAAGATTCTCGGTGTCACGATACGGCGAAGCCTCATGATCCCGGATGGCAACATCGAGATCACCCCGGAGAATGCAAAGAAGATGATCAGGCTCATCCGAGAACTCCGGCCGAAGATCCTGTTGATTCCCCATGCAGTTGAGCGCCATCCGGATCACGTCCACACCCATCAGTTGTGCCGGGAGGCATGGTTCTATGCCGGCCTGGAGAAGATCAGGACAAAACACAAGGGTGTCGACCAGCAGCCTCACCGGCCGCACCACTTCTTCGAATTCATGCAGTGGCATGAATTTTCCCCTTCCTTCATTGTCGACATCAGCGATACATTCGACATCAAAATGAAGGCAATCCGCTCCTACGCATCGCAGTTCTACAATCCGAACAGCGCCGAGCGCGAAACGAAGCTCAGCAGCCCGGAATTCCTCGAGAGGGTCGAAACCCAATGCCGGTACTATGGGATGCGCATCGGAGTGAAGTACGGAGAATCATTTTTCACACACCAAACGATCGGTATCGGCGACATTTTCCAACTCATCCTCAATAGGGGGTGATCGTCCCTTACCGACTTAAGCTTTCTTCTCGTCGCAGTTGATATGATCCGTTCCCGCACAGCTCAGGCTCTTGCTGACGAGGAGTCCGACGAGATCATCTGGCGAACGAGTGTCAACGTTATGCTCTTTCATCGACGGTCCTTCCGTCGATGTGCGACGCTTCACCGCTTTCGAAACCGGCCGCTAGATCGTCGGAGAGCCCTCCATCGTGCATCTGGCTTGAAACTGCGAGAGAAGGGTGTTAGGTTGTTGCGTGAATAACG
>Ga0194112_10001615_pt1 | contig 32916 bp, 25 predicted proteins | sample TA2MahC400mmetaG_FD_146191 | JGI IMG/M metagenome (GOLD analysis project Ga0194112, IMG submission 146191) | Freshwater microbial communities from Lake Tanganyika, Tanzania - TA2015016 Mahale Deep Cast 400m | ecosystem: Environmental > Aquatic > Freshwater > Lake | place: Tanzania: Lake... | reverse complement strand
CGCCGCCGCAAACCCAGCCGACCCACTGGGCGCAATCGCGCGCCTGCGGGACGTCGAGCGGAGCTTCCGCGACACCCCGTGGCGCGCGCGGGCCGCCGTGCTCCGCGTCCGACTCGAAGGCGAGCTGGACCGGAAGAACCGGGAGGCCCTAAGGGCCATCGTGGACCGCGCCGAGGCTCTGGTGAAGGAGGCCCGCCACGCGGACGCTCTGGCGCTCTTCGACAAGCCGGCGCCGGGGCTTACGGCTGAGGGTTGGCCCGCGCGCCTCGCCGCCGCGCGCGCAGCCGTCGAGCGCGACGCGCGCGCCGCCTTCGCCGCCGCGCTCGCACGCGGCGACGCCTTGGCGGCCAAAGGCGACCCCGACGGGGCGCTCAAGGCATACGAGGCCGCCGGAGCCGCCGTCCCGGACGCCTGGCGCGCCGAGGCCGAGCCGCGCATCGCCGAGGCGCGCCGACAGCAGAAGGAGGCCCTCGATCGGGCCGCGGCCGAGAGGGACGCCGCCCAGGTCCGCACCCTGGCCGAACTGGCCGAGCTCTACAGGGCCAGGAAATACCCCGAGGCGGCACTGTTCCTCAAGTCGCGCATCGAGGCCGCCGCGCCTGCCGACCGCGAGGAGCTCGAGCGCGAGCTCGCCGAGACGGCAAGGCTTCAGGACATCTGGGCCCGCATCCTCCGCGGCACCGAGGAGGCCGTCGGCAAGCCCTTCGTCGTTCGCGGAATCCAGGGCGAGCTCGTCGCCGTCCAGAACGGCAAGGCCACCATCCGCACGCCCGGCGGCTCGTTCACCGAGGACATCAGGAACTTCGGCGCCGACCAGCTCCTGGCGCTCGGGCTCACGCAGTACAGCGCGCTCGACGCCCCGCTCGCCGCCGCGCGCTTCCTCGCCGCCGAGGGGAAGCCTGAGGCCGTGGAAGCCCGCCTGAAGGGCCTGAAGGCCGGCGACGCGGAGGCCGCCGCACTCCGCGAGCGCATGCGCCGATTCGACGCCGCCGCGCGGCTCGCCGCAGCCGCAAAGGACCTCAAGGACGCCCAGAAGCTCCTCGCGGCCGGCGATGCCGACGGCGCGGCGGCCGCCCTTCGCGCCTTCCTCACCCGCCATGGCGACCTGCCCGCCGCGGGCTCGCTCCGGGCCGAGGCCCAGCGCCTCCTCAAGCAGGCCACCGCTCCCAAGCCGGCCACCTGGGGCCACGTCGGCGGCCGAGCCGTCGCGCGGCCGGGAGCCAACGTCACGAACGCCCCCGACCCCACCATCTACCACACCGAGCGCTACGGCCTCAGCGCCTACCGCATCCCGCTGCCCAACGGCAGCTACCTGGTGCGGCTGCACTTCGCCGAGACCTTTCCGGGGGTCACAGGCGTCGGCCAGCGGGTCTTCTCCATCGCCATCGAGGAGCGGCAGGCCCTGCCCGACCTCGACGTCGTCAAGGAGGCGGCCCGCCAGCGCCTCGCCGCAGTGAGCTTCGACTTCGACATCGAGGTCCAGGACGCCGAGCTCACCATCGAGTTCACCCCGAAGCTCCAGGCCGCCATGATCAACGCCATCGAGGTCCTGGCCAAGGGCCGCGGCCGCCCCCGCGACGCGCTCCTCATCAACTGCGGCGCGACCCAGGACTACACGGACAAGGCCGGCCGCACCTGGAGAAAGGACCAGGAATACCAACCCTAGCCGGCGGGTATGGCCCCTTGAGTCGTCCTCGTCCCTCGTCCTCGTCCTCGTCCTCGACTCTTCTCGCGGCAAGCCAGCGAGATCGAGGACGAAGGACGAGGACGAGGGACGAGGACGATAAGGGCGCGGCCCAGCCCCCGCAGGGGGCGGCAGAAACCTCGCTGAGAACGGACGCTCATGGAACCCAAGCTCTCGATGTGGACGAGTTTCTTCATTGACCTGGCGCCCGAGGAGGCGCTCCGCGAGCAGGCCGCCGCCGGCTGGCACCACGCCGAGCTCTCCGACGAGCACAGCAAGGCCCTCCTCGACCGTGGCGGCCCGGTCCGCACGGGCGAGGCCTTCCGCCGCTTCGCCGCCGACTGCGGCGTGTCCCTCACCCAGGGCCACCTCTGGCTGACCGTTGACATCGCCCCCGCCAACGAGTCCGCCCGCCGCACGGCCATCGAGGGCCTCAAGCGCTGGCTCGATCTCTACCTCGCGCTCGGCATCCGGGCCGCCGTGCTCCACCCAGGCGGCGCCGGCCACCAGGACCCCACTGCCTGCTTCTACGAGCAACTCCGCTCGCTCCGCGAGCTCACCGAGCACGTTCGCGCCTCTCAGCTCGTCATATGCTTGGAGAACTGCCCCTCCGGCCTGAGTCTTGCGCCGCTCGTGAAGATGGCGGACAACCCGGCACACGTGGGCGTGTGCCTCGACACCGGGCACCTCAACCTCACGAGCGAGAGCCAGGGCGGCTTCATCCGCTTCTGCGGCCCGCGCCTGCGCGCGCTCCACCTGGCCGAGAACGACCGCAGCGGCGACCAGCACAACTTCCCCTACGCCCGCGGCGGCTGCGTCCCCTGGCCCGAAGTGGCCGCCGCCCTCCGCGACGTCTCCTACGATGGCCTCCTCAACTTCGAGGTGCCCGGCGAGAACCGCTGCCCGCTGCCCGTCCGCCGCCTGAAACTCGCCTACCTCAAGGACCTCGCTGCCTGGCTCTTCGCCGACGCGTAGGTGCCGGACCGGCGGTGTTGACCGGCAGGCAATCCATGTTGTCAAACGGCAGCACAGCGTAAGCCCTTAGCTGCCAATCAGTTAGGCCAACCAGCGAGTTCCGGGCTCCCGCGCCACGTTGCCGAGATGCAACACGCGCCCCTCTCCTGCCCCGCGCGAGCCGGGTCACCCCCCCGCGGCGCCCTGCCGCAAGTCCTTGCTGCGTCGGCAGTTGCGGTCAAACGTAGCGGCATCGTGCCGCCGCCCGGCCCGGCATGCGGTTTGCTCGACTTCAGACAGACAACTGAGCGGGCGGTCCGCTGAACCGATGGCTCCGTGGCGCCTTGTGCCTCGATCCCTTCCCAGGGCGCGCGCGGGCCGCGGGACGCGGAACCAGCTCGAAGCCCGGCGAGCGAGTCTCGCCGGGCGCAAAGCCGGCCAGACGGTGTGCCATGTGCCTGGCGGAGGCACCCCGTCTGGCCGCTCCTTTTTCCGGCACGTCCCCCTTGTGCTAACCACCCTGGTCTTCGTTTCGCAATCGTCCCTTGTGCCCTCGCAAAGCCTCGGGCCAGGCCTCGTCCTTCGTCCTCGATTCTCTCGGCCTGAGGTGGAGAAGAGTCGAGGACGAGGGACGAGGACGAGGACGAGGGACGAGGACGATCGGATGAGAACCCAGGCACTGCCATGTGCGAGCGTGGTCATCTCTTCTTCGTCAGGCCCGCGCGCAGCGCTCGCAGATGAACTCCACCCTCGCGCCCTCGGCGCTCTGGCGGGCGAAGACCTCCTCGGTGTGGCGGTTGAGCGCCCGGCCGCAGCCGGAGCACGCGAGCGGCTTGGCGACGCAGCGCGCGCACACCGCCGCCCGCCCCGCAATCACCCCGCCCCGCGAGAAGTCGCCCGACCGCACCCGCGCGCCGCACTCCGAGCAGGCCGGCCCGAAGACGACGGGCAACTGGACCGCCCGCTCCGGCCCGCCGACGCAGCGCCGCCACACCAGGTAGTCGGCCGGCAGCGCCCGCCCCTGCCGCAGCGCGTACTCCTCCGCCGCGGCCACCAGGGCCTGCGCCGTGTTCGGCTCCACCCGCACCAGCCGCTGCCCGGTCTTCCGCCCGTATTCGCCCAGGCGCGCCTGGAAGTCCCCCGCCGTCAGCCCCACCTCGCCCCAGGCCGTGGCGATGCCCAGCTCCACGGGGTCCACCGCCACCGCGGCGAACCGCAGGAGCCCGTGGCCCCGTCCGCGCGCCACCACCACGAGCATCCGGCCGTCCGGGCCGGGCGGCGTGGCGAGCGCGGCCCAGACCGGCTCGCTGGAGCCGGCCCTGGCCACGAAGACCTCGCGCGCCGCCACGCCCTGGCGCTGGAGCGCGACGAGGGACGCGCGGGCCGCCTTCCGCACCCCAGGGTCCCGCCGCCGCATGAGGTCCCGCAGCAGCGGGAGCGCCTCCGGCGTCGCAAAGCGCGCCAGCCCCCCCGCTATCGCCGCGTCCACGTGCGGGAGCTGGAGGCTCATCGCCGCCTCGAGGAGCCGCAGGAGCGCCGGAGTGCCGTCCTGGAGGACCGGCGCGAGGGCCGCCTGCTGGTCCGCCGTGCTCAGCGCGGCGAACTCCTCGCGCCAGAGGAGCAGCTCCCCCTCGTCGTCCAGCGCGTCGTCGGCCAGCCCCCGCCCGCCGCGGGCCGCACCCTCCCCCGACGTGGCCTCTTCCAGCCGCCTCAGCAGCACCGTCATCCACACCTGCTCGGTGGGGTTGGGCGAGCGGGTGTTGAGGAGGCGCTCGAGCTCCCGGAGCGCCCAGCGCGCCGGCTCGCCCGTCAGGCATCCGAGGAGCGCCGCGGCCTTCTCGCGTCGGCCGGCTCCCCGCCGCAGCGCGCCGCGCACCAGGCACGCCACCCCCTCCCGCCCGAGCGCCACGAGCCGGCCCGCCGCCTCGGCCACAGCCTCCTTCGCCGCCGACGGGTCCAGTCCCCCCACCAGCTCGTCCACCTGCCTGGCAACGTCGCCTTCGGTTCGTGTCGGACCGTTCATCGTGACCCCGTTCGCCTTGCCGCTTCGGACCCCATGCCCCCATTGTACGTCCGGCCTCAGTGCCTGCAAGTTGACATTCGGGGCCTGGTTTGTTTCATGGTGTGTGGCTGGAGAGCTCCGGCCTCCTCATGCGGCTCGTCGGCGAGCGCGCGGGGCGGCCGACCGAGGCCGCCGAGGAGACGACGATGGCACGACTCACCCGCCGCGAAGCACTGGGGGTAGCCGGGCTGGCGGGCCTGGCGATGATGCCAAGGACCGGCGCCGGCGCCGAGAATCGCAAAGGGGATGAATGGAGGAATGGAAGAATGCATGAAAGAAAGGACACCCATCCACCCATCCAATCATCCACCCATCCAAACTTCCTTGTCATCGTGGCCGATGATATGGGCTTCTCGGATATTGGGTGCTATGGGGGGGAGATCGAGACGCCTAACCTCGATAGGCTCGCCGCAGGGGGCGTGAGGTTCACGCACGGCTACTCGACCGCCCGCTGCTGGCCGACCCGCTCGTGCATCATGACCGGCTACTATGCCCAACAGGTGCGCATGGACCCGCCCCAAGGCCGGTTGCCGCTCTGGGCGCGTCTGCTGCCGCACTATCTGAAGCCCGCGGGCTACCGCTGCTACCACAGCGGCAAGTGGCACGTCATGGGCGCGCCCAAGCCGTGCGCCGACGGCGGCTTCGACCGCTCCTACAAGCTCGACGACCACGACCGCCACTTCTACCCCCGCACCCACCAGGAGGACGACCAGCCGCTCCCGCCCGCCAAGCCCGACGACGGCTATTACACGGCGACCTACATGGCCGACCACATGATCCGCTGCCTCAAGGACCACGCGGCGAACCACGCCGACAAGCCCTTCTTCGGCTACCTCGCCTTCACCGTCCCCCACTTCCCCCTCCACGCCTTCCAGGAGGACATCGCGCGCTACCGCGAGCGCTACCTTGACGGTTGGGATGTGGTTCGCGAGCGTCGCTGGAAACGGCTGAGGGAGATGGGGATCGTCAACTGCGCCCTCTCGCCCCTCGAGACCGCCTTCACGCCGCGCTACTTCAGGAAGGAGTTCCTCGACTCCCTCGGCCCCGGCGAGGAGCTTCATCCGATTGCGTGGAAGAACCTCACGGAGGAGCAGCGGAAGTTCCAGGCAACTAAGATGGCGATTCACGCGGCGATGATAGACCGCATGGACCGCGACATCGGGCGGGTGATCGAGCAACTGCGCGCGATGGGCGCGCTCGACGACACGCTCATCTTCTTCCTCTCGGACAATGGGGCGGACGCGACGATTCTGATTCGGGGGGACAAGCACGACCCCAAGGCGCCGATGGGCTCGGGGGCGTCGTACCTCTGCCTCGGCCCAGGCTGGGCGAGCGCCTCGAACGCCCCCTTCCGCCGCCACAAGATATGGGTCCACGAGGGCGGCATCGCGACCCCCTGGATCGTCCACTGGCCAAAGGGCATCAAAGCACCGGGCGAGCTGAGGCACGACCAGTGCCATGTGATTGACTTCGTTCCGACATTGCTTGAGCTGGCAAGACCGCCTGAAGGCGGCACTACGAACGGGCCGCCGCTCCCGGGCAAGAGCATCGTGCCGGCCTTCGCGCGCGACGGCGCGGTGACGCGAGAGCACTTGTTCTTCCACCACGAGGGCAACCGCGCTCTCATCGAGGGCAAGTGGAAGCTCGTCTCCGCCCGCGAGGACAAGGATGTCTGGGAACTGCACGACCTCTCGACCGACCGCTGCGAGATGGTGGACCTGGCCGCCAGGCAGCCCGAACGCCTCGCCGCGATGACGGCCAAGTGGCAGGAGCTTGAGGCCCAGTTCCGCGCCCAGGCCGGCCCACCCCCCGCGCCGCCGAAGGGCAAGGGGAAAGGGAAGTGACGGCACGCAGGGGCATAAGCAGGAACCCGCCTCGGAGAAGCGGGCTACCTCCTGCTTCGTTCAAGGGAGGATTATGGAGTGCGGCGACAAAGTCGCCGCTTTGGACTCCCGCGGAGCGGGCAGAGGGGCGCAGCTTGCGACCCAGGGCTTCGCCCTGATCTTTGCCCACATCTTCTGGGGGCTGGGGTTTAGCCCCCGAATGGGGGCGTTTGAGCCGTAGCCCAGGGCGACCGAAGGGAGCCCTGGGAAAAGGCCCCGCCAGCGTAGAGCCCCCGAAGCGGGGCGATTCAATGGGCGTGAAACGCCCCCTTCGGGGGCTTGGATGGGGGGGACGCGCCATCCCAGGGCTCCCTGCGGTCGCCCTGGGCTACGGCTGGGTCGCCCGCGTCGGCGGGCTACAAGGCCCCGAGATGTGGGCAAAGATCAGGGCTTCGCCCCGGGCTGATATTGCACGCCCCTGTCGGGGCTACAGGGCAATCTGCCAAAACCGGGGGCAATGCTCGGCAACGCCGTATGTTGCGCCAAAGGGGGGACATGCCTATCATTGGTCCTTCCTGAGGCAAGTGGTTCTCGGTCCCACGAGATTGGAGGCCTATGGCAACGAAGCGCGTGAGCACTTCAGGGGCATTGGTTCCCTGTCTCTTTGTGGCGGCGTTCTCCCTCGGTGCGGAGGACGTCCTCATCGCCGACTTCGAGGGGAAGGACTATGGCGAGTGGAAGGCGGAGGGCGAGGCATTCGGGCCAGGCCCTGCCCGCGGCACCCTCCCACGCCAGATGCCCGTGAGCGGCTTCCTGGGCAAGGGTCTCGTGAACACGTACTTCAAGGGCGATGGGACGACCGGCACCCTCACCTCCCCGCCCTTCAAGGTCCAGCGCAGGTTCATCTGCTTCCTCATCGGCGGCGGGGGCTACAAGGACGAGACCTACATGGCCCTTCTCGTGGACGGCAAAGCCGTCCGCACGGCCACGGGGCCAAACGTCCAGCCCGGCGGCTCCGAACGCCTCGCGTGGCAGGCCTGGGACGTCGCCGACCTCGCGGGCAGGGAGGCCGTGCTCCAGATCGTGGACAAGCGCACCGGCGGCTGGGGGCACATCAACGTTGACCACATCATCCAGACAGACCGCAAGCGAGAGGAGAAGCCGGCCATGCGAGAGCTCGCAATCGAGAAGCGCTACCTCCACCTGCCCGTCAAGAACGGCGCCGCGAAGCAGCGAATGAAGGTGTCGGTTGGAGAGAAGACTGTGGACGAGTTCGACATCGAGCTTGCCGAGGGGGAGCCCGACTTCTGGGTGTTCCTCGACATGGCCGCCCACAAGGGCCAGAAGGCCAGGATTGACATCGGCCGACTGCCCGAGGAATCGAAGGCCCTCGACGCCATCGCCCAGGCGGACGACGTGCCCGACGCCGCGAGCCTCTACAAGGAGAAGTATCGCCCGCAATTCCACTTCTCCTCGCGCCGCGGCTGGAACAACGACCCGAACGGCCTCGTCTACTACAAGGGCGAATACCACCTCTACTACCAGCACAACCCCTACGGCTGGAACTGGGGCAACATGCACTGGGGCCACGCCGTGAGCAAGGACCTCGTGCGCTGGACCGAGCTGCCCATCGCCATCTACCCCTTCCGCTACGGCGACTGGGTGTTCAGCGGCAGCGCCGTCGTGGACAAGGAGAACACGGCCGGCTGGAAGAAGGGCGACGAGGACGTGCTCGTGGCCGCCTACACGAGCACAGGCCGCGGCGAGGCCATCGCCTATTCCAACGACCGCGGCCGCACGTTCACCGACTACGAGAAGAACCCCGTCGTCAAGCACGCGGGCCGCGACCCCAAGCTCATCTGGCACGCGCCGAGCAAGCATTGGGTCATGGCCGTCTACGACGAGTTCCAGGGCAAGCGCTGGATCGCCTTCCACACCTCGCCCAACCTGAAGGACTGGACGTTTCAGAGCCGCACCGAGGGCTACTTCGAGTGCCCCGAGATCTTCGAGCTGCCCGTGGACGGCGACAAGGCGAAGACCCGGTGGGTCGTCTACGCCGCCGACGGGGCGTATGCCGTCGGCTCATTCGACGGCAAGACCTTTACGCCCGAGCATCAGGGCAAGCACCGCTTCAACTGGGGCGACTGCTTCTACGCCTCGCAGACCTTCAGCGACATCCCGGTCGAGGACGGCCGCCGCATCCAGATCGCCTGGGGACGCGTCGGCCACAAGGACATGCCCTTCAACCAAATGATGAACTTCCCCGTAGTCCTCACCCTCCGCACCACTGAGGAAGGCGTCCGCATGTTCGCCGAGCCGGTCCGCGAGATCGAGCTGCTTCACGCAAAGAAGCACGAGTGGAAGGGCCTGCTGGTCAAGGAGGGCGAGAACCCGCTGAAGGGCATCGAGGGCGACCTCTTCCACATCGTCGCCGAGTTCGAGCCTGGCGACGCCGCGGAGATCGGCCTCAATACCCGCGGAACTCCTGTCGTCTACCGCGCGAAGCAGGCGGAGCTGGACTGCAAAGGCTGCAAAGCGCCTCTCAAGCCCGAAGGGGGGAAGATACGCCTGGAGGTTCTGGTGGACCGCACGTCGGTCGAGGTCTTCGCCAATCGTGGCCGCATCTACATGCCCGTGGGCGCCATCCCGCCCGACGACAATCGCTTGCTCGAGCTCTTCAGCAAGGGCGGAGCGGCCAGGTTCGCTCTCCTCGAAGTCCACGAGCTCCGGTCCGCCTGGTAACTGGCAATGTATGACCGCCCCACGACATTTCGCAAGATCGAGCAGAAGCCCGACGTGCCCGTGCTCATCCTGGGCGGAGGGGTGAACGGCGTCGGGCTGTTCCGCGAGCTCGCGCTCCAGGGGGTCGAGTGCCTGCTGGTGGACAAGGCGGACTTCGTGGCGGGCGCGAGCTCGAAGGCGTCGCGCATGATCCACGGCGGCCTGCGCTACCTCGAGTGCCGCGAGTTCAGGCTCGTCCGCGAGTCGCTCATCGAGCGCAATCGCCTCCTCGACAACGCCCCCCACTACGTCACCCCGCAGAAGACCACGATCCCGCTCTTCTCCTGGCTCGGCGGGGCGTGGCGCTCGGCGCTCATCTTCGCGGGCTTCGACGCAAGGCCAGGCGGACGCGGCGCGCTCCTCGTCAAGCTCGGACTCTCATTCTATGACTTCGTGACCCGCAAGAGCCGCCGCACGCCGCGCCACTTCTTCACCTCGAAGAAGAAATCCCTCGCCGAGCTGCCCGGCCTCAACCCCCGCATCAAGGCCACGGCGACCTATTGGGACGCCCAGATTTCCGAGGCCGAGCGCCTCTGCATCGAGATGCTCGACGACGCCTGCCACGCGAACGATAAGTGCCTCGCCCTGAACTACGTTCGGCCTGAGAGGGTGGAGGGCGGAACCATCGTCCTCCGCGACGAGGTTACGGGCCGGACCGCCACCGTGCGCCCCCGCATCGTGGTGAACGCCACGGGCGCCTGGGTGGACAAGGCGAACGCCACGCTCGGCCTGAAGACCCGCTTCATGGGCGGCACGAAAGGCTCACACCTGGTGGTGGACAGCCCCGAGCTCGCCGCTGCCCTCGGTGACCGCATGGTCTACTACGAGCACTCCGACGGCCGCATCTGCATCGCCATCCCATTCCGCGGCAAGGTGCTGATGGGCTCGACCGACATCCGCATCGAGGACCCCGACGAGGCCCGCTGCGACGAGGCCGAGGTCGCCTACATGCTCGCGACCCTGCGGGGCGTCTTCCCGGCCATCGAGGTCCGCCGCGGCCAGATCGTCTGCGCCTTCTGCGGCGTGCGGCCCCTCCCAGCCAGCGCCAAAGGCGTCACCGCCACCATCACCCGCGGCCACTCCATCCGCGTCATCGAGCCCGAGGGCGACAGGTCCTTCCCGGTCTTCTGCCTCATCGGTGGCAAGTGGACCACCTTTCGCGCCTTCGCGGAGGAGGTGGCCGACCAGCTTCTCGGGCGCCTAGGCGTCGAGAGGCGCTGCTCGACCCGCGACCTGGCCATCGGCGGCGGGCGGAGCTTCCCCCCCGGCGAGCGTGGGAGGGAGCTCTGGCTCTCGCGGCTGTCCGAAGAGTGGGGCGTGAGCCGCGAGCGCCTCGCCGTCCTGCTCGCCCGCTACGGCACGAACTGCGTTTTCTACGTGCCGAAGGACGGCGCCCGGGCAGACACGCCCCTCAAGTCCCTCCCCGACTACACGGTGGCCGAGATTGAGCGCATCGCAGCGGCGGAGCACGTCGTCCATCTCGCCGACCTCATCTTCCGCCGCAGCACCATCGCCCTGCGCGGCCTGGCCACCCCCGCCGCCCTCGCCGAGCTGGCCGGAGTCATCGGACGAGTGCTCGCCTGGGACGAGCGAAGGAGAGAGGAAGAGGTCCGCCGCGCACTTGAGGAAACCACACCCCCCACACCCTCAACGGAAGCCGTTGAGGGTGGCACCCAGCCGTAACGTCCTGCCGCTCAGCGCGCCCGGTGCGTAGTGCGGGCTTCAGCCCGTGTCGCGCCTCGCCGCAAGTCCAGACACGGCCTGGAGGCCGCACTACAAACCCAGAGCATTCCGTATGAGGAGCTACTTCCTCTTCGGACCCGAGCGCAAGCGTTGGGCGGGGTGGCACTCGGCGGCGCCGAAGACCTCCTCGATGAGGGCGGCGAGGGCCGGGTCGTAGGTCTTCAACACGTCGCGGCGATTGACGTGGTTGTGGACGCCGTTGGGCGGGTCGGCGTAGTTGGCGGCGTTGTACCAGGCCTGGACTCCCTCGGCCCAGTACTCGTTGGGGTTCTTGCCGGCGTAGGTGTTCTGCCAGAGGCCCTTCTTCACCGCGGCGTCGTATGCCTGCTTCAGGCGGTCGCCGAAGGCCTTGTCGGTCTCGGCCAGGCCGATCTCGTGGACCGTGTGGGCGAATTCGTGGATGAGGATGCACTCGGCCCAATACTTGTCCTTCTCGTAGCCGAGGAGGTTCTCCTCTGCGCAACTGACGGCTGGGCGGATGAGGGTGGCGCCGAGGCCGCGGGCGCGGGTGGCCCAGAAGTCCTTGGGCGTCAGGTCGCTGTGCTCGGGGATGTCGGTGGTGACTTCGGTCTTGGCCATGACGGCGAGGCGGATGCCCTTGCGGGCGATGGCCTGGAGCACGTCGGGCCGCTTCCCCATCATCGCCTTCACGATGCGGCGGGCCTCGAGCAACGCCGCGTCGGGCACCTTCTCCGAAGCAACCACGGGCAGCCCGTCACAGTCAAGGTACTTCCGGTAGAACGGTGCCAGCTTGAGCGCGGGGGGCACGTCGGTGATCTTCGGGGGGCTCTCCACTTCGGTCCTCATGGGGGCGGCGCACAGGAGGATAAGCAGGGGAAGGCTGGTGCCCATCAAGGCTTCCGCTTGTTTTCGAACCAGGCCGGGCCGCCCCATTTGCCGGTGACCACCACGTCGAGGTCGCCGTCGCCGTCGAGGTCCACGGCGTGGATGTCCATGCCGGAGCCGACGCCCTCGTTGTAGGAGAGGATGTGCTTGGCCCAGGTGGGGGTTGGCTTCGGACGGAACTCGTACCAGTAGACGCCAAGGGGGTCGAACTCGCCGGGGTCGCTGCCGTTGTGGGCCATGAAGCGCTTGCCCGTCACGAGGTCGAGGTCGCCATCGCCGTCCAGGTCGGCCAGGGCGAGGCTGTGGGGCTGCGACCAGGTGTCGTCAATGACGTGCTGCTTCCAGGAGACCGCATCGCCCTCCTTGACCTGCTGATACCAGAAGATGCCGTACTTGTGGGCGTTGCTGGTGATAACGTCGTTCAGGCCGTCGCCATTGGCGTCGTAGACGAGGATTTGGGGTGTGTGGTCTTTCTTGCCGTCCTTGGCTCCGAGCGCCCAGGTGTGTTCGGTCCACTGCCCTTTGCGGGGGTCGGCGGGGGCTTCGAACCAGGCGTCGGGGCGGAGCACGTCGGGCCGCTTGTCGCCGTTGATGTCGCCGACACCTGCCCCGAAGTTCATGGCCTTCGGCGAGATGACGTGCTTCACGAGGCCGCGCTTGCCCGAGGGGAGCGTGCCGACTTCCAGCCAGAACGTCTGCGGGTGATGCGGGAGGATTTCGAGCGCCTTGCCGTCGCCGTCAATGTCGGCGAGGTCGCCGCACTCGAAGTTCCCGCCCTTGTCGGCGACCTCCTCGGGCCATTCGCCCTCGGCGCCGAGCGTGTTGCGGCTCCAGGTGATGCTCGTGGAGAACCAGCCGCACGACACCACGTCGGGCTTGCCGTCGCCGTCCACGTCGAGCGGCAGGTTCATGAAGTCGTCGGCATAGCCCTTGCCCTTATCGTCCACCGTGCCGCGGATGGTTCGCACCTTGAGCGGCTTGAAGTCGGGCGCCAGATAGAGGAACGGGCCGGCCACGATATCGAGCTTGCCATCGCCATTGAAGTCGGCCACGCCGCAGGCCTCGGTGCGCACGTTGCCGAGGCGATGCATCACAAACTTGATCGGCGATTCCGTCGCCGCCTTGGCCTCAGGCGGCCCCTCGCCCGCTCCCGCCGCACAGGACCATGCCACCAACACAACCAAACCCGGTAACCTCATCGTCGTCCGTCCTGAATATGGTCCTTTGGACCCCACAGCGGCGCCACGTGGGCTCGCTTCACTGTGGGCAGCCCGAGGTCACGCAGCAAACGGTTCAGTCTCCTCAGCGTGAGCATGCTGGGAGCGAGGATCTCGACCCCGATGGCTTTCCCTTGCCGGTTGAAGTCAATAACCAGGCCTGGGTCCGCCAGCTTGGTCCGACAGCTTTTCTCGCCCGAGCTCCTGCGTACGCAGAGGTAGGCCACGGTTGGCCTTCCTTCGCGGAAGGTGACTTCCAACGAGTAGTCGCTCATTCTACCTCTCCTCGGCGTCTCCGATCAGGGTGCGCCGAGTTTCTTCTTTCGCTCCTGGCCCAATGCGTCGGCGGCGAACATGGCGTCCACGACGCCCTCGGATGTGACCTCGAAGGCGTGGCTGGCGCAAAGCGAGCCGGGGCCGGCGCACACGTCGCCGATGAGCTTGAAGCGCTCGCGCGCTGCGCCCGCCAGGCCCAGGTCGGCCAGCGTCACGGGCAGGCCCACCGCGATGCACCAGTCAATGATGCGATAGGTTTCCGCCGTCGAAACGTCGGGGTCCATGCAGAGCTGGCTGGCGACGCCGAAGGCGACCTTCTCGCCGTGCATCATGCCGAGCGCCCTGCACTCGGGGTAGCCGGTGAGCAGGTTGCCGATCATGTGGGCGGTGGCGAGGCCGCCGCTCTCGAAGCCGAGGCCGGAGTGCAGCACGTTCGTCTCAATGACCTTCTCGACGGCGGGGGTGACGACGTGGAGCTCGACGGCACGCCTGGCCTCGACGCCAAACTCCATGAGCGTGTCGTAGCAGAGGCGTGCGAGTGCGACGGCGGCCAGGGTGGGCGTGCCGCCGCCGAGGTTGAGGACCTTGCGGGTGCGCATGGCGGCCTGGGTCTCCACCCAGGTTGCGAGCGCATCGCCCATGCCGGCCACGAGTGCGCGGACGGGCGCCTCGGCGATCACCTGGGTGTCCACCATCACGATGTCGGGGTTGAAGGGCCAGCAGTCGAAGCCCATGAAGTCGCCCTTCTCGCTGTACCAGACGGTTGCGGCGCTGGTGGGCGAGTCGTTCGAGGCGATGGTGGGGCAGGTGATCATGCCGAGCTTGCCCTCGACGGCGACCGCCTTGGCGGTGTCGAGGGTCTTGCCGCCGCCGATGCCGACCGACACGTCGGCGCGCTTCTTCTTGGCGATGGCCAGCACGCGCGCCGCCTCGGCCTTCGTCGTCTCGCCACGGAACTCAACGTCCACGACCTCCAGCTTCGCCTCCTTGAGGCTGTTGAGCACGGTTTCGCCGACTGCGGCCTTGACGCGGGGGTCCCAGAGCACGAGGGGCTTCTTGCCGACCATGCCGAAGTACTTGCCCGCCTCGGCCAGCACGTTGCGGCCCTGGACATACTTCCGCGGACAGATAAGAACTGACTTCATGTTACCTGATCTCCTTTTCCTGGGTGGGAGGGACAGAGACTTGGGGAACCGACGCTGGTTTCTTCGCGCGCTCGGCCATGGCGTTGCCCTGGGCGAGCACGGCGACGCCCATGATGAGCACGACGATGGCCGCGACGATCCACTGAACGCTCCTCTTGCTGGCGCCCTTCCATTCGCCGGTGCGGAACCCGTGGAGGTTGCCGATGATGATTGCGAAGGACATGAAGACGGGATAGCCGACGGGGGTGCCGAGCGTTCCCAGCCTGCCGAGGCTGAGGATGTAGAAGAAGACCGCCGCATCGTGCAGCGCGGCCATGACCAGGGCGAGCGCCAGGGTGCGGCCGATCCCCGGCTTCACCAGATGGCCCCACGTCTTGTTCTTCGTGAGCTTGTAGACGCAGTAGCCGCAGGCGGAGAGGATGCCGCCCCAGAGGATGAGGCACACGGCCGCCCAGGCCGCCGCGTGGGGCGGGTTGCCCGCCTTGCCCGCCTCGGCGCCGACCGGCCCCGCGTACTCGCCCGCCACGGACCAGCACGCGCACAGGATACCCGAGACGACGCCGATAGTGACCCCGATGAGCATCTTGGGCTTCTTGGCCGCGTCGGCCGGCGCAACGTCCTTCTTCAGACTGGCCTCCTTGAGCACGGCGGCCTTCGCGGCGACGATCACGCCCACCACGCAGACGGCCACGCCGGCCAGGATCACCGCCCCGTGGCTCGTCGCGATGTCGCCGCCGTGGAAGATCGCCATCGGCATCATCGAGCCGCAGATGATCTGCGCGCCGTAGTTGAGCGCGTAGGCCAGCGACAGGCCGATGAAGGCGAAGCTCAGCCCCAGCGTCATCGAGCCGAGGCCCCAGAGGAACCCGAAGATGAGCACGGGGAGCAGCTTCTCCATCGGCACCCGCCCGTAGACCGCGCAGAAGTCCTTCACCACAATCGGCCCGAGGACAATCGGCAGCAGAATGGTGACGAAGAAGAAGAACGGCCCCCAGAGCACCTCCCAGGGCGTGTCCTTCTTCACGAACTTGCTCGGCAGGCCAAACGACCCGCCGCACGCCGCGCCGAGGAACAAGAACAGGAAGCCCAGCCAGATTTCCATGCCGCGCTCCTCGAAAAGGGATAGATCGGACTGATCCGACCGATCCGACTGATCCGACGGATCTGGCACATCACTCCTGCCCCCGCACCTGCCTCAGCGCGGGGTAGAGCCGCTCGAAGGTCTTGTACCACTCGGCGTACTGCGCCGTGAGGGCCGGGTTGGGCTCGTAGACGCGGCCGGGGCGGCGCACGTGGCCGTAGGCGTCCTGCTCGTCGCGGTAGAGGCCCACGCCGATGCCGGCCAGGATGGCCGCGCCCAGGGGCGTGGCCTCCTCGATCTCGGGCGCCTCGATCGGCTTGCCCGCCATGTCCGCCTTGTTCTGCATGGCGAAGCGGTTCTTCGTCCCGCCGCCCACGGCGACGAGCGCTTCGGCCTTGAGGCCGAAGCCGCTCTCCAGACCCTTGAGAATCTGGAGGAACTGGTAGCTGAGGCCCTCGACCACGGCGCGGGTCATGTCGCCCTTCGTCACGATGTTGCGGAGGCCGACGAACGCCCCCGACGAATTGGGGTCCACGATGGGGAAGCTGCTGCCCGACATGTGGGGGAGGAACATGGCCCCGTGTGCCCCCGGCGGCGATGCCTGTGCTGCCGCCATCAGGTAATCCCAGTCAACTCCCCCCTCGGCCTTGGCCCGCCGCTTCTCGTCGGAGCCGAACTGGTCGCGGAACCATTCGAGCATCTCGGCGGCCACCGCCGAGCCCATCACCGCCCACATGTCGCGGGCCACGTGCGAATCCACCCACGTGCCCATCGCGGCCGCCTCGGGCGTGAGCACGGGCTCGGGGATGGCGGCGACAACGATGTCCCACGTGCCGAGCACGGAGAGCACGACGCCTGGCTTGAACGCGCCCGCGGGCAGCGCGCCGCAGAGGAAGTCGTGGCCGCCCAGCACCACGGGCGTGCCCTTTGGCAGCCCCGTGGCCTCCGCCGCCCTCCCATGCACCTGGCCGAGGAGGGTGCCGCTCGGACGCGGGTCGGCCAGGAGCGCGCGGTCAATGCCCGAAATCTTCAGCAGCTCATCGGAGTAGGCGCGCTTCCGCTGGTCGAAGAGCAGGGTGTTGGAGGCCATCGAGTAGTCGGTCGCGAACTCACCGCAGAGCATGAAGTTCACGAAGTCCTCGATCAGCAGCCACTTGTGGGCCTTCTCGAGGACTGCGGGCTCGTGCTCGCGCATCCAGAGGATGCGGAGCGCCGAGTTGATTGCCCAGACGGGGTTGCCGCTGATGGCGAACTGTCTTTCGGCGCCGATGTTCTTCAGCCACCACTCCTGCTGCGGCTTCGTGCGGGCGCAGTGCCAGGAGATGAAGGGGTAGAGCCAGTCACCCTCCTTGGTCATGGGAACGCCGTCCATGCCCATGCCGGTGACGGCGACGGCGCGGATGGGATGCGTGCCGCGTCCCGCGTGCCGCGTGCCAGGAGCGGCCACATCGAGCGCTGCGATGGCTTCGCGGAGGGCTTCGCAGGTGCCACCCCAGATTTGCTCGGGCTTCCAGATTGCCCAGTCGGGGTGGGCGGGGTCGGGGTTGAAGCGCTCGGTCGGGCGGCTGGCCTTGGCCACCGCGTTGCCCGCGAGATCGTAGATGACCGCCTTGAGGCTGGTGGAGCCCAAGTCAATGCCAACAAGATACTCCATGCCGTGCTCCTTGGGTATGCTCCGTGCCGCGTCCCGCGTGCCCAAACCAAGAGTCAGCCCGTTCTTCTCGTGGCACGCGGGACGCGGGACGCGGCACGCATCAGGAGAACGCCTCAATCGCTCCCGAATCGCTCCAGGCCTCCAATTGAAGCGGATACCTGCCGAACATGCGAATGGCGTTCCACATCGCCAGGTAGTTGCCCGGCTTGACGGACGAGTGGATGCTATTTGAGGAAGAGAGGATAAGGCCGCCGCCCGGCCCGGCCGCGCGGATGACGGCGAGCGTTTCGTCCACCACCTGCCTCTCGGTGCCGAAGGTGAGGGTCTGGGCGCAGTTCACGTTGCCTTTGAGCGCGATGCGGCCGCCATACTTGCGCTTGAACTCGCCCATGTCCAGCCCGCCCAGCGGATCGATCGGATCGAGGCAGTCGATCCCCGAATCGAGAATCATGTCCAGGATGGGGCGGATGTCGCCGTCGCTGTGCTTGATGACGGGCAGGCCGCAGTCCTTGAAGGCGGCCATGACCCGCTTGAGGCCGGGGTAGAGGAACTTGCGGAACATGGCGGGCGACATGAAGGGGCCGCTCGCAGAGGCGTAGTCGTCGCCGGTGAAAACGAAGTCCACCCCCCGCTTCGCCACCTCGCGGGCCATCTCGATGTTCGCGTTCACCGAGATGTCCACGAGGCCCTGGATGAGCTCGGGCTCGCCCGCGAAGGCCATCATCAGCATCTCGAAGCCAGCCAGGTAGCGGGGGATGGAGAAGACATCGTTGAGGTGGACGCCCACGGCGAGTTTGCCCTTGTAGCGAGCGACCACGCGCTCGATGCTCGCGTAGCGGCCGGGGGCGTGGGGGTCGGGCGGGCGGTAGTTGCGGAGCGCATCGAGGGACTGGACGGGGTGCTCGACGGCGACGCCGTGCTCCTCGCCCGAGTCCTTCATCACCATGCCCCATTCATGGCGTTGGAGGCCTGGGCCGAGCTTCTCCTTCTTGAAGTCGGGCGCCGTGAGGATGGCGTCGAGGCCCATTCTGACCGTGAACTCCTCCATCGTGCAGCCGGGGCAGATGGCCTCGCGCACGTGGCGGTCTATGATCCACTCGAAGTGCGGGATGCGGTCCGGCTGCTCTCGGCGCAGCACGCACAGCACTCGCTCGGCAGAGGTCATCTGGCTCATGGGCGGACGCTCGACCCCTCAGGTGCCACGGTTGGTCGCTGTCTTGGTGGCGCGGACCTTCGCCTGTGTCGGCGACCCCAGCAGGATAGCTTCTCCGCCCGCGCGTGTCAAAGCCGCTTTGCGCTTTGGGTGCGACAGGGACTTTCGCGCCCACGTGTCGCAGCGCACTTTCAACCGTCCCGGTCGTGGTCCCGCCCGCGGCGTGTGGAGGAGGATTTCACACTTGTACAAGTGTGGAATCCTCCCCCAACGCATCTTCGCCTCAGGGGTCAACCGCGAGAGGGCTGCCGCGCCTCCAGAGCGACCAGGGACTCCCTCTCTCCTGTAAGGGCATTCCAGCTCTCTCCCACGCAGTCGGGTAAGGATGATTTCACACTTGTACAAGTGTGGAATCATGTCACAATGCCCCAGTTCACCAGGGAGCTGTGCGGAGAGGCCCGCAACAGGTACTTCTCGCAGGCCGGGCAGTTCCTTCGGAGGGCCCCGCGAGCCAGCGGCAGAGGTGGCGCTCCCGTCTTGGCCGGCACAAGTCCGCCTCGGAGAGGCCGGCTACGGGTGGCGGGTGGCGTGGAGGACGACGGCGGGCCGGCCGGCCGCGTCGGCGCCGAGGCGAGCGCCCGGGGAGACGGCGGCGCCGAGGCCAACGATGGCGCCATCGAGCACGGCTCCCGGGCCGATTGAGGCGCCGTCCATGACGACGGCGTTGCGGAGGGCGGCGCCGGCGCCGACGGCGCAGCGGCCGCCGATGCTGACGTCCGGGCCGATGCGGCAGTGGCTGAGCTCGCACCCCGAGCCAATGGCCACGGGCGGCTCGACCGCCACTTCGCTCGGCACCGCGGGCGGGCGCGGGTCAAGTTCCGCAAGGAGCTCGCGTTGGGCCTCCAGGTAGCTCGTGGGGTCGGTCAGGTTCACCCAGAAGCCGGGCAGGTCGTAGGCGCGGACCCGCAGGCCGCGGTCGAGGAGCATGCGGATGGCGTCGGTGAGCTCGTACTCGCCGCGTGGCGAGAGGCCGACGCTCCGCAGCAGGCCGAAGATGGCGGGGGGCAGGACGAAGATGCCGGCGTTGATGTAGTGGGTCGCCGTCTCGCGCGGCTTGGGCTTCTCGACGATGCGCGCGACACAGTTGCCGTCGAGGTAGACGGCTCCGCCCGAGGCCGGGTCGCGGAAGTAGCGGACGGCCAGGATGGCGTCGGGCCTCTCCTCGGCGTAGATGCGGAGGACTTCGGGCGCGTGGCGGCGCGAGGTCACAATGTCGCCGAACATCATCAGGAAGGGCTGCCCCGCGGCGAACTCCTCGGCGAGGGCCGTGGCCTGACCGGTCCCCCTTGGGTCAGACTGCACGACGTAGGAAAGCCGCACCCCGCCGCAGCGGTCGCCGAGGGCATTGCGCACCTCCTGGGCCTGGTGGCCGACGACGAGGAGGAGTTCGCTGACGCCTGCGGCCTCGAACTGGCCGATGGTGTGGACGAGTGCCGGCCTGTTGGCGATGGGCAGGAGCGGCTTCGGGAGGGCGTCGCACAGGCCCGCCATCCGCGTGCCCTTCCCGGCGGCGAGGAGAACGGCTTTCATGCAATGCCTCGGGAAGGGGACGGGGGGAGGAGACGCCTTCTGTCATGAAGGGCCTCCTCCCCCGCGGTCCGCTCCGTCTCGCAACTCTAGCCTCCCCTCCTGTGCCTGGCGCTGGTGGCCGCGAAGGCGCCGGGGCGGGCCGGCACCCTGCGGCGGAGGAGCGCGAGCGCGCGCGACTCGGTGCGGCGGCCCATCACGCCGTCGGGCGTCAGGCGGTTCCGCTGCTGGAAGGCCTTGACCGACTCGTAGCCGAGCCTCCGGAGCAGGCCATTCAACTGCTGGGCGCGGGCCACCGTCGCGGCGTCGGCAAACCCGTCGGCCCGCCCGCGCATCATCTTGGACTGGAAGTGCTCGATGGAAGAGTAGCCGAGGGAGGCGAGGGCCTGCCGCGCAACTGGCTGAAGGGGGCCTGGCGGTGGCACGGGCGCCGGCGGCGCGGGCGGCGGCTGAGACACTCGCGGGTCAGGGAGCGGCGGCTGGGGCGGCCGCGGCGCCGGCACAGGGGCGACGGGGGCGGGGAGCCGGGGCAGCGGGAGCGGCGGGGCCTGGACGAGTGCCGAGGCAGGCTCCGGGAAGTCGGGCGGCGCAAGCCCGGGGTCGCGCAGCGGGCTTGGCCGCCAGCCGAGGTCGGCGCGGGCCACACGCTCCACGTAGTAGCGGTCGTGGGCCAGGGCCTCGGCCTCGCCGCGAAGCGCCCGCCCCTTCCGCCGGAGGGCCGACAGGTCGCACCTGAGGCCCCGCTCGCGGCGGAGCAGGGCGCTGAGCTGCCTGCGGCTCGCCTCGCTGTGGTCGCGGTAGCTCACCACGCCAAGGGCGACGAGGCACGCCATCAGGATGACTTCACGCACGCTCACGGCTGGTCACTCTCAACGCGGCCAGTGGGCTAGACAGAGAGGATGATTGGATGGATGGATGATTGTCTGACATTCATCCACCCATCCATTCATCCATTCATCCATTCATCCGCGCCAATACGCGCACGATTCAGGACCGAAGCGCCTAACGCGGCTTCTTCGGGCGGGGCGACGCGTCGGCCGTCTTCCCCTTCTCGTTCTCCTTTGCACGCGCGAGCTGCTGGTCGAGCGATTCGTCTGGCGAGACGAGGTCTATCTTGAGGCTCTTGACCCTCTCCGCGAGGGAGTTGGGGGTCCTTGCGGCGGCGATCCGGGCCTCGAGCCTGCGGTTGGCCTCCACGAGCCCGCGGCGCTCGGCCTCGAGGCGCGCGACGCGGTAGCCGGCGTCGGTGATGGCCGCGCGCTCGGAGATGAGGAAGAGCGCGCCGGCCACGCCGAGTGCCACGATGCCCAGGAACGCGATGAGGCGCGCCAAGTGGGCAGCCTCCAGGCGGGGATCAGCCGAACACGCGGGGAGCCAATCGTTCGTGGACCGCACGCCGTGCCAGGGCGAGGGCCTGATACGTCGGGGTGCTCCACAGCTCGATGGCGTCAACCGCCCCGACGATGGTCACGTCCTTCTCGATTGCGGCATAGGCCCGCAGGGGATCGGGGATGCGGATGCGGCCCTGGCCGTCGAGGCTCACCTCCGCGGCGGTGCTGCCGAAGGCGCGCTTGAAGTCGCGCACCTCGGTCTTGCTCAGCGCGGCGTCGGCGTCGAGCGCCCCGAGGAGCTGGGTGAGGCGCCGTTGGGTGTAGGCCACGATGCAGGGCTTGGCGCCACAGGTCAGGCAGAGGCCCTCGGCGAGCTCGTCGCCCGCGGCCTCGCGCAGGCGCGCGGGGAGCGCGATGCGGAACTCCTTGTCAAGTGTGTGAGTGAACTCGCCCAGGAACACCGCGCTCTGGCTCCAATTCTCCCCGAACTTCCCCGTTTTGCCCCTGATAGTGTAGCGGCTCCGCCCGATTTGTCAAGCGCTTTTTTTGCAGAAACTGTAATGCCTCAGTTACGCCGGGCGCTCCTCTCCCTCTCCCCTTGGGTGAGTTCCCGCACGGTTTCCCCGGTCACTACAGCGTAACGGGGGCGGCGCGGCAAGCGTGGTTTGACGCGGAACTGGCTGCGCGGGATAATGCGGAGCCAGGGAGGCCGGGTGCTCGAAGAAGGAGCAAGCTGGTGCTGACCGACCGCGAGCGATTCGTGAATTGCGTGCTGGGGAGGCCGATTGACCGCGTGCCCTTCTGGCTCTTCTGGGGCGGGTGGGGACGCACCTGGCAGCGCTGGGAACGCGAGGGGAAGCCAGCCGAGGTCAAAGACCACCGCAGCTTCATGAACCCCGATACCCCGCCCTGCGTCGTGCCCGTGAACTACGGGCCGTGCCCCCAGTTCGAGCGAAAGGTGCTCTCCGAGGACGACAGCTACAAGGTCCACGTGGACCACTGGGGCATCGTCCGCCGGGACTATAAGCGCGGCGAATCAATGTGCCAGTTCCTCAAGTTCCCCGTCGCCGGGCGCGCTGAGTGGGAGCGCTACAAGGCCGAACACCTCGACCCCCGCCATCCCACCCGCCTGGCCGGCCCCTGGCGCGAGCGGTGCAAGGAGTGGATGGAGAAGGGCCTCCCCATCCAGCTCGGCTGCTTCCCCGACGTCGGCATCTTCGGCTCCGTCCGTTGGCTCCTCGGCGACGAGGAGGGCCTCCTCGCCTTCTACACCGACCCCGAGCTCGTCCGCGACATTATGAACCACATGACCGACGTCTACCTCGCCATCTTCGAGGCGGTCGCTGCCGCGGGGGTGCGGGTGGACGTGATTCACATCTGGGAGGACATGTGCGGCCGCCAGGGGCCGCTCATCTCGCCCGCCCACTGGCGCGAGTTCATGGGGCCGTGCTACCGCCGCATCAAGGCGTTCGCCGACGCCCACGGCATCCCCATCCTCTCGGTGGACACCGATGGCCAGCCGCTCCTCATCATCGAGCCGATGATGGAGGCGGGGGTGAACTACCTGTGGCCCTTCGAGGTGGCCGCGGGCTGCGACGTCAATCTCTTCCGCGAGCGCTTCCCCACGCTCGGCATGATGGGCGGGATTGACAAGCGCGCCCTGGCCAAAGACCCCAAGGCCATTGACGCCGAGCTGGACCGCATCTGGCCCGCCGTCGAGAAGGGCCGCTACATCCCCGAGCTCGACCACGGCATTCCCGACGACGTGTCGTGGGCCAACTATCTGCACTATGCGACGGAGATGAAGCGACGAATCGTAGGGTAGGCCATGACGCGTGACCCGTGACGCGTGACGCGTGACCAGAGAGCACGCCTCGTGCCGAGGGCATACGCATGCGAATCACAACCTGTGTTCTTGCCGGGCTTTTTCTGGCCACGGGTCACGCGTCACGGGTCACGCATTGCCTTGCCGCGGGCGCGCCGGCTGGCCCGCCTCTTGAGGGAGTCACGGTCAAGGTTCATGCGGAAGACGGAGTCCGGACCTTCTCGGACCCCGTGCCTGGGGAATGGCTGACAGGGAGCCTCGTCTATGAGAGGGGTAAGGAATTGCATCTGGAGGCCGAGGGCCCCCGCGTCTTCCTCCGCGTGGATGGCGGCCCCCGACGGTTGACCTGCGTGGTCATTGACGAGGACAAGCCCGGCGGCATGGGCGCGCTGCGCCAGGCCATTGCCGACGGCGTGAGCCCATTGGCTATCTCTTGCAAAGGGAGAGATCTGGCTGCCTTGCCCCCTATGCCAGCGGCCATCCAAACCACCTTGACCGTCTCGGATGGCCCTTTGGACGCACTCGGGGACTTTGTGACGCGGTGCCCAAGTCTTTATGCACTTCTTCTGAGATGCCAGGGGGAGGCCCCGTCTCCGCAGGCCCTGCGAGCGGCGAAGAACCTCACATCCCTGAGCGTTGGCCTGATGCTTCCGGCGGAAGAAGCAAAGGCGAGGGCCCCGCTGCTCCAGGACATCCGCGCGCTTGCCGAGATGCCGCATCTGCGGGTGCTCGAGCTCTGGGGGAGCATAAACTTGTCGGACCTCAGCCCGTTGGCAGGCCTGACAGAACTGAGGGTGCTCAACATCTTTCACGTCGCGGGGCACGACACGCGTTCCCCGGCGGACCTCAGCGCGCTCCGTGGCTTGGCGCAGCTTCGGAAGCTGAGCCTGTCAGCCAAGGTCGCACCAGTCAGCCTCGCTCCGCTGGCCGGGATGTCCGAACTCAGGCACTTGGACCTTGCCCTCCACCCGGGCGTGAACGATGTGCGCCCACTGGGCGGGCTGGGCGCTCTAAACCGGCTCAGTCTAGACCTCGGCGTGGGGAGCAATGTCCGCGATCTGGAGCCGTTGGGGCGCCTGGACAGGCTCTGCCACTTCCGCCTATCCGGTCCGGCCAAACCGGACCTGCGCTTCCTCAATCAGCTCACCGAACTCGAATCCCTGGGTCTCGCAGGCCTGGACGAACTCGCGAGCATTCCCTCGCTTGGCGAGCTTCGGAAGGTGAACGAACTCCGAATCACGTCCTGCGCCCAGCTCTCCGACCTGGGCGGGATCGCGCCGCTTGCAGGTCTCCGCTCGGTGCACATTGATGACTGCCCGGAACTGCGCGATCTGATGCCGCTAGCCAAACTCGGCCAACTCAGGCGCTTAACGGTAGTTCGTTGCCGGCACCTGGAGGACCTCACGCCCCTCAGCGGCCTGGACAAGCTCTCAGAACTCTTCGTCGTGCGCAGTCCGCAGATGGTGAAGCTTCCGCGCCTCGCGGGCATGACGGGCCTCACGGAGTTGGCGGTCACTGGCTGCGATGAGCTGACCGACCTGCGACCCCTGGCTTCTGCCCCGAAGCTCGAGACCCTCTCCTTGAATATCTCCACCAAACTTGCCGATCTCCGCCCCTTGGCCGGGTTGAAGGCTCTTCGCAAGCTCTCCCTATCTCATTGCCCAAAGGTTGCCGACCTCGCGCCTCTCGCCAAACTCTCCGCTCTCGAGTGGGTGGACCTGTACCGCTGTGCGGAGCTTAGGGACCTCAGCCCGCTTGCCTCCTTGCCCAAGCTGAGCCATGTGGATGTGCTCGAGTGTCCAAGAGTGACTGATCTGAGCCCCTTGCGGGCGATGCTCAGGAGGGGCGGGTTCGTCGCGGCCGATCGCCGCCTCGATGCACAGATTCAGTGGCTCAAGACTGAAACGGACTTCTGATGCCTGCGTATCTCCGAGTCATCAAGTCAGCCCATGGGAATCGGCACGATGCCGGAGAGGAAGCGCCGGAGGATGGTCGGGCTATCCGTGCCGCGTCCCGAGTTCCACCTGACGGGGGAACATGGCACATTTCCTGTGGAGCTTCATGATGCGCTCAGATGCTGCCTTCTTCGTGAGTCTCCTCCTGATCACGGGTCACGCGTCACGCGTCACGCACGCCGCCGAACCCACCACAGTCCGTGTGACACCCGAGCGCACTATCGGAGCCGTGAACCGCCTGATTCTCGGCGATAACATGCTCGGCTACGCGAATGGGCGCAACGAATACTGCAATCTGGGATCTGGAATCTGGAATCCCGCGAAGCGGGCCTCGGTGCCCGAGATGGTGGCGCTGGCGAAGGGCTGTGGCCTGAGCTGCTCGCGCTGGCCCGGCGGCTGCGAAGCGCATCGCTTCGAGTGGAAGAAGACCGTCGGCCCCCTCGGCGAACGCCCCAACCAGAAGTTCGGCCTGCCAGAGTTCATGCAGAACTGTGCCGACATCGGCGCCCTCGCCGTCATCACCCTCGGCGACTTCGTCATCACCCCCGAGGATGCCGCCGACTTGGTGGAATACCTCAACTCGCCCAACGACGGCAAGAACCCCAACGGCGGACGCGACTGGGCGGCGGTGCGCGCCGCCGACGGACACCCCGAACCCTGGGGCGTCGTCTGGTTCGAGTTCGGCAACGAATCCGACCACGGCGACCACAAGGGCGGGCGCTTCACCCCACGCGAGTACGCCGAACGCTTCATCGCTACCCGCCGCGCCATGCGGGCCGTGGACCCACGCGCCAAGCTCGGCGCTGTCCTCGAGAACACCCGCGATGGCCAGGTCGGCCCCTGGACCCGCGAGGTGCTGAAGGTAACGGCGAAGGAGCTGGATTTCGCCATCCACCACTGCTACGTGCCCGGCTACTCCGCGAACGACGGCAAGCCGCCGGCGGAGGAGCTGTTCGCGCTGACCCTCGCGGCCGACGCGCAGATTGCCGACCTGTATCGCCAGCTCAATGCCCTCATCCGCGAGACGACCGGCCGCGACGACATCCCCCTCGCCATCACCGAGTTCAACGGCCACTTCGTCCAGGAAAAGCCCACCCCCTACCGCCACTGCCTGGGCAACGCGCTCCTCAACGCCGAGGTGCTCCGCATCCTGATGCAGCCCGAGCAACGCATCGCACTGGCCAATCACTGGCAGTTCGCAAACGAATACTGGGGCTCGGTCAGGGGCTACAAGCCGCCCTACGTCAAGCGCCCCAACTACTACGTCTTCGAGCTGTATCACCAGCACTTCGGCGACGTGCTCATCGAGGCCGACGTGGCATGTGCCCGCTACGAATCCAACGGCGGCTTCGGAGTCCTCCCCCGCCGCGGCCAGCCCGCGTCGTTCCAGCTCTTCCCCAATGATCTGCTGCCGAAGCAGGACTGGGCGCTCTCCGATACCAAGGGCGCCACGCACAAGGTTGAGGATGGCACCGTCGCCGTCGAGTTCGATGGCGGCCAGGACGTGAATTACCACCACGCCCAGAAGCGCATGCCTGCCGAGCCACTCACGGGCTACCGGCTGACGGGCTGGGTGAAGACCGAGGGCCTCACGACCTCCAGCGGCGCCGGCTTCCAACTGGGCGACGGGCGCGGCTGGACCGCCACCCACTCCGCCGCCTGCTCCCCGTCGGTCGTCGGCACGAGCGACTGGGCGAAGATCGAGCTGGACTACGTGACCCTGGGCGACACAAAGGAGATTCAGGCCATCTGCCGCCGCATCGGCGGCACGGGCGTGGCCAAGGGCAAGGCGTGGTTTCGAGGCGTCGAGGTCCGCAAGTTCCGCCCCAAGAGCTTCGGCGCCGCGCCCCTCCTCACCGTCAACGCAAGCAAGGGCCGCGACGGCGGCACGCTCTACCTGATGATCGTCAACAAGAGCCTTCGGGAGCCGGTGCCGTGCGCCATCGAGGCCAACGACTTCCCAATTGCCGAGGCGAAGGCGTGGGCGCTCGCAGGCCCCGGATGCGACGCGACGAATGAGCAAGAGCCGCTCAATGTCGCCGTCCGAGAGCAGCAAGTGAAGCTCGATGGCGGCAAGGCGTCGCTGAAGCTGGCGCCCTGCTCGCTCACCGCCGTGGAACTCAGGAGAAGATGATGCGCGAAAACCGAACGAAGCAATTGCTGAAAGAAGGCAAGGTCGCCGTCGGCGGCTGGGTGGTATCGGAAGACCCCACGACCACGGAGATCATGGCGGATGTCGGCTTTGATTTCGTGGTGGTGGACATGGAACACGCCCCTCAGACCGCCACCGGCATGCAGGCCCACATGATGGCGCTCAAGGACACCGCGGCCACGGGCGTCGTGCGGGTGCTCTGGAACGACTTCGTGCGGGTGAAACAGGTCCTCGACGTTGGGGCCGAGGGGATTGTGTTCCCCTGGGTCAACACTGTCGAGCAGGCTCACGCCGCCGTCGCCTCGACCCGCTACCCGCCGCGCGGCAACCGCGGCTGGGGGCCGCGCCGCGCCATACGCTTCGCCACCGACCAGAACGATTACTTCCGCCACGCCGAGGAGAACATCCTGGTGCTCTGCCAGATCGAGACGCAGGAGGCCCTCGACAACGCCGAGGCCATCGCGGCGGTGGACGGCGTGGACGCCTTGATGATCGGCCCGGCCGACTTCAGCATCAACATCGGCGTACCGCTCGACTGGGAGTGCGAGAAGTTCACGGCGGGGGTTCGGCGCGTGCGGCGAGCCGCCGACGCCGCAGGCAAGGCAATTGGCGTCATCACCTCCGGCGCCGCCTACGCCAAGCGCTGGCTCGCCGAGGGCGCGCGCGTCATCGTCGCCGGCGCCGACAGCGCCCTGCTGAAGATCATGGCCACGGCGACCCTCGACGAGATCCGTCAAGCTCTCCGCGGGGCGTGATTATCTCCTGTTGCGCAAAGCACCGGGACGCGGCGCGGGAGGCAGCAGGCCCCTCCGGGGCGGAGAATCCCCGCATCACAGAGGCGAGCCGCCGGAGGCTGCCCTGAACGGGGAAAGGCCGGATCCATCTCTCCGGAGACCCGGCAGATTGTGCCAGCCGGAGGGTCGGCGAGGGCGCGCAATCCCACGCTGCCCGGTGGCCCTCCTGTGCCTGGGTCGTTGCGGCGCGCCCGGCCGGTGTCATGGCCGCCGGGCTCGGCTTGGGGGGGAATCCACGTGCTGGCGGCTTCTCCGGGCCGCCGAACGGGGGGCAGAGGAGCGTGGGCGCGGCCGTGGGTTCCTGCTTCCCCCGGCAGCGGCGCAACGCGTCCCTGCCCTGTCCGCTCATCGGCCCGCAGAAGTGGGTGGGCGCCATGATCAATCATTCTATAGAATGTTAGAATATGATCAACGGCCTGAGCCCTCTGCACAAGGCTGGTGAGGAATGGTCGGACAACCAGGACCGTCCCTCTCCTGCGTTGCGCCCCCCCCGACGACGCCAGCGGGCGGCAGTCGCCCGCACGTCTTCTCCCTGCCGCGCCCCTGACCGCAGCCATAGAGGGGGACGGGCTGCGTCGGGCACAGTTGACGACAAGGGGATGCCTCCCGCTTCTGCTCTCTTCTTGACCCGCTGAGGAAGGACACAAGGGTGTTGGCGGACCGCTGAAACATTCTATAGAATGATTGATCATCAGCAACCCTCCACAGGCCCGATTGGGGGAGAACAAGGAATGGAGCAAGCAACCACAAGTGAACGGAAGCTGGAGCGGATCGTCAAGGGTTTCGCCAATCACCGACGCATTCAGATGATGCGGCTTCTCGTGCAACGGCCCGAACTCACGTTGTGGGACATATGCAGGAGTCTCCGCGTCGGGACCCAGGCCGCCTCCGAGCACGTGCGCAAACTGGCCCTGGCGGGGCTTGTCACCAAGCGGCACCAAGGGCGCTGGGTGCGGCACCGCCTAACGCCGCGCGCGCAAGCTGTCCTGGCCTTCCTCAAGACGCTGGACTGACTCTGTGCGCGGACAGGCGCGACGGACCGGCGCACATGATAATCAATCATTCTATAGAATGTTTGAACATCAAGCCGGCCCAGACCATCGCCCCCGACGGGCATACGGGCAGGCGGCGGCACTGATTCTGCGCGCCGACAGCCTTGAGCGACTGGCGCATGTGATGATCAATCATTCTATAGAATGTTTGAGCATCGGGCCGATCCACCCCGTCGGCCCTTGCGGGCGGGGAGCACCACCAACGCTGTGCGCCGACAGGCGCGAGCGACTGCCGTGGGTGATGATCAATCATTCTATAGAATGTTTGAACATCGAGCCGGCCCACTCCCTCCGCCCTCACGGCCGGGCAGCCGCACTGACGCTGTGCGCCGACAGGCACGAGTGACTGCCGTGGGTGATGATCAATCATTCTATAGAATGTTTGAGCATCGAGCCGGCCCACTCCCTCCGCCCTGACGGCCGGGCAGCGGCACTGACGCTGGGCGCCGAGAGGCGCGAGCGAGCGGCGTGTATGATAATCAATCATTCTATAGAATGTTTGAACATCGAGCCGGTCCACCGCACCGGCCCTCAGCGGCGGGCAACGGCCTGGAGCCGGCCGAGAAGGGTGAGGGGCGTGGCGGCTATGATCTCCACCAGGACAGTCTGCCCAGCGAGCGCGGCCTGCGCAGGGAAGGCGACGATGTGGTTGGCGCGGGTGCGGCCGGTGAGGTTGGCGGGGTCGCGCGGGCTCGTGCCCTCGACGAGGACTTCGACGGTGCGGCCGACCATCGCGGCGTTGCGGCGCCGCATGGTGTCCTCCTGGACGGCCAGGAGGCGGCGGTTGCGCTCCTGCTTGGTCGCCCAAGGCACGTCGTCGGGCATCTCGGCGGCCTTGGTGCCGGGGCGCGGGGAATACTTGAAGATGAAGCAGTTCTGGAACTCGGCCTGGCGCACGAGGGCAACGGTCTCCTCGAACTCGGCCTCGGTCTCGCCTGGGAAGCCGACGATGAAGTCGCTTGCGACCTCGATGCCCGGCACGAGCTCGCGCAGGCGGGCGATGCGCTCGAGGTAGTGCTCGCGGGTGTAGCTGCGATTCGTGTCGCGCAGCACCCTGTTCGAGCCGCTCTGGGCGGGGAGGTGGAGGTAGGGGCAGACGCTCGGCAGCTCGGCCATCGCCCTGAAAAGCTCGTCCGTGGCGTCCTTGGGGTGGGAGGTGACGAAGCGGAGGCGTTCCAGCCCCGCGATGCAGTCGAGCCGCCGCAGGAGGAGGGGAAATGACACCAGGAGTCTTTTGCCGTTCACGGCCCCTTGGGGTGCTTCGCACAAAAGACTCCTGGAGTCATTCCCCCTTTCCCCAAGTGTGCGGCCGTAGGAGTTGACGTTCTGGCCGAGGAGCGTGACCTCCTTGACGCCATCGGCGACCAGGGCAGCGACCTCTTCGGCAATCTCGTCGGGCGGGCGGCTCGCCTCGCGGCCGCGGACGTAGGGGACGACGCAGTAGGCGCAGAAGTTGTCGCAGCCGCGCATGATGGCCACGAACGCCTGAAAGCGATTGGGGCGGTGGCTCACGACTCGCGGGACGCGGCCGACGTGTCCTTCGCCTACCGCCAGGATGTGGTGGCGTTCCTGGCGAATCTCCTCGACAAGGTCGGGCAGGCGGTCGAGCTCCAGCGGGCCGCACACCAGGTCCACGTGCGGCATGCGGGCCAGGATGCGGTCGCGTTCGCGCTGCGCCATGCAGCCGATGACGCCGATGACGAGGCCGGGGTTCCGCCGCTTGTGTGACCGCAGGGTGCCGAGGAGGGACCAGACCTTGTCCTCGGCGTGCTGGCGGACGCTGCACGTGTTGATGAGGATCAGGTCGGCGTCGGCGGGGCTTTCGGCCGCGGCGTAGCCCGCCTCCAGGAGGTGGCCGGCCGCCACCTCGCTGTCCAGCTTGTTCATCTGGCAGCCGAAGGTGACTACGAGGAGCTTAGGCGGATGAGCCATTGGACGAGGTAGACGGCTCCCACGCCCGCGCCCGCGATGGCGGCGACGAAGGCGAGGCAGCAGAGGAGGAACAGCGCCCTGTGGAAGATTGCGCCCCGGCCCATCCGGTAGCGGCACCCGGGGCACAAGCGGGCAAAGGTCACGGGCGGCCAGCCCCGGCGCAGGAAGGCCAGAGTCCACGTGTCCGTGCGCACGCGGTCCTGGCCGCAGGAATCGCAGATCACTACGCTCTCTCCCTTTCCCTATCGGGCGGCAGCAACAGCAGCGGCAGCGCCGACACCACCATCATAGCGCCGCTGGCAATCATGGGCAAGCTCACGGCCTGCCCCTCGGCCGAGGCGGCGATGCCGAGCGCGGGAAGCCCCCGCAGCTCCGCCAGGTAGCCCGCGATGAGCGGGCCGAAGATGCAGCCCAGCGCCGTCACCGCGGGGACCACGCTGGCGTCGAGGCCGCGCGAGTCGCGCCGCGCGTAGTGCTGAATGAGCGCCCACTGGATGGGCGCCCAGAGCCCGGCACCGATGATGTCGTGGGTCCACCAGAAGACGAGCGTCGGCCCAAGAGCCCCGAAGCAGCCCACAAGCCCCAGCAGGATGCCCTCCACGAGAAGGGTCCAGAAGAACACCGCCTTCCAGCGCCGCTTGACCAGCAAGCCGACGATGAAGAGCGCGGGGACGTGCGAGAGCAGGTGCGCGAGCTGAATCCAGGCGATGGCGCGCTCGCCCAGGCCGAACTTCGCCTGGAAGAACAGCGGCGGCAGGTAGTGGTGGCTCGCCGAGATGGCCACGCCGAAAATGAAGCCCGACACGGTGATAACCAGGATGGGCCGCGGGAACGCAGTTGTGAGGAGCCTGAGAAGCCCCAGGGGCGGCCCTTCGGGCGCCGCGGCCCCCGCCGGCTCCGCGAACCAGCCGGCGAAGGCCGCCGTCGTGACCAATAGCACCCCGCACGATGCGGCGAAGGGCAGCGTGTAGCCGCAGGCCACGATCAGGAACCCCGCGGCCAGCGTCCCGAGGCCCATGAAGAGCATCTCCGTCCCCCGCGTCATCCCCTGGAGGTGCAGGTAGCCGTGGGCACGCGACTCGTAGAGCGCGGTGGCGTGCATCGTCTCGCGGACCCCGAAGCTCAGGTCGGAGGCGGCCTTGAGGGCCGCCATCGCCGCCAGGCGCTCCATGAATGGGAAGCCGAGGTACGACAGGCTCGTGAGTGCCAGCGCCCCCACGTAGAGCAGCTTCCGCCCGAGGAGGTCCGAGAGGCGCGCCAGGTATATCCGCAGGAAGAAGATCGCCACCGCCGCGATGGTGAAGATGGTGCCGATGTCGCGGAACGAATGCCCCTTGGCCTTCAGGTAGAGCGGCACGGCGAAGTCCGTCACCCCCTTCGTCAGCCCATAGCCCACGCACACCACGAACAGCAGCCTGACGTTATGGCGCATTCCGAGGAAGCTATCGGAAAGCCGGAATCCTGTCAAATCGGGAGCTGTCCCGGAGTATGACCCCCAACGATGGTGGGCCAGTGTGTCCATGGCCTCGCCAGTGAGGCGCCGAAGTGCCCTCTGTCCCCTCTCCCTTGGGGAGAGGGCGAGGGTGAGGGTGCTTCAGTGGCGGAGAAGGCCCGGGCACCCTCACCCCAACCCTCTCCCCGAGGGAGAGGGGGGAACGCTTGACCCCATCTGCGGCCCGAGGCGCTGCCAGGGAGTGCTTACCATAGCTAGGGGCCATACTCGCTGTTCCGATCGCACGGTTGCTGTTGACGCGCCCCGGACGCCGCTATAGAATACTCATGTCGAGCGGATGCGCGCGGGGCCTGTGCCCGCGTTCTCACCTGAACCCCGCTCGGATAGATGAGGTGTGAGATGGCTTCAGCGAAAGA
>Ga0194112_10001613_pt1 | contig 32928 bp, 35 predicted proteins | sample TA2MahC400mmetaG_FD_146191 | JGI IMG/M metagenome (GOLD analysis project Ga0194112, IMG submission 146191) | Freshwater microbial communities from Lake Tanganyika, Tanzania - TA2015016 Mahale Deep Cast 400m | ecosystem: Environmental > Aquatic > Freshwater > Lake | place: Tanzania: Lake... | reverse complement strand
CGATCCCTGAATCCCATCAGGTAGAGGATGGCGTCGAGGCCGAGCGTGGAGATGGCCTGCCGGGCGCGTTCGCGCACGATGGGTTTGGCCCTGAAGGCGATGCCGAGTCCCGCCTTGCCGAGCATCGGCAGGTCGTTGGCGCCGTCTCCGACCGCAACGGTCTGTTCGAGCCGGATGTTCTCTTTTGCGGCAAGCAGTCCGAGCAGTTCGGCTTTGCGGGATCCGTCCACAACCTTGCCCACCACCCTGCCGGTCAGCTTGCCGTTTTCGATTTCAAGGGTGTTGGCGTAGACGTAGTCGATCGAGAGCTTTTTCTGCAGGTAGTGGCCGAAATAGGTGAACCCGCCCGAGAGAATCGCAGTCTTGAAGCCGAGCCGCTTCAGGTTGCCGAAGAGCCGTTCTGCCCCTTCGGTGAGCTGCAGGCGCGCTGCGATGCTCTCCATCACATGTTCGTCGAGCCCCCTGAGCTGCGCCACCCGGCGCTGCAGACTTTCGTTGAAATCCAGTTCCCCCCGCATGGCCTGTTCGGTGATGGCCGAAACCTCCTCGCCGACCCCGGCCTCCTTTGCAAGTTCGTCGATCACTTCCGAGGTGATGAGGGTCGAATCCATATCGAACACCACCATCCGCCGGTTCCGCCGGAAAATGTTGTCCTCCTGGAAAGCGATGTCGATGCCGAGGCTGTCGGTAATGGCCAGAAGCTGTTCGCGAAAGAGGTTTTCGTCGGAGAGGGTGCCCCTCAGGGAGAACTCCACGCATGCGCGGGTGTGGTTGTCGCCGTTGTCGAGCGGTATGCGGCCTGAAAGGCGGCTGATGGTATCGATGTTGAGGTGGTGTGCGGCCACGATCGACGAGACCCGTTCGAGCTGTTCGGCCGTGATTTTGCGCGACAGCAGCGAGAGCAGGTATCGGGGCTTGCCCTGTTCGCCCACCCAGCGGTCGTACTCCTCGTCGGCCACCGGCGTGAAGGTGATCTGGATGCCGAGCGTATGGGCGCAGAAGAGCAGGTCCTTCAGCACCGGCGAGGATGCCGACTCCTTCGGAACCTCCACCAGCATGCCGAGGCTGAGGTGGTTGTGGATCACTGCCTGGCCGAGATCGAGCACCGGTACGTTGTACCCGGCGAGAATGGCCGTGATTTTCGCAGTCAGGCCCGGTTTGTCCGGGCCCGTGATGTTGATGAGCAGCAGTTCGCGCATGGCGTGGGTAATAGAGGGGTACAGGCAAAACCTTGTCGTGTAATGGTTTGCTGACGCACCCCGATTTTCGGTAAAAACATCAGTCAAGATAGTGTTGTTTCGGCAACCTTCAAAAACGGGAGCGGGGAAGATAACGGAACGGCCGGCATCGGGCGCAGGATGCCCCATTAACCTGCGTGCCGAACCGTTTTCCCACCTGCATCATTCTCAGAGGTACTCTCTTTTTTGCCACTTGCACCTGCTTGTTTTTTCGGCTATTTTTATACTTGATAATAAAATCAGCCGAATCATGGCCTACAAAACAAGAACACTTGAGGGTTTTTTCCTGCAAGCGAGTCAACAATTCCCCGTCATGCTGCTGACCGGACCTCGCCAAACCGGAAAAACAACGTTCCTGCGACACCTGGCAGAAGAAAATCGCTCGTATGTCACGCTTGACGACCCGATGCTCCGGGCACTCGCAAGGGAAGAGCCCGCACTGTTCCTGCAACGCTTTACCTCACCGGTTCTCATCGACGAAATCCAGTATGCTCCACAGCTTCTGCCCTGCATCAAAATGGCGGTGGACAACGAACCGCAAGCCGGAAAATTCTGGCTTACCGGTTCACAGCAATTCCATTTGATGAAGGGGGTCACTGAATCGCTTGCCGGTCGTGTCGGGGTGGTCAACCTGCTTGGATTTTCGCAGAGAGAGCTTTTGGACACCCCTTTTGCAGGGCCGTTTCTGCCGGTTCCGGAAGTCATGAAACAACGGGCAGAAAGCCGGCAATTGCTTCTGCCCGAACTCTACCGGAAAATCCGGCTCGGATCGTTTCCCGCTCTCCATCAGGAAAATCCTGCCGATCATGGCCTGTTCTACAGTTCATACGTCCAGACCTATCTGCAACGTGATGTGCGCGATCTTGCCAATGTAGGCGACGAAAGCGCATTCCTGGGATTTCTCCGCTCCTGTGCGGCACGCACCGGCCAGATGCTCAATATCCTGGACCTTTGCCGCCAGAGCGACATCAACCATGCGACCGGAAAACGATGGCTCTCGATTCTTGAAAATTCAGGCATCATCTACCTGCTTGAACCATGGCACACCAATAGCAATAAAAGAGTGGTGAAAACTCCGAAACTGTACTTTCTCGATACGGGACTTGCAGCCTGGCTGACCGAGTGGACTTCACCCGAAACGCTGGAAGCGGGAGCAATGTCAGGAGCCATTCTTGAAAGCTGGGTGGTATCGGAGATCATCAAAAGCTGGTGGCACAACGGCAAGCGCGCTCCCGTTTACTACTATCGCGACAAGGACGCCAAAGAGGTCGATCTGCTCATTCATCAGAACGGCACACTCTATCCGGTAGAAATAAAAAAATCGGCTAATCCGGGAAAAGAGGCAATTCGTCATTTCCAGGTGCTTCAAACCCTGAAACAACCGATCGGGCAGGGATGCATCATCTCGCTTGCCCCCATGTATCTGCCAATCACGTCAACCATCGATAATGTACCTGCAGGAATGGTGTAACCATGGATCAGGAATACTGGGCATGTTCACTATGTGAATCGACTCAGCAGCGAGAGCAGGTATCGGGGCTTTCCCTGTTCGCCCACCCAGCGGTCGTACTCCTCGTCGGCCACCGGGGTGAAGGTAATCTGGATGCCGAGCGTATGGGCGCAGAAGAACAGGTCCTTCAGCACGGGCAAGGATGCCGACTCCTTCGGCACCTCCACCAGCATGCCGAGGCTGAGGTGGTTGTGGATCACCGCCTGGCCGAGGTCGAGCACCGGTATGTTGTACCCGGCGAGAATGGCCGTGATTTTCGCATTCAGGCCCGGTTTGTCCGGGCCCGTGATATTGATGAGCAGCAGTTCGCGCATGGAGTGGGCGATAGAGGGGTACAGGCAAAACCTTGTCGTGTAATGGTTTGTTAACGCACCCCGATTTTCGGTAAAAACATCAGTCAAGATAGTGCATTTCGGCAACCTTCAAAAACGGTGACGGCTACGGTAACGGATGGAAAGGACGGGTCACGCTCTGAATCCACTTGTTTTGTGGCGTAGTTATTGCTTGCTTAGTGATGTGATATTTTGATGACTTGCCGTTATTTCGCTATATTTTCAGTAAGATATCTCTTGAGCCTAACAACCGTTTCAACGAGGACGTTTTACTCGCATTTTGGTTGCAATGACTTGTTTGCGCCTGTTACCTGAAGTGTTAGTTCAATCAAAAAAATGAGCAAAAAATGAGCAAAAAATTTCCTGTTCTTTCATTTCTGTCGGTATTAATCCGGTTGTTTGGCGTTTTACTGCTCTTGTTCGGTATTTACTACGGGATCTACGAAGGTATCATTGAGCCAAATCTTCCTCATCATCACTTTGCGCAAGGTGATGCTATGGAACTCGGTGGTGGGATGTTAGTTTTCTTTTTCGGAATCATTTCCCTGATTGTTGGAGAAAGTGTCGGTGTATTGCTTGCTATTGAAGCAAATACGAGGCATTCATTGGAATCAAAGTAAATGACCTAACAAGGTAAATGCACTCGTACAAATAGGTGGTTTCCCGATACGCGGTCACGTTAGCGGCTAAGAAAGGATTACACCAAATCTATGGTTACTCCGCCGTGAACTATTACTCTTGATATACTCATATTTTCCTAATTTTCATTAAGTCCAAATGCTCTTGAACCTAATTTTTGTTTATATTTATTTTCAATTGCTATTGCTTCATCTTTTGTTATTGTTTTGGAAAGAGTTGTTAATATCGACCATTGAAAATTATTTGCGTAGTTTTTATCAACTTCAGTAAGTTTTTTCAAAAGTTTATTTCCTCCATTTCCATTTTTCGCATAATCTTTCCAGCGTTGCCATATTCCGTCTGCACCATAAGTTGAACCAACATATTGATTGCCGTTGCTTTTGTCCAAAATTAGGTAAATTGCATTTGTAGCTGATAATGGACTTTTCCAATCTTTATATTCGTGTTTGAAAACTTCTTGTAATTCACTATAACTCAAAATAACGTCATCGAAATTTTTGAATTGTTTGTAGTTTAAATCTGGACGAAATTTTATTTCAACAACTTCTTTTTCAATGTCATACCAATTATGCCAACTAGAAGTCCCTTTGCCCCAATCAATTATTACTCGTTCTTTTAATTCTTCATAACCTACTATTTCATTTAAATCATAAAAAAATCCTTCGCCTAATTCATCACTTATTTTACTAACTCCGTTCACTTTATAAATTCCTATAAAACGTGCCAAAGTTCCTTTTTCTCCTAAAAATGCAATTACAAAATCGCATTTAGAAAAGACTTCTTTGCTTTGCCTTTTAAAATAGTTGAAAAATTTGTCTTTGTCGGAACAATACCAATCATACAAGTCGGGATAGTTTTGGTCAGTATGTCTTACAATCTTTGTTCTACTGGTTTTGTCAAATCCACGATTTTCAAGTAATTGTTGAATTGTTGTAATTGGAATATTAATCATATGTATTCAATTTATGTAGGTTTGGTGCGTAGCTCTACAATGACGGCTAACGGTCGAGGCTAAATGCAGTAAGGGATTGCGGGCTACTTTCCTGTCCACCTACACGAATTTTTATGCGGGGCAGAATGCCTGAATTACCACTGAAACCCTTATTGCATTTAGCCTTTGTTATGCTTTCGGGCTTTTTATTCATAAATATCTGAACTTTAAATAATTTAATAAGTCCTTGTATTTCAGACTATCTATTCCATTCAATAATTCACTTGGAGTTACAATCTGATATTTTGTTTGGTCATTCAATTGATTTCTCCATGTCGTTTCCATATCCAAACCGCTACACTTATATTTCTTATTTAACAAATCTTTATTTTCTGCTGGAATTACGTGCACATGAATAAAGTTGTCTGCTTTAAGTGTTTCTTGATTCATATTTTTTATCATTTGCTCAACCCATAATGTCTGACGCATTAGTTGATAAAACGGTTCAAAAAAATAAACGGAATTCCTATACTGCTTCAAAGTTTTAAGATAGTTGGAGTTATCCATCAGTCTGCCTTTGGTATTATAGCAATATCTATTCAGCCTTTCTTTTCCTTTTGCTTCGTCTCCCTTTAAATGTCCGACTTTTTTTTTGTTGCTGTCTTCGATTGACTTGTCTGTGTTATTATAAAATTCTGTGTACTTCCACTCGATTGGAATTAACCATTTTTCTCCATTTTTATGTTTTGCAAAAATTAAAGTATCTATTGAAGTACAGTTGTTCCCCCGAGTTGGTTGACCTTCGTTCAAATAATCATAATCACTAACTGCTTCAAATTGAATATAGGCAGGTAAGAATTTGTCAGTATCTATTTGAAAAACATCAATGAAGTCGGCCGAAATGTTTTTAATAATTGTCAATACAGCTATTTTGTCATTTCTGATTTGGAATAAATGATTTAAACATGCAATTTGTGAAGATAATACATGACCTGTTGGATACTTACCACCCCACCAAGAAATGATATTTTTATCAAAATAATCAACTACATCCTTTACAATTGGTTGATAAATGTTTTTCAAACCATCATATAGAACAAAAGCTCTATTATCTCCTCTGAATTTTTTCCCTGCCTTTGCACCATAAAAAACTTGATTTCCAGATTTGATTAATCCTACTGCTTTTGCTCTTTCGTTTTCTTGATATTTTGAAGCCATGATTTAGTTATTAGTTTATTTTGTCGTCTTTTAGCCTGAAGCATAACTCCTTTATATATGCACCATACCCCACCCAAAGGTGCATAAAGCCAGCTATTCCGGCATGCTTTATACACCTTTGAGGTGCACAATATTTTTTACAAATTGTCAAAGGGGCTGGAGATTTTCAGTAAACTCTGCTCGCATACGTGGGTATAGATTTCTGTCGTCTTACTGCTCTTATGCCCTAATAGCTCTTGTATGTAACGTAAATCCGTTCCTGCTTCCAGTAAATGTGTTGCATAAGAGTGCCGCAACCAATGAAGCGTTACCAGTTTTTGATTTTTGCATGATCGCGTGAATGTTTTAACACTTTTTGCAAGCTGGCGACAACTGTTGAAATCGCAAAATACAGATATATTGCAAAATATTTATCGCAATCTTGTAGTCAACCAAGCACAAACTTTGATAGAAGCATTTCACTTGATTTAACAACTTCATTCCCCATTTCGACAAACGACTGTTGTGTTCCATTTTTCTTTTCGATGTCGGGGGGAGAAGGACGGGACGCTCGCAACTAAGTAAACTAATTTCTTGTAAGGGAACTTGGGGACGGTGTATGGCAGCGTGAATTGTTTGAGTAAAAAACGGGAGAATCAGAAAGTGCAACAGCGGCAGAAGCGGGGGGAATGGTGGCGTAACCTGTTGCTGATTGGTTGGTTATTGAGCAACAGCAAGCGGATTTGCGGGTGTACCGTGTTGCGTCCGGCGTTACCGTTATGCCGCTCCTCCGGAGCTTTAAGGAGGAGGGGATGCTGTTCTACCGATAGGGCATCCCTACGGGATTTGAAGAAAGGTGAGACCATAGGCCGAAGCGCGTCCCGTTTTTTGTAATATGTAAATATGGTGTTACCTTATATCTGATTAAGGATATACCAATATTACAAATGCCGACACCTCATCTGCCAAATTCTGCCGTGCGCAAGGCGCTGCGCAAGCTTGGAGCCAATATTCATGAGGCGCGGATGCGCCGCAGGCTGCCTATGAGTGTTGTGGCTGAGCGGGCTTCGACATCGCGCCCAACCCTTTCCCGCCTTGAGAAGGGCGATCCTTCGGTGAGTATCGGTATTTATGCTGCTGTGCTTCAGGCCCTTGGTTTGCTGGATGATCTGGCCTTGCTTGCCGATCCTGCCCGAGACAGTGTTGGTCAGCAGCTTTCGACGGCAGCATTGCCCAGGCGTGCCCGTATAAGCGGCAGAAAACGGAGTGACGGTGATGCCTGAGGTCGAGGTTTATATCGATTGGCAAGGTTCCTGCCGATTGATTGGCAGGCTTTACCGTCAGTCGGGCAGGGGCCGGGAGACCGTTTCATTCCAGTATGATGACCGATGGATTGCTGCGGTCGATCATTTTCCAATAGATGTTTCACTCAAGGTGGGGCGTGGTATTTTCGTTCCTCCGGCAGGCAGGGAGATGTTCGGTACGTTGGGGGATTCCGCTCCGGACCAATGGGGGCGTCGTCTTATGCGTCGTGCCGAGCGTCGAAGAGCCGAAAAAGAGCTTCGGGCTCCACGAACGCTGTTTGAAACCGATTTTCTGCTGGGGGTTGCCGATGAGACCCGTTTGGGCGCATTTCGCTTCAGATATCCGGGAGATGCGGGTTTTCTGTCATCGACAGAGAGCGGGGTTCCAAAGTTGGTTGAGCTTGGGAAGTTATTAGGAGTGACCGAGCGGATACTGCGAGACGAAGAGAGTGATGAAGACCTCCTGATGATTTTCGCTCCCGGTTCATCACTTGGAGGGGCGCGTCCGAAAGCATCGGTTATTGATCAGTATGGACAGCTTTCGATAGCCAAGTTTCCGAAGGAAAACGATGAATACAGCATTGAAACCTGGGAAGAGATTGCGCTGAGACTTGCTGCAAAAGCAGGGATAAGGACACCCGTCCATGATCTGAAGAGGATTGCCGGAAAAGCCATTCTGCTTTCGTGCCGTTTTGACCGCAAGGATGGTGGGCGTATTCCTTTCATGTCGGCAATGTCCATGACCGGATCTCTTGATGGCGAGGGGGGGAGTTATCTGGATATTGTCGATGCGCTCGGAGAGTTTGGTGCCCAGGCGCGGACGGATCGTGCCGAGTTGTTTCGGCGCATGGTTTTCAATGTGCTGATCTCAAATGTTGACGATCATTTGCGGAACCATGGCTTTTTGATGACGAGCAGGCACGGATGGGTGTTGTCTCCGGTGTTCGATCTCAACCCGACGCCTCAGGATGTGAAACCGAGGGTTCTCTCGACAGCCATTGATCTGGAAGACGGAACGTGCTCGATAGGACTGGTTCGTGATGTCGCCCATTTTTTCGGATTGCAGAAGGCTGAGGCGGATCGAATGATTTCTGAGGTTGCCCATGTTACAGAGAGATGGGCTGAGGTGGCAAAAACTGTCGGTGCACGACCGGCAGAAATCAAGCGGATGGAGAGCGCTTTTGAGCATGACGACCTGTCCCGTGCGTTACGCTTGTGAGCCATGACGACGCTGTTTCCTCCTTACTCCCGCAACAGCCTGGGCTGACCCGGCATTTTTTATGACCTGAAAATGTTGGGTGCATTTCAAATACGAACTTTTGCTTCCATACAGATGGCTGATGTGTTATAAAGGGGACCTCGAAAAAGTTATTCCGCACTCAAATTGCTGCGTTGGTCGGTGCTCGAAATCCTCATGTAGTGTGGTGTACACTCCGGTTTCTCCGCTCCGTCCGCCTTGCACATTGATCTCTCATCACACTTTTTAGAGGTTCCCACATGGAAATTGCCGAAGAAATCGCAGAAGCAATCCGCAATCATTATCATGCCGCCTACCGCAAGCTTCTTGATATGCTTGAACCGCTTACAAGTGAGAGGCAGGAATGAAATATGGACTCAACGATACGACCATAGCGAGCATTCATGGTGTGCGGGCAGGTAGATAAAGCCATACTTTACGGTTCAAGAGCCAAAGGGAATTACAGGGCTGGTTCGGATAGGGGACGAGTAGGGGACGAGGGGACGTTCACAACTACGTAAACTAATCGCATGGTAGACACGGTAAACCCGAGCAATAGGGGACGAGGGGACGTTCACAACTACGTAAACTAATCGCATGGTAGACACGGTAAACCCGAGCAATGATGCATTCATCCTTGTAACTGATCACTGTTGTATTCGGAACTGATCGAGCGGATTCACCCGGAAAGAATTCGCGTATTGCTTATTTTGTACTGACACTCCACGCCGATAAATAAATTTTTCGCCACGGAGCACTGCTCATCCGCGGCCACGTTATGTGCTTACAAAAGGAGGTTGGTAATGAACAAATATTGTCAAAGTTGTGGGTACCCAATGAAGAAGGATAAAAAGGGTGGTGGCACCAATTCGGATGGCTCAATAAGCGACAAGTATTGTTCCATGTGCTACGAAAACGGAAAATTTCTGAACCCCCCGGATATTGATACTGCTCAGAAATTCCAAAAGTATTGCATTCAAGAAATGAAGAAAGATGGAATGAATGGCATTTTGGCATGGATATTAACCCGTGGGATCCCGAAACTTGAGCGGTGGAAAACTAAATAGAAAATCGCGTGGTGAAAAATCGGCTGACTCGTTTCGACTCAAGGGGGGAGAGCGGGACGCTCACAACTACGGAAACTAATTTCTTGGGAATCCCGGTAAACCCCAGCAATGATGCATGCATTCTTGTAACTGATCACTCATGTATTCTGAGCTGTGGAGGAGGGGACGTTCATAACTACGTAAACTAATCGCATGGTAGACACGGTAAACCCCAGCAATGATGCATTCATCCTTGTAACTGATCACTGTTGTATTCGGAACTGATCGAGCTGATCGAGCTGATTCACCCGGAAAGAATTCGCGTATTGCTTATTTTTTCTATGTGGCTTAATTTATTGAGGATACAGATCAATGTCATGTCAATAGGAGGTTAAAAATGCGAATTTTCAAAATCATCATAACGCTTTCCTTTTTGTCTGTTTTGGTCGGATGAGCAACTGGCTCGTCGATTGTGACTGGCAAGTTCAAACCTGCGATCAGTCCAGGTATGGTGAAACTATATCTTGATCCACCATCGAGATATGACACTATCGGTATAGTTGAGGCTTCCAGCGATGTTGAATTTTCAACACAGGCGGCACAGGATCGTGTCATCAACGAGCTTAAAGTACAAGCTGCTAAAATCGGAGCCAACGGTGTACTTCTCATTAACACCGGATTTTACGGAGGTCCGGATGAAATAAAAACCGCAAAAGGGAAGGCAATATCCGTAATTCAAGAATAGGCATAACCATTTTCTGCATGGAGGCAAGGGGGTGACCTCTGCCGGAATGGCCCTTTAGCTCAGGCTTTCAGCGGCTGCGGCAAGCCATATCGTGAAGCGATGTGCGTTGTAACTTGACGTCGTTGTGACCGTTCCAGTCCTTACCGACGAAGAAATGTTGAAACTTATCTGCATTGTCTATACAAATTGTGTAGAATTGTTGTTATGTTTGAATGGGACGAAAAGAAACGGATCAGGAATCTTGGAGAAGCACTGACTCGATTTTATAGCAGCGAGGTTGCTTTTCGATGGAAGGCCAACGGTTACGGCCACGGCAAATAATCCCGATGAGACTCGCTATGTGACCACGGCCACAATCGGCGAGAAATTTTACACTGTAGTCTGGACATGGCGGGCCAATGCCCGCCGGATTATTTCATTCAGGAGGGCACGAGATGTCGAGGAAAGAGCGTATCGTCAGATACACGGATAAAGAGTTGGAAAACATGCGGATGCATGGCCAGGACAAGAGCGATTGGAAAAGCGCTGCGGCCATGTCGGGCAAGGAAATCGAGGCAGCAGTTGCCGAAGACGATGATGAGGCCGGAATGCACATTGACTGGTCAAGCATTTCGGCAGAACCTCCTCGCCCCAAGGCAGTGCTGAACATGCGTGTTGACTATGAGGTTCTGGAGTTTTTCCGAAGCCAGGGCAAAGGCTACCAGAAGAAAATCAACGCAGTCTTGCGCTCTTACGTCGAACAGAAGCAACGTCATTGAGGTCCATGCGGCGAGGGCCCGGTCAGTCGGGGGTATCAACGTCGGGGGTTGTCGGAAATCCGTGTTCTGCCGAAACGAAAAGTGACTGAAACTAATGTCCGCCCCTAATTCCGGATACCGTTAACTCTTTTATAAATAATTAATTGGTCGTTCTGTGGATATGATATTGAAGTTATCCTGTACAGAAAGAAGCTTTCTGCTTTTCCTGAATTAGACAGATCAGTCTGAACATTGTTAACTTATTGCATATCATAACAAAATGGATGTTGGTAACTGGATTTCGATCTTTATGGCCTTGGTTGCAACAGCATCTGCTGTGGTCACATACGCAGTCTTTCGCTCATCAACTGACCCTGTCGTTATCGTCTATGCTGATCCTGATATTAAACGGCCTTCTATCGTAAATCTCATTATCAAGAACATAGGTAATGGCGCTGCACATAGCATTAAATTCAATTACGCTCAAGCGGGACGTGCCTTGTCGGGGCGATTTTGGGGGTTTGTATTTTTTTCAGCTTCGGCGGCTTCGCCAATCTTCCGTGACAGGCGCGCCCCTTAGCTTTACGTTGGGCAGCACCACATGAGGAAAACCATGAGTTCCGATTTCTCTGGCTTGAAACGACAGAAGTATCCTATGCCTGAGTTCGTTAGCCTTGCGCTGAATGAGCGAGGTCTGATGGGTGCCTACAAGGATCGGCCAGCGTATCAGCAAAACGATTACATCGGCTGGATAAGCAGAGCGAAACGTCAAGAGACCAAAGACAAAAGGCTTTCCCAAATGCTGGACGAGCTTGAAGTCGGTGGGGTCTACATGAACATGAAGCACACTGCCTCAGCCAAGAAATGAAAAGTCAATTTCTTGCTCAAACCAGCAGCCCAACAAATCGCTCCAGCCGACCGTCAAAAAGCTGCGCTTTTTGCTGTCGGCTGAGCTAACATTGTTGGGCTGCAAATTCAGTTATCGCCATTTTGGGCAAAAGAGATGCCTAGGAAAACAACGCAATCCACAAATGTGTATGTCGCCTTGCCCCCTTCGGGAAAGGGCACTGGCGTACTTGTCATCCACGCTTGGTGGGGGCTGAACGACTTCTTCAGAGGTGTCTGTGACCGATTGGCCGAGGAAGGCTTCGTCGCTCTCGCTCCCGATTTGTTTGAAGGCCAAGTTGCCACCACCATCGCGGGCGCAAAACGATTGCGTGCCAAGCCGAAGAAAGAACCAACTTACAAAACACTCATTCGTGCTATCGAGCAACTCTGCAATCATCCTGCAGTTCAAGGGTCAACCATTGGGGTTATAGGCTTTTCAATGGGCGGCCATTGGGCGCTTTGGCTATCGCAACGACCCGCGTTGCCGATCGGAGCAACTGTGACGTTCTATGGCGCACGTGCAGGAGACTACACGAGCAGTCGGGCCGTCTTCTTGGGTCACTTTGCGGAAGGGGATGACTGGGTGTCCGATGCGGCGCTCAAGAAACTCAAGAAGAGCCTTGAAACCGCAGATAGAGTCGGTGAATTTTTCATCTACCCTGACACCAGCCATTGGTTCTTCGAGTCAGACCGAGCCGACGCCTTCAATTCCCAAGCGGCTGAATTGGCGTGGGAGCGAACCGTCAAGTTCCTTCGGAAGCGTCTGATGAAATAGGACTATGAACTATGGAGCCAACAGAGCCACAATCGTGTATTCAACCATCGCAGCCCAACACCGGGTTGCAGGCAACGTTGCTCCGCTGCACGCCGCAACGCGCCTGAACCCGACCGATGGCGCGGACGCTACGCGCCTCGCCATCGGCGCTGCGGATGACCATCCGCTTTCTGTCCCGGCGCTGACGCGCCAGGCCATCAAGCGGCTGCAGCGGACAGTCGTCCCCGTGAGCAAGCTCGCGTGTTCGTCTGCCGCTGATCCGCAGCGCCGATGTTTTGAAAGGCATTGCACATGAAGAATACACAGAATGCTATGGCTCATGGCCAAAGCACAACCAGACATGTTTGCGCACTGGAAAGTGGGGTGTCTCCCGATGGCTGGATGATGGAAGCCGGATGAGTCGAGAGGTTCATGTCCGGTTTTGCGAGGATCTGGAGGTGAAAGTCCTCCGGTCTACTCACCTGACAAATCAAAACGAAAAGTTTTTTTACTAACGAACAGCCCCGCCAAGTGCTTGAAAAAGCACGATAGCGCAAATATCTGAGTTTCAGACAGTGAAGCAGAAGAATTTTCCTTTTGCATCTATTCCTGTTTTTTGTACTTTAAAAAAAAGAGCCCTCTCTTTTTTTCTCCCAAGTAGTTCAAGCAGTGCCTGTTGTATTTGAAATTTCGATGTAACGTTCGGTTTTTCAAATAAGTAGGTCAGCTTGCAGCACCAAGATACGTTCATCCCCTGCTCCGGGGATCACTGATGCTCCCAAGCCATTTAGTTTCAGGGTTACAGTTTCCATGACGTTTTTGCTGTCATGAAGTGAAGTTCCCATTGTTAGGAACTTGATTGTATTTCAAGCCAATTGAATTGTAAGCATTCGAGTACAGCCCTTCTTGCCGAAATGTCCGGTGAGAAGGGGTTAATGGCTTCGATCATGTACGGTGCTGGATTGAGGTTGGCGCTGCGGATTACCCATCCGCTTTCTGTCCCGGCGCTGACGCGCCAGGCCATCAAGCGGCTGCAGCGGACAGCCGCCCCGCGAGCTTGCTCGCGTGTTCGTCTGCCGCTGATCCGCAGCGCCGTTAGGCAACAAAAGGAGGTGGTGTTTATGACTACAATTTAGTGATACCGACTATGAACCAAATCAATCCAAAACGAAAGGAGATGCAACCATGACAACGCAAGGCACTCAAACAAAGTTCACAGAAGCCCAAGTTAAAGAGCACATTCAGCGCATTGAGAAGGTAGTTGAGAAGAATAGGACCGAGAACAGGGGAGAGCACTTTACATCCGTTACACCGGATGAAATTGAGAAGAAACTCAAACGTGTCAACTCTCCAATGATTGTATCACAAGGATGGGGCTCCGCTGCTCCGGGCGGGACTATCAACTACAGTCTCGGTATCTACAATCCGGATCCAACACAGGCCATCTGGCTATTTGCTCATGTCTGGGTAGGTTCCGGAAATATCGATCCAACTGTCGGCACGTTTCTGCAGAATATCGATACGCGCTTTCCTCGTTTAACGGAACCGACATTCTCGGGGCTGACTCTGGCGGCTGGTGCTTCGACGACGCTTAACTTCTCTCTGGTAATCCCAGCAACAGTTGAGCGAACGAACTACCTTGGAAACAGCTGCCTGATGCGTTTTAACTGGCACGATGTTGGGACGTATCTCGATCGCGGCATTTTCGTGTTCCGAATTGTGTAGTACAGCACTTAGCAGTGTTAGTGGTGTCATCAACATTATCAAGTGCGCCACTTACGCTTCAAGAAGATGAACAAGCCTAACAACGCCATCAACACGGACGGGCAAAAGCGCCGCTTCGCTCTGCTCATCCGCAGCGCCGTTGGCGAATGAAAGGAGCAACGAGAATGAAATGGATGGTAATACTCGGCATTGCGTGTGCGCTCACGGCCGGTTGTGCCTGTAAAAATGAGAATGTTGCCGCCCCAACCAATACCCTGATAGGGACCAAGTGGCTATTGATAGCGTGGTCAGTCAGTTCACTACACCCTTCGGCGCACACGATCACGGCTGATTTTGGCGAGTCCGATATTTCGGGACGTTCTGCCGTTAATGGATATGGTGGTCGATACACAGCCATCGACAAGGGAATGTTTTCGGTCGGAGAACTCACGGCAACGGAGATGGCTGGTTCCCCAGACGCCATGCGTGCCGAGTCGCTCTACTTCGACCTGCTGAAGCAGGCGCGCAAGTATGAGGTGTCTGGAACGACACTCACGCTAAGGAACGAGGGCAATCAAGAACTGTTGATCTTTCAGGCGCGATAGCGCCGATGGCGAGGCGCGTAGCGTCCGCGCCATCAATCGCTTTGAGCGGACGCGGCGAGAGCGCAGTGCCGCTGAACCGGAGCGTTGGGCGACGATGAGGCAAGCATCACCGATGACGGACGTCAATGAACACGCGAGCACGACTGTTCGCGTTCTGCCCGCTGTGCGCGTGGCCGGCGCGCTGGCGCTCTTGCAGCTGGTTCTTCATGCCGTCTCCTGGGCCCAATCTGCTGACCTACGGTTGCTCGCGCCGCATGGAGTCGCGCTACTACACGACGTGATGATCCTAGGCACCGCCGCGCTCGTTGCGCGCGCGGGTTCCCGGTTGCTGCCGCCGAACGTCCGACGCGCCGGCGACACCGTCTCCGTGCTGGCACTCGCTACCATCGGCCTGGTGATCTCCGTCTATCCGCAAGTTCTGCGCGAGCATCTTGCGTTTCCAGTGAATCTGTTCGGTTCCGGCGCGGATGCAGCGACCGTGATGCTGACGGAGTACCTGGGAATCGGTCGACTGTGGCCGGCGCTGGCCGCGATGGGTGTGGTCGTACTTGCGCTGTGGTGGAACCCTCGTCCGATGCCGCGCAACTGGTTGGTGCTTCTCGCCGCGTTGCTGGTCTTCGCCGCCGCTGCGTTGACGTTGCCCAGGAGTCCGAACCCGTGGGTTTTCAGTGTCGTGCAGTCGCTGTCCTCGATCGCGAGCCCGGCGCAGCGCGAGGTCCCGTCACTCGCTCGCCCACCGGCGCGGACTTCGGCAGCCGTCGGGGGCAACCTGCCGCTGGACCTCGAGCCCGACGCGCTTGCCCCGGCGCACGTGTTCCTCATCGTTCTGGAAGGCGTGACGGCAGCCGATTTCGAGCGCGAGTTCCTGGGGAATGGTCAGGGCTTCTATGGCGCGCGTCGCGACCAGGCCTTGTACTTCAGCCGGTACTACGCGACCAACCTCGATTCGTACACCAGCTTGATCGCCATGCTGACGGGCGTCCAGGTTCCCTATCGGGCGTACGCCGATGACGGGCTGTATGCAGCCGTAAACAGCGCGGAAAACGTGACGCGCCTTCTGCGCCACGCCGGCTATCACACCAGCTTCGTCAGTACCTATCAGCATCAACCATTTGTGCCGACACGCGCCGACTGGGACCGTGTGCTGGACAGGACGGGGCTCCCCTCGTTGGACGGATGGGTTTCGCTGGGCACGAGTCGGATGGAAGCAGCCACCGAGGACCGGGCGGCACTGTCCACCATCGTGGGCTTGGCCGCGGCGAACGACAGGACATTCGTGCTGCATGAGCTGGTTTACGGTCACACGACGGAATGGCGTGCGACCACGGGTCAGACGCAGTTGGCCTACTGCGACCAGTATCTGCGCGAACTCTCTGCCGCACTCGAGAACCAGGGCTTGCTCGATAAGTCCTTGTTCGTGGTCGTCTCCGACCACGGCGACCGGGCTCGTTCCTCTGATGCGGACAACTACCGGGTGCCGCTGTTGATCGTCGGCCCGAAGGTGGTGGCAGCGACCGACGCGGGCTTTCGTTCGCATCTTGACCTGCCCGCGATCATGTTTGCTGCGATGCAGCAGCGGGAGTTGCCGGCGGCTCGGTCGTCCCAGCTGCTCGTGGGATCTACCGAGCGCTGGGTCTACGGGCAGGTTTGGCCGGATGGATCCCACCTCTTTATCGACGACGGGACGGGAGCCGTCAAGGCACGGCGAGGAGCTACGGATGCGGCCTCAGTGCAGAGCTCATTCCAGACCATGCTGAACGCTTTCGGGGCCGTGTTTGGGCCGAACTCCCAGTGATGCAGGCAGGGGCAAAGGGTAGTCGCCCAACAAGGCGCTGCAGCGGACGGCCCAGGATGGGCCGCCGCTGAGCGCCGGACGGCAGAATAATGACATCACAAAAACAAACATTTAGAAACGTAGTCCTGGCGTTGATCCTCATCGGGTTCTTTCTTTATGATCTGCCGCCGAACAAGCACAAGCTGGTTGTCGCATGGATCGAAATTCATCACGAAGATTTGCTGGCTGACTGGAATTTGGCCGCAAACGGCAAGAAACCATTTCCAATAAAGCCAGGAGATAGGCGACAAGCAAGGCGAAGGAGTTGCGCTCAAGTAATATCTCGCAGATATATCGCAGATTTATCAAACCCGAGGTGACCATGATGCGGCGCTGGACTGTATGTTGAGGGCGCGTTCATAACCCCGGCAATGTTTACTTTCCAGCGATCGCCTGTGTTGCGTTCTTTTTTAACCGGTATACCGCCTCCGACAGGTCGGGACCGGAGGGGAAGGGGCGCACGTTACTCCGGCATATCGATCCGGATTCTCACTAAGTCTGCAAAGTATTGAAGAGAAATCGGACAGATGCGAAAGGCGCATGCCGTTCAGGGCTCTGCCCATTGTGCGCAGTTGCGCCAGCTCATGACGGTTACCCCGCTTCTCTCGTATGAATCGTCACCTCCGTAGATCAACCATGGCTGCAGCGCCTCGTCAGCGGCAAATCGTGCGGCTCTGAGGCCTGAGCGGATATAGTCGCCAGTAATGGTCTGGCCTGATTTTATTTCTATCGGCTGCAGCTTTCTGCCCCTTTCAAAAACAATATCGGCTTCGAGCCCGTTGTTGTCGCGCCAGAAGTAGAGGTCGGCAGGAAGTCCACGGTTATACCGGGCTTTGAGGCATTCGCTGACGATGCATGATTCAAAAATTGCTCCTCTCAGGGGATGAATGGAAAGAAGTTCGGATGAGCGGATGCCAAGAAGCCAGCAGGCAAGACCCTGATCGATAAAATAGAGTTTCGGCGTTTTTACGAGCCTCTTTCCGAAGTTTCTGTAGTATGGCGGAAGCAGATGAACAAGGTAACTCGATTCCAGAACCGAAAGCCATGAACGGGCGGTTGTATGGGAAATGCCTGTTTCGCCCGCAAGAGCATGCAGGTTCAGCATCTGTCCGTTTCTTCCTGCACAGAGGCGGACAAAGCGCTGGAAGACCGACAGATCCTGAATTTTTATGACCTGCCGGACATCCCTTTCGATATAGGTTGCCGTATAACTTGAAAACCAGTCGCCATGCAGCATGTTTCGGGCATGAAGGGCGGGATAGCATCCCTGCAGGAGCAGACGATCGAGAGATATCGAATGCTCGCCAACTCCCGGTATTTCCGACAGCGACAACGGGAGCAGCGTGGTCATGCCCACGCGGCCGGCAAGCGACTGGCTTACTCCGGAGAGCAGCCCGAATTGCTGTGAACCGGTTACGATGAATTTTCCGGGAACCGGCGCTTCGTCAACCATGCCCTGAAGGTACGAAAACAGATCAGGCCAGCGTTGCGCCTCATCGAAGATGGCTCCATCACGAAACCGCTGAAGGAATCCTTTCGGGTCTTCCACTGCGAATGCCCGTTCTGCCGGATCTTCAAGTGTAACATAAGGCTTGTCGGCAAAAATGGATTTTGCCAGCGTTGTTTTTCCCGATTGCCTTGGTCCGGTTATCGCAATAACAGGAAATGCGTTGGCCAACCGCTGAAGGGTTGCTGTCATGTTTCGATAGATCATAGGAAATTATACATTTTTAAACTTGATAATTCAAATTGTATAAAATACTTGGCTGGTGAAGAACCCGGACAGGGGGCATTATCCGTTGCGATGAGGAAAAAAGGTCAGTTCGAGCAAAAAGCAATCAGGCCAAAGGAGACAAAGAGCACGGAGGCCAGAAGAATGGTATAGTCGCTGATCCTGCGCATGAAGGCTGTTCTGTCTTCCCTGTAGAGGTTTGCGATCACGATCACGGCAATATTTTGTTCGCCAGCAGGAAATAGGTGGATGCCGGAAGGTTTTTGTGAATTCAAATTGCAAGTGCACCACGACCCTGCACGACACCCCGTCGGGCGACTGTGATGTTGTCTCTTTTTCGCTTTTCGGCCAGTCGTTCACTGGCATCAGCGCAGGCCCCCTTTTCAGGTTCAACGAGTCCATCTCCTTCGTGGTGCATTGCGATGCACGGGAGGAAATCGGCTACTACCGGGAAAAGCTCTCTTCCGCGCCTGAAGCCGAACAGTGCGGCTGGCTCAAGGACAGGTACGGTCTCTCCTGGCAAATTGTCCCCGCCTTGCTGGACGAGATGATGCAGTCCGGTCGGAAGGACGGGGGGGCTCGCAACTACGGAAACTAATTGCAATCAACCTGACGTTTGCACCCAAACCCCAGCAAAGGAGGCAATTATGTCTATTACCAGGAAGAAAAGCCCGGCAAACCCGTACCGCCATGCGATCGGATTTCTCGAAAGAGCGTGCTGCCATTGAAGCTGCCCGCCGTTCGTACTATTCCGATCTCTTCAGGGAGATCACACAAAAGGCGGGAATCGATTTCGCGACAATGGAAGAGGAAGCCAGGCGCAGGCGCCAGGTGGAAATGCGCAAAATCGATCAGTTGCAGAAAACGATCAGCAGGCGGTACGAAAAGGAACTCCGGGAAAGCAGGGACGATCTCCGTGCCTGGCTGGATGACTATCTCGAAAAGATCGTACCGGTGTACCGGAAGATACAGGGCAACCCGATACTGTGGACGGTGCGTCCGGTTGAGGTCCAGATCAATTTCGACCCGAGTACACCCGGCATGGGAGGAGGGACACGCCCCCGCAATCGCGCATACTGGACTTCGGAGTGCGATTATGATCTGGGAACCGGTTATCAGCGCCACAATATCTTTCACCCCTATATTCTGGTGGATAACCGGGACGACCAGCACACCGATACCTCAACCTGGCTTGAAATCGTGCTGCGTTTCGAAATCGACACCCCCGAAGGCGATTACTTTCTGGGAGAACGCATCTGGGCGCCCGTTGTCGGCCGGGGCAGCGAAACGTTCTTTGAGGGGTACCTGAGCTGCAGCGACAGGTTTCCGGTATTGAACAGGCGGGGTTGCCAGTGGGATACGATCCGGTATGATATTCGCGTTGACCAGCCGAGCAGCCGATATTTCAGCAGCTATGATCTTTCCAACCCCGCCGATCCCGACATGGGATATATTCCGATGCATACCCGGCCATACTGCGGAGGGCTGGACGGAGGACTGTACATGTTCAGCACCGAACCGATTGTCTATTCCGATATCGGTGGTTTCATGTATGATTTTCCCGGTATCCTTCTGGATGGACGGGCTCGCGACGGGATGCCGATTTCAGTCGAGGTGCGATTGCATTTTTCCACCGGCGTGTACTACGAAAAAGAGCGGCATGAAATCGATTTTCGTGAACCGGACTGGCTGCAGATACCCTGGGTGATGATTTATGGGCGGCGCATCGACCTGTAGGTCTCTTCGACGCGCCATCGGGGCGGCGGGGGTATGCCAGCAGGGTTACAAGAGGTATGCAGGCGGTTATGTCCGGCGTTTGCCGGAAAAGGAGCATGATGATGGCGGCAATCAATGAGAACATGAACGCTGACAGCGGGCGTGTGTGCCCGGTTGCGTATGCCGGAAGCCTGGACAACAGCTTCAGGCGGCTGGTGCAGCATCCGCTGAAGATACTCTCCCCCTTCATCCGGGAGGGGATGGTTGCGCTTGACATGGGCTGTGGCCCGGGGTTCTTCACTCTGCCCATGGCGCAACTCGTTGGCAGGACCGGCCACGTCATCGCTGTTGACCTGCAGGAGGGAATGCTGGAGAAGGTCCGGAGCAAGATTGCCGGGACGGAGCTCAAGGACCGGATTGTCCTGCAGCTGTGCGGGGTGGACACGATCGGTGTCGTCGAACCGGTTGACTTTGTGCTCCTGTTTTACCTGGTCCACGAGATCCCCGACAAGGAAAGATTTTTTGCCGAAATCGCGGGAATGCTCAAACCTGCCGGAAAGATACTCATGGTGGAGCCGCTGTTGCACGTCCCGAAAGCAGCGTTTCAGAGAACGCTTGAGATTGCCGGAAAGAAAGGACTTTCCCGCTCCAGGGGACCGAGGGTGTTTTTCAGCAGGACGGCCATACTGGAAAAAGAGGGCCAGCAGGTTTCCTGAGGCGACGCCTGAGCGCTCGCCTCAAGGCTCGCGTACGGAAATCGGACCGGGTCACCCTTCTCCAGACGTCCTGCTTCTTCCCTTTCTTACTCCCACTCGATGGTGGCCGGGGGTTTCGAGGAGATGTCGTAGGCCACGCGGTTGATGCCCCGTACCTCGTTGATGATGCGGTTCGAGACCCGGGCGAGGAAGTCGTGGGGCAACTGCGCCCAGTCGGCAGTCATGCCGTCGGAGGACTCCACGGCCCGCAGGGCGAGCACGTTCTCGTAAGTACGCTTGTCGCCCATCACGCCGACCGACTGCACCGGCAGGAGAACCGAGAACGCCTGCCACACATGCTGGTACAGGCCGCTCGATTTCAGCTCCTCGAGGTAGATTTCATCGGCGTCGCGCAGAATGTCGAGCCGCTCCTTCGAGACTGAACCGAGCACGCGCACCGCCAGGCCGGGGCCGGGAAAGGGGTGGCGCATGAGAATGTCCTCGGCGATGCCGAGTTCGCGTCCGACGGCGCGCACCTCGTCCTTGAAGAGCTCGCGGAGCGGTTCGATCAGCTTCAGCTTCATGCGCCTGGGCAGACCACCCACGTTGTGGTGCGACTTGATGGTTTCCGACGGTCCTTTCACGCTCACACTCTCGATCACGTCGGGGTAAAGGGTGCCCTGAACAAGAAACTTCTCCTCGTGCAGATTTTCCTCGAACACCTGGATGAAAGTCCTGCCGATGATCTTGCGTTTCTTTTCGGGCGAAGCCACGTTTTTCAGGCGTTTCAGGAACAGCTCCGAAGCGTCGGCCAGCGTGATCCGAAGGCCGAGATGCTTGAGAAACTGCATCACCTTGTCGGCCTCGTTTTTGCGCAGGAGACCGTTGTCGACAAACACGCAGTGCAGGTTTTTTCCGATGGCCCGGCTTACCAGCACGGCGGCTACGGAGGAGTCCACGCCGCCGCTGATGCCGCAGATGACGGTTTGCTCGCCAGCCTGCTTTCCGATCTCCTCGATCTGGTGCTGGATGAAGTGCTTCGGAGACCAGTCGGGCGTAATGCCGGCGATATCGATCAGGAAGTTCGAGAGCAACTGCTTGCCGTACAGGCTGTGCTGCACTTCAGGATGGAACTGCAGCCCGTACACCTTCAGCGCGGCCCGGCTTCCGTAGCTTTCAAGCGCGCACATCTCTGAATTTGCCGTGCTTGCCGTGATCCGGAACCCCTCCGGCATGCGAACCACCTTGTCGCCATGGCTCATCCATACATCCGAGTCAGGGATGTTGCGGAACAGCAGGCTCTCATTTTCGATTTCGTGGTTCACCAGCATTTTTGCCCGTCCGAACTCCTGTTTCGATGCCGAAGCCACCTCGCCGCCGAAATGCTTTGCGATGGCCTGCAGGCCGTAGCAGATACCGAGAATCGGCAGTCCGAGGGAAAAGATGCCTTCATGCGGCAGGATTGCGGACTCTCCGTAGACGCTGGTGGGGCCGCCCGAAAGAATGATGGCTTTCGGTGCGTGTTCCCTGATGGTGTCGGGCGTGGTGTTGTAGGGCAGAATTTCCGAATAGATACCCAACTCGCGGATTCGCCGGGCGATCAACTGGGTATACTGGGAACCGAAGTCAAGGACTAATACCGATTGCATAGTGAATTTGAGATGGTTATGCCTTAGAATACCCCTTCTCCCGCAGGTTCTTCTGCAGGGACATTCTGGGGTTCCGCTGTTTCGCCGCCTTCCGATGGCTGAACGGCTTCTTCGCCGCTTTCTCCCGAAGACTGCGCCGGACGGGATTTGTAATAGTTGAAGCCTTTCGGAGTGTAGTATTCGATATACACGTCGCTGCCCATCAGATCGGACGGCGTATTGGTGTTTCCCGAAATCGGAACGGCAACGACGTTCTCCGGAATATGGAAATACCGGTTTTCAAGTTTCAGCGAAGGGTCGCTGTAGGCGCGTTTCATGAACAGCGCCCAGATCGGAAGCGCAGCCCTTGCACCCTGGCCGTACTCCATGGTGGTAAAGTGGATGCGTTCGTCGTCGAACCCCGTCCAGACCACCGCGGCAACCTGCGGGGTGAACCCGGCAAACCAGGCATCCCGCATGCTCTGGGTCGTGCCGGTTTTTCCGGCGGCTTCATTTTCAAACCCGTAACGCGCCCGGAGTGCGATGCCGGTACCTTTGTTGACGACATCCTTCAGCATGGAAACCATGACGAAGTTCGAGGTCGAGTCGATCGCGAAACGGCTGTTCGGTCGGTATTCCGAAATCACCCGGTTGTGCTTGTCCTCCACCTTGAGGATCGAAACCGGTTCGTTCCAGATTCCGTTGTTTGCGAAGGTGGTAAAAGCACCGGCCAGCTCCAGCGGCGTGACTTCGGCCGTGCCGAGCACGATGGAGAGGTTCGAAGGCATCGGGGAGGAGATGCCCATTCTTCTGGCATAGCTGATGATTTCCGGGATTTTGAGATGTTCATAGGCAAGCCGAACCGTGACCTGGTTCATCGAACGGCTCAGGGCGCTGCGAAGCGTGGTCAGCCCTCCGGATGAGCCGTCGGAGTTTCTCGGCGACCAGATTCCGCTGCCGCTTTTCAGTGCGATCGGCTGGTTCAGCACCCTGAAATTCGCCGGAATTCCCTTGTCGATGGCCGCGGTGTAGACAAACGGCTTGAAGGTCGAGCCTGGCTGCCGCTTCGCCTGCCAGACATGATCGAACTGGTAGCGGTAGTCGTCGGGGGAAAAGTTGTTGCCTCCGACCCACGCCTTGACGTGTCCGTTCGACGGATCGAGGGCGACAAAGGCAACCTGTATTCTTGTTTTTTCCCTGAGCAGGTTGCCGAGCCATACCCGGTCGGCTTTCAGGGTTGCCATGGCCGATTGCTCCGAAACGCCGTCTTCCCTGAGTTCCCTGAATCTCTGGCTTTCCCTGATGATCTGGTTTTTCAGGGATTCAGGCCATCTCCAGGAGCGGTCGAACGCTGCCTGGAGCGTTGAGAGGTGTTCCCTTACTGCCTGTTCGGCATGTTTTTGCATGCGGCTGTCAAGTGTTGTCCGGATGGAGAGCCCGTCCCGGTAGACATTGATGTCTCCAAGCATCGACGCCGGCTTGATGGTCTGGCGGATATACTCGGTGAAATAGGGTGCGAGCCCGTGATGGTTCACCGGCGTGTACTGCAGGACAAGGCGGCTTTTCTTTGCTGCCGCAGCCTGTGCCGGAGTGATGAATTTCTCCTTTTCCATCAGCGAGAGCACGAGGTTCCGTCTGCCGACCGCACTTGAGGGATTTTTGACCGGATTGTAACCGGTCGGGTTTTTCAGGGTTGCGATGAGTGTAGCGCTTTCCGGCAGGGTCAGCTCGCTGGCCGGCTTGCCGAAATAGGTTCTTGCCGCAGCCTCGATGCCGTAGGCTCCCGAACCGAAATACACGGTATTGAGGTACAGCGCGAGAATCTCGTCCTTGGTATAGGTTTTCTCAAGCTCGATAGCGGTGATGAACTCCTTGACTTTCCTGCTGATCGTGCGTTCCTGCGTCAGGTACAGATTTTTCGCGAGCTGCTGGGTTATGGTGCTTGCACCGTGCCAACGCTTTCTTCCCTTAAAGATGTTTTCGCCCATCGCCAGGGCAAGTCTTCTCAAATCCACTCCCCAATGGTTGTAGAATGAAACGTCTTCCGTTGCGATAAGGGCATGCTGTGCCGATTTCGGAATGGATTTCAGGGGAATGAAGGTGCGGTTTTTCAGAAAGAACTTGTGCAGCAGCACTCCGTCTTCGGAATACACCAGAGAGGCAAGTTCCGGATTCGGGTTTTCAAGCTCTTCAAGGCTCGGCAGTCCCTTGAAGGGATTGAGCGCGTATGCCGATGCCGCCGAAAGCGACATGAAGAGGAATACGACAACAGCGGAATAGAGATGTCTTGACAATGGTTTCTTCACAGTATCGTTCAGTCTTTGATTTTTCACGGGTAAACGTCAGGTACCATTCGGTTCTTCAGGGAATCATATACTCTTGACAGGGGCGGATTTCCCCGGGAGTCTTTTTATAAAATTGTCCGGCAAATTCAAAATGTTTTTTCAGTACTCCGCCGTACCCCGCAGTGTCTTCGAGCATGGGAAGATGGCCGAGGCTCATGAAACGGGCCAGTGAGGTCGGGGTCTGTGACTTCGCCCTGCGTTTTTCGTACAGGGTGATGGTGCCTTCAGGAGGGATGGTATGATCTTCCATGCCCACGCAGCAGAGCACGGGCGAAGCTATCTCGATGACATGGCGGGTGTAGGCCCGGAGTGCTTCGGGATCTATGGAGAATTTTCCTACCGCGTTGGTGGCATCCCGGTCCGACAGGGTGAAGTCCTCGATGATGATGTCGCTGTACTCCCTGCCGATCTTCTTTGCGGCAGCCCTTTTGATGAACAGGCTTCTGAGCGGCTCTGCCTGGAAGATGTTCCTGAACTGCATGGAGACGTCGATCAGTCCGCCGAGAAAAAAAAGGCCCAGCGAGGTGAAGGCGGTTTCCTCGAAAATGCCGCATGCGGTTATGGTTGCCGAGAGCAGTGCGTCGCGGTATCGCATGCACAGCTCGGTTGCAACCATGCCTCCCATGGAGTGGCCGACAATGTGCAGGTTACGCGAACCATGCAATCCGAGATGCTCGATCAGTTCTCCGGCCTCGTCGGCAAATCCTTCGATGGTGAAGGCTGGTTTATGACCCTTGATGAGCGTTCTTCCGGTGCCGCTCTGGTCGTAGGTGATGCAGCGGAAATCCGGAGTCATCATGCCGACAAGCGGTTTCCAGTAACGCGACGATATGGCCCATCCGTTCACGAACAGAACAGCCGGCTTGTCGAGCAGCGTCGGATCATGTTCGGCAGTGTCTTCGTAAAAAAGCCTGCAGCGCGAAGATGCCAGATAGCTCATTGTAAGGAATGCGAACCTTGTTGCGTTTGGTTCAAAAACCACAATATATAATAATTATGACTTTTCTGCAGTTGCCGGATGGCCGGCAAAGTGTGCCGGGAGCGAAGGCCACCCTTCTTTTGCGGGTAATGCAGCCAATCGCTACATTATGCATGCTCCACAATGCCTTTTTCGTCAATAAATCGTCATAGCATGGACAACTCGTTCACCGGTATTCTCCTCGCGCTCGCTGATTTCATTATCCATATCGACAAGCACCTGCAGGTGCTTGCCTCTGAATACGGCCTGTGGCTTTACGGCATCCTTTTCGTTATTGTTTTCTGCGAAACCGGACTTGTCGTTACACCCTTTCTACCCGGTGACTCGCTGCTTTTTGCCGCAGGTTCGCTTGCTTCGGTGCCGGGCTCGCAGCTCGATCCGCATCTGCTTTTTCTCGTATTTTTCATTGCCGCCGTGCTTGGCGACAGCGTGAACTATGCTGTCGGCCACAAACTCGGGCCGAAAGTGTTCGATTTCAGGAAATCCCGTTTTTTCAATCCCGAGCATCTCCAGAAAACCCGCATCTTTTTCGAGAAGTACGGCGGAAAGACCATCATCATTGCCCGGTTCATTCCCATCATCCGCACCTTCGCGCCTTTCGTGGCCGGCATCGGGGCGATGGACTATCCACGATTCCTTCTTTTCAACATTCTGGGCGCCCTCTTCTGGGTGGGGCTTTTCAGCTACAGCGGGTACTATTTCGGACAGCTTCCCTTTGTCCAGGAAAATTTCAAGTTCCTGATTCTCGGCATCATCGTTTTTTCCCTGCTTCCTCCGGTTGTCGAGTATCTCAAGCACCGGGCGGGAACTGCCGGAAGATAGGGGTTTCCGGTGGTTGTTGAAGCAATGTGGATAACTTGTTGATCAATCGCTCCGGTCAGGCAGATCGGGGTTGATCCGGTCGTTGATTAACGGGGTATATTCTTTTCAAGTACTTATTAAAAAACAGGTTACAGTTTGCTCCCGGTTTGTTGTCCTGATTTTCTTCCATTTTGTTGCATTTTCGTTTATCCACAGAAAAACTGTTGATAACTCCGCGATGCCCTGCGGATTCTGAAGGTTCGCGCCCTGTCGACCGGGTATCCATCCGTGCATGCGGCAGCGGCTCCTGTTCCGGATTTTTCGCAAACGGGCTACCGGTTCTCCTGGCAATGCTCCGGCAGGAGACCTGCAAAATCCGCAAAAAAGTATTACATTTATTTACGGAATTTCTTATTATTGCTTCCCTTGATTGCATCGGCGTATAGCGCAGCCTGGTAGCGCACTTCCTTGGGGTGGAAGGGGTCGTGGGTTCAAATCCCGCTACGCCGACTCTTCTTTTCTCCTTTTCCTTTTCTCCATACCGTTCGCTTCCCCGTGCATTGATCCCGGTGCCATGTCCCGTGAACTTCCGGATACGTTCACCGGTTAAGCAATGAAACGCTTTCATTTTTTCCGGAGCTGTCATGGGGCTTTCTGACTGCAATATCGTCATTGTCGGTTCGGGTATCGGAGGGCTTGCCGCCGGCGCGCTGCTTGCCGGCAAGGGCGCTCCGGTCACGGTGCTTGAGGCAGTGGGTTACCCCGGCGGATGCGCTGCGACATTTTCAGAAAAAGGGTATCGGTTCGATGCAGGTGCTACGGTAGGATGCGGGTTTCATGCCGGCGGGCCGATGGATGAGCTGGGTCGGGAACTCGGCATCGTCTGGCCTGTTGAAGCCCTGCCGGTGGCGTGGCAGTACCGGCATGACCAGCTCAGCCTCGATCTTGACCGGTCAAAAGCCGCGGTTCTTGAACGTTTTCCGCATTCGTATGCCTTCTGGAAGGAGCAGGCAGAACTTTCCCGACTTCTCTGGAAGCTGGCTTCCGGAGGGCTTTCATGGCCGCCACGATCCCTTGCCGACCTTTCCTCGCTGCTGCGCAAGGGAGTTACCGGCTTTCCCGGAACAACCAGGCTTCTGCCGTTCGCCACAAAAACCGCCGGCGATTGGCTGGATGCGCACGGGCTTGGAAACGACGGGGAATTCCAGCGTTTCATCGATGCTCAACTGCTGATATCCGTGCAGACCACCTCCCGTCACGCCAGTGCAATCAATGCGGCAATCGCACTTGACCTTCCATCTTCCGGCGCCTGGCATATACATGGAGGAATCGGGCGTATTGCCGAACTGCTTGCAGGGAGCATCGAAAAAAACGGGGGCGCGGTGCTTTTCGGAGAGAGGGTCATCCGAATCGATTCCGTTCGCCGGCAGGTGGTCGGCGTGGAAACTGCCTCCGGCAGCGCATTTGCTGCAGACATGGTACTGGCGAACCTCACTCCGGATTCTCTGGCGCTTCTGCTTGACATCCCTGCCGGGTCTCCGTTTCTGCAGCAGAAAGAGCCCCCTCCGGAGTGGAGCGCCTTCATGCTTTATCTCGGCATGGATGCCGGGGCATCTGATCCAGATGGTGTCAGGCATCTGCAGATAACCGGGCATTCCGGAGACCTCGGCGAAGGCAACAGCATCTTCGTTTCGTTTTCATCTCCCGGAGAAACCGGCCGGGCGCCTGAAGGCCTTCTTGCCGTGACGGTTTCAACCCATACCCTTCCGGAGCCCTGGTTTGCGGCTCATGAGCGGAGCAGGGCGGAGTACCTGCAGCGCAAGAGCGACTATACCGTGAGGGTGCTCGATCTCATGGCCTCACAACTTCCCGGTGTTCGTGATGCGATACGCTTTCTCGATGCCGCCACACCGGTAACCTGGCAGCGTTATACCGGAAGGCATCGCGGTTTCGTCGGGGGGTATCCCCAGACTTCGCTCTTCGATGTCCGGGGGCCCGCTACAGGGTTCGACAACATGCTGCTTGTCGGCGATTCCATTTTTCCAGGGCAGTCCCTCCCTGGAGTGGTAACCGGGGCTCGGCGGGTTGTTGAACTGGTCGGGAAGAATGTGAGTGGTGGGCGGTGAGCAGGTAGATTGGAAGAGGGGAGCGGGGCAGTGGAAAACCCGGATTCTTCGCTATATTTTCCTGTATGGAAACGCTTGACAAGCTACAGATACTTTCCGGGGCGGCGCGTTACGACGCTTCCTGCGCCTCGAGCGGCAGCAGGAGACAGGGGCCCTCCTCCGACATCGGCAACACATCGCAGGGCGGTATCTGCCACTCCTGGTCGGATGACGGCCGCTGCATTTCACTCCTGAAAATCCTGCTCTCGAACGACTGCGTCTATGACTGTGCATACTGCGTGAACCGTTCCTCGAATCCGGTTCCCAGAGCTTCGTTCATCGCCCGAGAAGTGGTCGACCTCACCATGGAGTTCTACCGGAGGAACTACATCGAGGGACTGTTTCTCAGCTCGGCTGTCATGAAGAGTCCCGACTGCACGATGGAACGGATGGTCGGCGTGGCTGAAATACTGCGCACCGAGGAGCGGTTCGGGGGGTATATCCATCTGAAAATCATTCCCGGCAGCAGCAGCGAACTGGTGCATCAGGCGGGTCTCTACGCCGACCGCATCAGCGTGAACATCGAGCTGCCTTCGCAGGAATCACTCAAACGGCTTGCTCCCCAGAAACACAAGCAGGCTATTCTCGAACCGATGTCGTTTATCGGAAAGGAGATACGTCAGAGCCTCGTCGAACGTCGGCAGAGCTGCCGTGCACCGCGCTTCGCCCCTGCCGGGCAGAGTACGCAGATGATCATCGGGGCGAGCCCCGAGAGCGATTTCCAGATCCTCAGGCTTTCCGAGGGGCTCTACCGCAAGATGAACCTCAAGCGCGTGTATTACTCGGCTTTCGTGCCGGTCATGGAGGATAACCGCCTGCCGGTGCTTGCTGCGCCGCCGTTGCTCCGCGAGCACCGTCTCTACCAGGCCGACTGGCTGCTGCGTTTTTACGGATTCTCGGCCGCCGAGATTCTTTCGGACGACGCCCCGAACCTCGACGAATCGTTCGATCCGAAAACCGCCTGGGCGCTCCGCCATCCGGAATTCTTTCCGGTCGAGATCAACCGTGCGGATTACGGCACGCTGCTTCGCGTTCCGGGTATCGGGGTCACCTCGGCCCGGCGCATCGTCGCCGCCCGTCGTTTTTCGGTCATCACTCCCGAAGGGCTGAAAAAGATCGGGGTGGTCATGAAACGGGCGAAATATTTTATCACCTGTTCCGGCAGGCCGTTTGAAAAGCTCGATCGTCCGCCGGCTCTTTTGCGCAGCCGCCTTTTGATCGGTGACGGATCGGGAGTGGCTGTTCAGGAACCTCCGAAGCAGCTCCTGCTGCCCGGTCTGTTCGCCTGAGGCCATGAGCCGCTACCTGTACGACGGAACCGTCGAAGGCCTGCTTTCGGCTGCCGCCCGCATCATCACCGAAGAAAAGGATCCCGAAACCGCTGTTCTTGAAGAGCGGGAGAACACGCTGTTCGAGGAGGGGATGTTCATTGCAACCGATGCAGCCGCAGCCGAAGTTTTTTTTCAGCGGCTTCGCCGTGACGTTCCCGATGCGGCATCGACATTCTATTACTTTGTGCTTGCCGAGAAAGAGGGGCTTGAGACCAGTCTCCTGCACTACCTTGCCCAGGCGCTCCGCTATGGCGACCGGGTGAAAGGCAACCTCACGCATCCTGCTGTCCGCAATGTCGTGACGGTATCCCGGAAAGCTTCCAGGGAGCTGCACCGCATGAAAGGTCTTCTCCGCTTCGAGAAGCTTCGCGACGGGGCCTATCTTGCACGCATGGAACCCGACTGCAACATCCTGCAACCGCTCGCCCTGCACTTCAGCCGCAGATTGAGAGCCGAAGACTGGTTCATCTACGATGTTCGCCGCCGCATCGCCGCCCGCTGGCATTCCGGCTCCCTGCAGATCGGCTCCATCGAAGAGTTTGTCGCCCCGGCGCTCTCGGACGAAGAGAAACGGATCCAGACGCTCTGGCAGGCATTCTTTCGCACCATCGCCATTGCCGACCGCAAGAATCCGGGTCTGCAGAAGTCCAACATGCCCATGAAGTACTGGAAGTACCTGACCGAGAAGCAGGGGGAGTGACCATCTCCCCGCAGGAAGCTCACCCATCAGGGGAGTGTCCTGAAAACCGAACCGGAGAGAGTCCATGCACCTGACAGAAACAGCCGAAAGAGCAGTTGCGGCGTATGGCGGCGCCGGGCTCTGGCGGAACGCCTCCACGCTCCATGCCGAAGTGAGTGCTCGGGGACTGGCGTTCATTCTCAAAAGAAGGCCGTTTTTCAGTCACGTCCGTATCGTTGAAAGCGTCCACAAACCGTTTTCGGCATTGACCCCGATCGGGCGGAACCCCGGCGTTACGGGAGTTCTTGACGGTCATGATGTCCGCCTGGAAGATGAAAACGGCAGGGTGGTTTCGGAGCGCAGGAGTGCACGGGATCACTTCAGGATCGGAAGACGCCTGCTGTGGTGGGACGACCTCGACATGAGCTATTTCGCCAACTACGCTTCATGGAACTACTTCACGCTGCCCGCCCTCCTGATGCATGAAGGGATCGCCTGGACGGAGCTCGAACCGGGTTTGCTGGAGGCGCGTTTTCCGGACACGCTGCCTACCCACAGCCGCATGCAGCGGTTCCGTTTCGACTGCACGACCGGCCTTCTACTGCAGCACGACTATACCGCAGAGATCATCAGTCCTCTGGCTCGTGCATCCAATGTCGTGCTGCAGCACACCCGCAACAGCGCAGGTCTCCTGTATCCTTCGGTCAGGAGGGTGACCCCGAGGGGGCCGAAAGGCAGGGCGCTCGGAGGGCCGGTGCTGATTCATCTCGACATCCACGATTACCGGCTGAGCTGACAGTGCTTATGCCGGGAACTCAAGGCGCATGCCTGCGTAACCGGGTTCAACGGGGCAGTGCAGGTTGCGGCGGAAGTAGGTTGTCGCATGCTCACCCGTGCAGTGGCAGGGGATGATGCGGCTGATATCAAAAGCGCTGAGTGCTTCGACCGTCCGGGTAAGACGTTCCGGGGAGGCAGCCGACAGGTGGAATCCTCCTATGATGGCGGCGATGCGCGAGGTGCCGGTCAGTTCGACGACGTAGCGCAGGGTGTTGACGATGCCCGCGTGACAGCAGCCGGTTATGAGCACCAGTCCGTCCCTGGTTTCAAACCAGATCGAAAGGTCGTCGCCGATCGGGTCGGGTATGGTTCCTTCGCTGTCCATATAGAACGGGCCACCGGTATCCTCGAAATCGGTGCGCCGCGGAACGGGGCCGGTGATGCCTGCACCGTAGGAAAGCACGGCGGGCTGTTCAACCAGATGTATCCTTTCTCCCGGTATCGATTTCAGGGCAGAACGGGCATGTTCGGGCATGTTCACCGGACTGGGCATGCCGTCGCGGATGCTGAAACGCTTCTGGAATGCTGCCGGATGCATATAGACGGAAAGGGCGGATGCAATGCCGAGCACATCGGTGACGCCTCCCGTATGGTCGTAATGCCCGTGACTCAATATCAGTTGCCGGACCTGTGAAAGATCGATGCCGAGCGATGAGGCATTCGAAAGCAGCACGTTTTCCCTGCCGGTATCGAAAAGGATGGTGTTTTCCCCCGTTTCGGCAAGGAGTGAAAAGCCGTGTTCAGCGGTGCAGCATGCAGCGGCGTTGTTGTCCGACAGGATGGTCAGCGACAGTGTGTTTGCGGCCATAACGGAAAGGGTTGGCTGTGTTCAGGGAGGATAAAAAAGCCCGTCCTTGCAGACGGGCTTTTGCAGTGTCATGCTGATGCCGGGATTCAGAGGCCTACCCTGAGACCGAGCATCACGTTGTGGCTGTCGACGCTGATTTCGACGTCATCGTCGAATTCCGCATCTGCGGCGATCATATAACGGTACTTCGCATCCAGCGTCACCATCGGAGCGATGCTGAATCCTGCTCCTATGCCGACCTGGCCGGCCAGAACCGTGCTGCTGTCGTCAGCGAAACCCAGTCCTTCGGCCCTCACATCGGCCATGCCGATACCTGCAGTGACATAGGGAGTTACGGGACTCATGGGCACGCCGAGGTCAAGATAGCCGTTGGCCATGAAGGTAGGGAACCTCGATTTATTGAGTTTTGATATATCTCTGTACTTGAGTCAGCCGGAAAGCTCGTAGTCGATCCTAAAAAACACCGTTCTTTGACACATTTTGGGCTTAAAAGCCCCCTGGAAGCACCTCT
>Ga0194112_10001611_pt1 | contig 32959 bp, 22 predicted proteins | sample TA2MahC400mmetaG_FD_146191 | JGI IMG/M metagenome (GOLD analysis project Ga0194112, IMG submission 146191) | Freshwater microbial communities from Lake Tanganyika, Tanzania - TA2015016 Mahale Deep Cast 400m | ecosystem: Environmental > Aquatic > Freshwater > Lake | place: Tanzania: Lake... | reverse complement strand
AGGGGGCTAGCCCGCATTTCTCAGAGCCGCTTCGGGGTTCTTTGTGGGTAGCCCCCAGGGGTTGTGGTTGTCGGTCGGCGCGAGCAGCTGGCGATCCAGCGCCGGCACCGGTGTATTTCGGCGTAAGTCCTTGCCATGCCTATGCTGAGGGAGGTAGAAGGGTTCCTCGGCTTGGCGCCCCCCTTGTGGGCACCCACAAGAAAGCCCGGAGAGCCTTCTCAGAAAAAGCCCAAGTCCCGAAGGGACGACAGGGTTTTGCCGGCGGCGTGAGCCGCCGGATCGCGAGGCCATCAGTGTTCAGCCCCAGAGGGGCGGAAGAACATGCTCTTCCTTCCGCCCCGTCGGGGCTGGCCCTTTCTTGGCCACCTTCCCGGCGGCTTACGCCGCCGGCAAAGCCCTATCGCTCCCCCGGAGCTGGGCCGGCTCATGGGAAATGCGGGCCAGCGGTCACCCGGCGCGCAGAGCTCCTGGCACCGCTGCTTGGCATACTCCCAGGCCGAAAAGTGTTTCCCCTCGGGCTCGGGGACGACGTAGGGGTCGTCCCCAAAGCTCGCGTAGCGTTGATAGAGATCGTCGGCGTTGGCTCCGGGCTGGTACGCCTTCTTCAGCCAGGCGTCCACGATCCGCTTGGCCGCCGCCACCGCCCTGGAGTATGTCTCGTACTCGCCGTGCTCGTACATCTCGTCCTCATCCCCGTGATGGAAGTTATCAGCGACATAGACAGTGAACTCGCCCATCCGGATGCCCCCCGAACAATGCTTGCGCAGATCCGCCTGGCTCTCGCAACGCCTACGTTGCACCGTGCTGATGCTACCCCTCCGCGCGGCTGTGTCAAGAGCCGTCGCCAATCCGGGGCATCGCCCTGCCCCGCAATCGCCACGGCAGCCACCCGCCAGGCCCGCTGTCGCCCTTGACCCGCCGCACGCTTTCGGGCATGCTGGATAAGTATGAGTGGATGGCTGGAGGAATGGACGGGTGGATGGGTGGCAGACAATCACCCATTCCTCCACCCATCCATTCATCCCGTCTGGCTGCGGGCCCAGGTCGCGTTGAGAAGGGAAGCCTATGTCGAATGGTATCGTGTTCCTTGTCGGAGCCGGCCCGGGGGACCCAGGGCTGATTGCGGTGAAGGGGCTGGAGGCGCTGCGCCAGGCCGATGTGGTGGTTTACGATGCGCTGGCGAACCCAAGGCTCCTGCGCGAGGCGCGGGCTGACGCGGAGCTGATCAGCGCGGGGAAACGCGGCGGATGCCATACGATGAAGCAGGATGAGATCAACGCGCTGCTCGTGGCGAAAGGCAAGGAGGGGAAACGGGTGTGCCGGCTGAAGGGCGGCGACCCTTTCGTGTTCGGGCGCGGGGGCGAAGAGGCTCTGGCGCTGGCCGAGGCAGGCGTGCCTTTCGAGGTGGTGCCAGGCGTCACCGCCGGCATCGCGGCGCCCGCCTATGCGGGAATCCCCGTCACGCACCGAGGGCTGGCGGCGTCCGTGGCGTTCGTGACGGGGCATGAAGATCCGACGAAGGAGGCGAGCGATATAGCCTGGGACAAGTTGGCGACCGGCGTGGGCACGCTGGTCTTCTACATGGGTGTGAAGAACCTCGCCCAGATCGTCGAACGGCTCACGGCACGTGGCTTGGCGGCGGAGACCCCCGCGGCAGTGGTGCAGTGGGGCACGTCGCCGCGGCAGCGGACGGCGGTGGGGACGCTGAGCGATATAGAGGAGCGTTCGGCGGGGATCGAGGCGCCCGCGGTGCTCGTGGTCGGCAAGGTCGCCGCGCTGCGGGAACAGCTTCGGTGGTTCGACCTCCGGCCGCTCTTTGGCCGCCGAATCGTGGTGACGCGGGCGCGGGCGCAGGCGAGCGAGCTGTGCCAGCAGCTCGAGGCGCTCGGGGCCGAGGTGATCGAGATGCCGACGATTCGCATCGAGCCGCCGGCCGACTGGGCGCCGCTCGACCGAGCCATCGCCGAGCTCACGAGGGCCACCGTTGAAGGCGGTCCCTGTGGGCGGGGCCTCCGTGCCCCGCGCGGGGCAGAGACGCCCCGCCCACAATCACCCCCTTCGCCAGGCTTCCAGTGGGTCCTGTTCACGAGCGTGAATGGCGTAGATGGCTTCTTCGGGCGGCTCGCTCTGGCCGGGAAGGACGCTCGGGCGCTGCCGAGGGTGGCCGCAATCGGGCCAGCGACGGCCGAGCGCCTCGCAAGCCACGGGATCCGCCCGGACTGCCAGCCCGAGCGGTTCACAGGCGCGGAACTCGTCCAGGCCCTCGCCGCGCAGGAGTCCATCGCCGGCCAGCGCGTGCTCCTGCCCAGGGCCGCCGACGTGCCGGAGACGGTGCGCAAGGGGCTTGAGGAGGCCGGCGCCGTAGTGACCGAGGTGGACGCCTACCGCACCATCGTGGGTGGAGAGGCCGACGAGGAGGCGGTCGAGCAGGTCGCGGCCGGCGGGGTGGACTTTGTTACCTTCACCAGCTCATCCACGGTCCGCGGCTTCGTGCAGGCGTTGGGGCCGGCCCGCGCCGCTGCCCTCCCCTCTTCCGTGCGCCTCGTCTCGATCGGCCCTGTGACAAGCGAGACGGCGCGCGAGCTGGGCCTGGCCATTGCCGCCGAGGCCGAGAAACACACCATCCCCGGCCTCGTGGCGACCCTGCGGGACCTCTGTACCGTCCAGTTGCCCTGAGGACTGCCTGAAGGCAGGACTCCAAACGCAGCCAGCCACTTGTTTGGAGTCCTGGCTTCAGCCAGTCCTCGGCTGCATGGAGCCGGGCGCCCGCTGCGTCTGGTTTGAGCGGCGGGGGGCGAGTTGGTATAATGTGGTCTGGCACCTCTGGGCAGGAGCGGACGTGCGGCGCGCGCTGGCCATCGTGAATCCCATCGCGGGACGCGGCAAGGGCCAGGAGCGCCTCGCAGAGGCCCAGCGCGGGCTGCGGCAGGCGGGGTTCGCGGTCGAGGTGGCCGTGACCTCGCGGCCGGGCGACGCGCGGGCGGCAGCCGCGGCAGCCGGGGCACACGACCTGCTGCTCGTCGCAGGAGGCGACGGCACGCTCAACGAAGTCCTCAACGGACTCGACATGGACCGCCCCGTGGCGCTCCTGCCGCTGGGGACAGGGAACGTGTTGGCTAAGGAGCTTCGCCTGCCACGGCGTGTGAGCGGCTTTTGCGCGATGGTGGCGCGGGGGCGCGAGCGGACGCTCGACCTGCCCGCGGTGGAGGGGCGGCGCTTCGTCTCGATGGTCGGGGCGGGCTTCGATGCTGAGGTCACGGCCCGCTTGGCCGCCGAGCGCGCCGGCACCATGCGGATGTGGCGCTACGCGCCGCTCATCGTGCGCTGCCTGGCCCGCTACGGGACGCCCCGCATCAGCGTGTGCGTGGACGGCGCGCCGCCCGTCGAGGCCCAGGGCTTCGCCCTCGTGAGCAACGTTGCCAGCTATGGCGGCCCCTTCCGCATCAGCCCCTGCGCAAGGCCGGATGATGGGTCGCTCGACGTGTGCGTGCTGCCCCACGGCGGGTTCGGGCGCTACCTTCGGGCCATCCTGGCGCTCTTGGCACGCTGCCAGGGGCTCAGCGGCACCCGCTGCCTGCGGGGCCGCTCGGTGCGCCTGACGAGTGCCGAGCCGGTGCGTTACCATGTGGACGGCGAGCCCGCCGGCCTGCTGCCGGCGACGATAGAGATGCTGGACAGAAGGGTGCGTTTCATCGTGCCTTGACGGAGAAAGGAGCGGGCACACAGGTGGAGCCGAATGCGAGCGGTGTCGTGGCGCGCCTGGCCAAGGCCGCGGCACGCAAGGACTACGGGGCGGTGGAGAGCCTCTGGCTGGAGCTGTTGGAGGCGGAGGCGCTGCCCGCCGACGAGCTGGCGCGCGTGCTTGGGGGCATTGTGGACGCTGGCGATGGCGCCCGCGCGCTCGACCTGGTCCTCGCGCTGGCCCCCGAGCTGATTCGCGCCTCCCGCTACGCCGAGGCGCTGCCGTTGCTCCGCGCCGTGGCGCCGGCCGCGAACGCCAACGAGGAGGTCCGCGCCGCCCTCCTCGACTGCTACCGCCACGCCCGCCAGGAGGTGCCGCACCTCGGCGCCTGCCTGGACCGCTCCGGCCTGCTCGCCGCGGACGACCTGGGCGCCGCCGTCGCGGCCCTCGACAAGCTGCTTTCGTACCGCGAAGGCGACTACTTCTACCACCCGGCCGGCTGGGGCGTGGGCAGCGTGAAGGGCTTCGACCCCCTGACGGCCCGTGCCACGGTGGACTTCGAGCGCAAGCGCGGCCACCAGGTGCCCATCGAGAACATCGAGGGCATGTTCGTCCGCCTCCCCCCCGACAGCTTCCTCGTCCTGCGCAAGACCGACCCCGCCCGCCTCGCCCAGGTGGCCACCGACGACCCGGCCCGCCTCGTCCGCATGGCCCTCGAAGCCCTGGACGGCCGCGTCTCGTGCCGCGCACTCCGCGACCTCATCGAGGGCGTCGCCATCCCCGCCGACGCCTGGAGCAAGTGGTGGGCCGCCGCACGCGCCGCCCTCAAGCGCGACCCCTACATCACCATCGGCACAGGCAGCAACCCCATCCTCACTCTCCGAGCCCAGCCCCTCACCTACGACGAGGCGATGTCGGGCCGCTTCGCCCGCCTCAAAGACCTCCGCCACCTCACCGAGGCCCTGGCCGAGTACGCCCAGCACATGGGCAACGAGGCCGATCCCGAGGCCTTCCTGCTTCCCGCGGCCCGCACCATCGCCGCCCGCATCCCGGCCGAGCGCAACGCGGGCGAGGCATTCGAGGCCGCCTCCCTCCTCACCCGCCTCGACGCCGACGCCGGGCCGTTCCCCGCCCCCGAGCAAATCGTCGAGCAGCACCGGGCGAACCCCCTCCCCCTCCTCAACGGCCTCACAGGCAACGCCACACGCTCCCAGGTCTTCCGCATGCTGCGGGACCGGGCGGAGAAGCCGGCCGAGCTGTGCCGCCTGGTCCTCCTCGGCGGCCCCGACAGCCTGTGGGACGCCGCGGCGGACGGCTTGCCCGCGGATGGCGAGCCACCGACGATACAGACCTTCGCCGAGGAGGTCCTGGCGAACCCGCGCCGCAACCTCACCCTGTTCGCGTGGGTCTGCCGCAACCTGCTCCTGCGCCGCTGGACAACGCCGGCCACGCCGGCCGAGGTCTTCGAGCGGCTACTGACAGAGGGCGATGTGCTGGCCCGCCGCAAGGCCCACCAGCGCGGCGAGTGGACCCCCTTCGACCAGGGCGACGAGATGGCCGACATCCGCCAGGCCCTGCGCGCCGGCGACCTGGCCTACTTCGACGCCATGCTCGACGCCATGAGCGAGGCCGAAGCCGTCCGCCTCCACTTCCGCATCCGACAGAGCAGCGTGCTGCCCGAACAGTTCGCGCGCATCCTCGAACGCAAGATGGTCCGCCGCTTCCCAAAGCTCCTCGTCGAGGAGGAGCACAAGGCCGAGGCCCCGGCCGTCGAGTACATCTACAACACCGCCGCCGCCATCGCACGCCGACGCAAGGAGCACGACCACGTCGTCAACGTCCTCATCCCCAAAAACAGCGCCGACATCGCCAAGGCCAAGGACTCGGGCGACCTGACGGACAACGCGGACTTCCGCGCAGCCATCCAGGAGCAACACGTCCTCAACGCCAAGGCCATCGAGATGGGCGAGGAACTCCAGCGCGCCCGCCCCATCGAGCCGGCCATGGTCCACACCGAGCACGTCTCCATCGGCTCCCGCGTCACCGTCGAAAACGCCGCCACCGGCGAGCGCCGGACCCTTTCCATCCTCGGCCCGTGGGACTCCGATGCGGAGCACGGCGTTATCGCCTATGTGGCCCCGCTGGCCCAGGCCCTCCTGCGCCGCCGCGTGGGCGACGAGGTCCCCTTCTCCCACGCCGGCGAGGCCGCCACCTACCGCATCGTCGAGGTCGCCAGCACCTTCGACGCCCCCGCCGAGGGCGACGGCGAGTAGGCGGCTCGCCCCAGTTCGGGAAGTCCCCATTGTTGTCCATTGTTGCGGCCCCAAAAAGGGGCCGCAACAATGAGAGATTGGCGATTCTCGCACTTACAGAGCGTTCCACCCATTGTTGCGCCTGCACGCGCACACCCACTTTGCGCCACCGGGGGCGCTCTCGGAGGCGGCCACCGGCGCCGCATGTGTCTATGCCCCAGTGGTTTACGCATGACAAGGCCCCGGTCCGCATGGCCTCCGCGCTCCATTGTTGGGGATCTCGATGCATCCGCGATCCCCAACAATGGGTACGCCGGCCGCGCCGCCTCCCGCCCAGGGGACACGCCGGCCCTCTCCCTCTCGGGGACCGGGCCTCCGGCCCTCTCCCTCTGGGAGAGGGAAGGGTGAGGGCGCCGGGCATGGGCCAGCGCCCGGCCCCGGAGCCCTCACCCCAGCCCTCTCCCAAAGGGAGAGGGAGGCCGGGCGGCGGCGCCAGCTATCCGGCGGCCGGGCAGCCGGCCGCCGGCGGAGTCTCCGCCGCGCCGGGCGCTTCCGTGGCGCCCTCCGGCCGCGGCCTCGGCTGCTCGCGCAGCCGCCAGAGCCATCGGGTGCCGTAGCCATCGTGGTAGTGGACCACGCCCAGCGCTTGCTTTGCGTCCCGCAAGGCGTTCGGGGTGAACCCCGCCGCGCGCGCGTGGTTCGCGATCTCCCTGTAGAGCATAGCCCCGCCGGCCAGCAGCTCCCGCAGCCACTGCACGACCTCCTGACACCGGGTCGGGGCGGCGGCCCGCGCCATCGCCTCGTCGGCGGTCCACTGGACAGGCTCAGCCTCCCAGGCCACCACAGGCACCCCCGGCGACGCGGTGCTCGGCACGATGCGATAGGCCAGCCCCGGCGGCGGGGCCGCCAGGTTGCACTTGAGCGGCAGGAGCAGCCGCCGCCCGGGCGTCGCCGCGTCGGCCACCGCGCCCCACGCCGAGCGCGACGCGGCCACAAGGGCCACGTTGCCCATCGCGCGGTACAGCATGGGGCCTGTGGCCCGCTTGTTCAGGTGGCTGATGCCCAGGACGGCGGCGCCGGTGCCCGCGGCCAGGGCCTGAAGCGGCGCCATGGCCGCCAGCACCGCCCCGCTGCTCCCGGTGTCGCGCCGGCCCAGATAGGCGTTCAACGGGTCCAGGACCACCAGCCGCACGTCGCCCCGTTCCACCATGGCGTCCGCGACCTCCGGCAGGTCGCGCGCCATTGAGAACGCCCACGTCGCGCGGCGGCCGGGGTGCCCCGTCACCCGCAGCGCCGCCACCTTCATCGGGTCGCCGCCGAGGGCCTCGAGGCGCGGCCGGATCGTGTCGTCCGCGTCGTCCTCCGCGCTCAGCACGAGCACACGCCCGGACGGGGCCGTCCCGCCCCCGTCCGGCCATAGCAGGCCGCGGCTCACCCGCGCCGCCATGTCGAGCGCCAGGAGCGACTTGCCGAGCCCCGGATCGCCGACGAGCAGACTCACCTTGCCCAGGGGAATCCGCCCCGGCCAGAGCCACTTCACCCCGCCACCCGCGCCCTCGGCCAGCCGGGCGAACACTGCTTCGGCCTCCGGCGCGGTCACGTACCGCCGTTCCAGCTCTTCCGCAGTCATGTTCTTTCTCCTCAAGCACTTACGAGTGTCCCACTATGCTGCCCTCGCAGCGCCCAGCGACGCCTTGGCCTGCTACGGTGGTCACCTCCTCTGGCTTGGCCAGCCCTGGCGCGTGGCTACGGTGCCGGTGGCGGCTCCGGCGCCCTGCGCGTTGGCTGCCGAGCCATAAGCCGCTGTTATGTATGGGATTGCGGAACAAGAGGATTGTTCAGCGGCCGCCATTCGAGGAGGCCACTGGGCCGGCGGCTCCAGCCGCCCACCCTTTCGTGAGGACGCGCTGTGGGGCAGCGCGACCTGTCACGACACCAGTATTATACTCTACCCGCGGCGTTTGTCAAGCGCTCCACTGCGAGAATTTCTAGCCGAACTCATGGGGACTTGCGCGGAGCGAGACGGACGGGGCCGCCTGCCGCGGGGCCCACCCGCCCGTGTTCGTACCTGGCGACCCCTCTGTCTGTGTGCGAAGTGCATCGCCCCACAAATGAAGGGACAAGCTCGCTGCCATCGCACTGTCTTGCTCCCAGAGGGAGCGCAGTTGGTTGCCGGCGGCTTCAGCCGCCGGACTCGTGCGCCAGAGATAGAGAAGTCCCGAAGGGACGGCAGACACCTGGGGCGCGACGCGTCCGTGAAGGCTTCTGCCGTCCCTTCGGGACTGGGCCGTCTGTGCGCCGCGCTCCGGCGGCTGAAGCCGCCGGCCACCCACGCCAGTCCCTTCGGGACTGCGAACGACTCATGCGCCAGAGATAGAGAAGAAGCCGCCGGCCACCCACGCCAGTCCCTTCGGGACTGCGAACCTGTCCCCTTGTCCGTGGGGCATTGTACTAGGTCTTGCTCCCACAGGGAGCGCAGTTGGTTGCCGGCGGCTTCAGCCGCCGGACTCGTGCGCCAGAGATAGAGAAGAAGCCGCCGGCCACCCACTCCAGCCCCTTCGGGACTGCGAACCTGTCCCCTTGTCCGTGGGGCATTGTACTAGGTCTTGCTCCCAGAGGGAGCGCAGTTGGTTGCCGGCGGCTTCAGCCGCCGGACTCCTGCGCCAAAGATAGAGAAGTCCCGAAGGGACGGCAGACACCTGGGGCGCGACGCGTCCGTGAAGGCTTCTGCCGTCCCTTCGGGACTGGGCCGCCTGTGCGCCGCGCTCCGGCGGCTGAAGCCGCCGGCCACCCACGCCAGTCCCTTCGGGACTGCGAACCTGTCCCCTTGTCCGTGGGGCATTGTACTAGGTCTTGCTCCCACAGGGAGCGCAGTTGGTTGCCGGCGGCGTAAGCCACCGGACTCGTGCGCCAGAGATAGAGAAGTCCCGAAGGGACGGCAGACACCTGGGGCGTGACGCGTCCGTGAAGGCTTCTGCCGTCCCTTCGGGACTGGGCCCTCTGTGCGCCGCGCTCCGGCGGCTGAAGCCGCCGGCCACCCACGCCAATCCCTTCGGGACTGCGAACCTGTCCCCTTGTCCGTGGGGCATTGTACTAGGTCTTGCTCCCACAGGGAGCGCAGTTGGTTGCCGGCGGCGTAAGCCGCCGGACTCGTGCGCCAGAGATAGAGAAGTCCCGAAGGGACGGCAGACACCTGGGGCGCGACGCGTCCGTGAAGGCTTCTGCCGTCCCTTCGGGACTGGGCCGTGGGTGCGCCACGCTCCGGCGGCTGAAGCCGCCGGCCACCCACTCCAGTCCCTTCGGGACTGCGAACGACTCGTGCGCCAGAGATAGAGAAGAAGCCGCCGGCCACCCACTCCAGTCCCTTCGGGACTGCGAACCTGTCCCCTTGTCCGTGGGGCATTGTACCAGGTCTTGCTCCCAGAGGGAGCGCAGTTGGTTGCCGGCGGCTTCAGCCGCCGGACTCGTGCGCCAGAGATAGAGAAGTCCCGAAGGGACGGCAGACACCTGGGGCGCGACGCGTCCGTGAAGGCTTCTGCCGTCCCTTCGGGACTGGGCCCTCTGTGCGCCGCGCTCCGGCGGCTGAAGCCGCCGGCCACCCACTCCAGTCCCTTCGGGACTGCGAACGACTCCTGCGCCAGAGATAGAGAAGAAGCCGCCGGCCACCCACTCCAGCCCCTTCGGGACTGCGAACGACTCCTGCGCCAGAGATAGAGAAGAAGCCGCCGGCCACCCACGCCAGTCCCTTCGGGACTGCGAACCTGTCCCCTTGTCCGTGGGGCATTGTACTAAGCCGGGGTCGCCTCGCTCGGCGCCCTCTCCCCCCTCAGGAGCGCGTACTCGATGCTGTCCACGAGGGCCTGCCAACTTGCCTCGATGATGTTGTCGCTGACGCCGACGGTGCCCCACACGTCGTCACCGTCGGTGGATTCGATGACGACGCAGGTTCGGGCGGCGGTGGCGGCCTTGGGGTTGACGATGCGCACCTTGTAGTCCACGAGCTTCACCTCTTTGAGGCCGGGGTAGAAGTCCTCGAGGGCGGCTCGGAGTGCGATGTCGAGGGCGTGGACCGGGCCGTCGCCCTCGCCGACGGTGAGGCGGGACTGGCCTCGGACTGTGAGCTTGACTGTGGCCTCGCTGATGGGCGCCCTGTCGCCGCCGCGCCTCTCGACGATGACGCGGAAGCCCTGGAGGTCGAAGAAGGTCTTGTGGGTGCCGAGGACTTTGCGGACGAGGAGTTGGAAGGAGGCGTCGGCGGCCTCGAACTCGTAGCCCTGGCTCTCGAGGTTCTGGACGGCGTCGAGGATTCGACGACTGGTGGCGCGGTCAATGCGTGCGTCGAGGCGGCGGGCCTTGGCCATGACGGCGGAGGTGCCGGAGAGCTCAGAGATGAGGATGCGCCGCTCGTTGCCGACCGCGCGCGGGTCGAGGTGTTCGTAGGTCAGCACGTTCTTCTGCATCCCGTCCACGTGCAGGCCGCCCTTGTGGGCGAAGGCGCTGAGGCCAACATAGGGCTGCTTGAGCGGGGGGTTGAGGTTCGCCACCTGATAGACGTAGCGTGAGACGTGGGTGAGATGCTGGACGGCGCCGGGCACCAGCACGTCGCAGCCCATCTTGAGGGCGAGGTTGGGGATGACGGCGCAGAGGTCCACGTTGCCGCAGCGTTCGCCGATGCCGTTGATGGTGCCCTGGACCTGTGTGGCGCCCTCCTCGACGGCGGCCAGGGTGTTGGCGACGGCCAGGCCGGCGTCGTCGTGGACATGGATGCCGAGCTCGCCCGCCACGATGGCGCGGGCGGCTCGCACGGCCTCGCGGAGGGGGGCGGTGAGCGTGCCGCCGTTCGTGTCGCAGAGCACGATGGCGTCGGCGCCGGCGTCCTCTGCGGCCCGGATGCACGCGAGCGCATAGTCGCGGTTGCGGGCGAAGCCGTCGAAGAAGTGCTCGGCGTCGAAGCAGACGCGGCGGCCCTGGGCCTTGAGGTGGGCCACGGTGTCGCGAATCATCGCCAGGTTCTCTTCGAGCGGCACGCGCAAAACGTCGGTCACGTGCAGGTCCCAGCTCTTGCCGACGATGGCGACGGTGTCGGTCCCGGCGTCGAGGAGCGCGCGGAGGCCGGGGTCGTGGGCGGCCGTGGTCTTGGCCCGTCGGGTGTTGCCGAAGGCGACGACGCGGGCGTGGCGGAGCGGGCGCCTGCGAATCTCATCGAAAAACCCAGCGTCCTTCGGATTCGAGAGGGGGTAGCCGCCCTCGATGTAGTCCAGCCCGAACTCGTCGAGGCGGTGGGCGATGGCCACCTTGTCAGTGAGGGAGAAGGTGACGCCTTCGGCCTGTGCGCCGTCGCGGAGGGTGGTGTCGTAGATCGCGATCCGCGTCATGCGTGGCTTCCTGGTCCAGGCACCCTCAGCCCATGCCTTACACCGAGGACTGGCCTTTGCCCCCAACCTCGGAGGTCGCGCCGCCCTGCCCGCTTCGCGGGAACCGAAAGCGGTGACTTCGTCACCGCAGTCCATAGTCCACGTCCCTTTGGCGCGGGAGGGTTTTGGAGTGCGGCATCGGAGATGCCGCTTTGGGTCCCCGCGAAGCGGCCTCGTGGCCACAAGCCGCCACCGAGGGAGGGGAGGTGAGACCAGTGCCCATGACAGCCCACTGCGTCACTCCTGCGCAATTCCGTCAGGGGCAGAGGCCAGCACTTCGGGGTTGACGAGGTTGGGTGGGGTCTCGCCGCGCAGGACGGCGAGGAGGTTGGTTGCGGCGAGGGTGGCCATGCGGGTGCGGGTGCCAATGGTGGCGCTGCCCAGATGCGGGGGGATGACGGCGTTGTCGAGCTCGGCGAGGCCGGGGGCGAGGCGCGGCTCGTCCTCGAAGACGTCGAGGCCGGCGCCGGCGATGCGGCGCTCGCGAAGCGCGGCGACGAGGGCCGCCTCGTCCACCACGGGGCCGCGGGACGTGTTGAGGAGGATGGCGGTGGGCTTCATGGCGGCCAGCTCGCGGGCGCCGATGAGGTGGCGGGTCGTGGCATCAAGGCTGACGTGGACGGAGACAAAGTCTGATTCGCGGAGCAGGGTATCGAGGTCCACGCGCTGTGCGCCGACGGCTTGTTCGAGGGCTTCGTTCTGGACCTGGTCGAAGTAGAGGACTCGCATGCGGAAGCCGCGTGAGCGGAGAGCGACGGCGGTGCCGATGCGGCCAGCGCCGATGATGCCGAGGGTGCGGCCGCTGATGTCGGCGCCGAGGAGTAGCATGGGGGACCAGCCTGTGAACCGGCCGGCCCGCGTGTAACGGTCGCCCTCGGGGATGCGGCGGGCGGCGGCGAAGAGGAGCGCCCAGGTGAGGTCGGCCGTGGCGTCGGTGAGGACGCCTGGGGTGTTGGTGACGGCGATGCGGCGGGCCGTGGCGGCGGCCACGTCAATGTTGTTGTAGCCGACGGCGCAGTTGGCGAAGACCTTGCAGCCCGCCGCGGCGTCGAGGACGGCGGCGTCAATCGTGTCGGTGAGGAGGCAGAGCACGGCGTCGCGGCCGCGCACGGCGACGAGAAGCTCGTCGCGGGCCAACACGCGGTCGTGGGGGTTCACCCCGACGCGGGCGCATGCCTCGACGAGCAGGTCAATGCCCGGCTGAGGGATAGCGCGGGTGACGTAGACGTTGGCGTCGAGCTTGGGCAATCGGAGGCTTCCGAGAAGTGTGGCTTCTGGTCCTGATACTCTGTGACGTTCCCTGGCCCCAACCCTCCCCCTACCCCCTCCCTTGAAGGGAGGGGGGTTCCAAACCCCTCTCCCTCTCAGGGAGAGGGTCGGGAGAGGGTAGGACTTGCAGCCGGGGGAGCTGCCTGACCTGGGCCGATACTCGGGGTCACTTCTCCTTCTCGGCCTCGGGGGGCTTGCGGTCCTTGGCCGGGGAGAGGATGACGGTGACTTTGGAGCCCTTGGGCGGAGCGGCCTTGGTGTCAATGGCCAGGGCGCCGTACTTGCCCGCGGCGGCGGGCGGGAGGTCAATGACGCTCGCCGTGTCGCCGAGGAGGCCGATGAGCCAGTTCTCGGCGTCGCCCAGGTAGATCATGCGCTTCTCGTTCTCGGGGTCGGGGAAGAGGAAGGAGCCGAAGAAGACGAAGGGGGTGGCCTCGATGTGCCTCTTGGATTCGAGGTGGACGATGAGTTCGCGGGGCTCGACTGTGACCTCTTTGCGTTCGCGGGTGAAGCGGAGGCGGAGGTCCACGGGGTCGCCCTCGCGGAGGACGACGCCCGGCTCCTTCTTGTCGCGGACGCGCGGCTTGAGGCCGAGGGCGAGGAGGGCGGTGTGGAGGACGCTGGGCTTGCAGGGGGAGGAGATCATGGATTCGTAGTCTTTGAGGGTGTTCTGGCAGATGAGGAGCTCGAGAGGGTATTCGCCGAGGCAGAAGGTGCCGTCGAACTCGATGGTCTTGGCCTTGAGGTCGAGGCGGAGCCCTGGCAGCTCGGGCTTCTGGCCCTCGCCGGCCAAGGCACAGGCGAGTGCGGCAAGCGCGACAAGCAGGGCTGGGGCAGAACGCGGCATCAGCGGGCCTCCATCGGCAGGGGGTCACCGCTGCCGGAAATTGATGCTCTTGAACCTCAGCCCGTTCAGGTAGTCCATCGCGGTCATGATCCAGCCGTGGTGGGCATTGTCGCTGGGGTCGAGGATGACGGGGTCATTGATGACACCCGGGACTGCTGCCCGGCGGCGCAGGGCCTCGTGGAGCCTCGCCGCGTCCATGGGCACCTGGTCGAGGACGTAGAGGGGCTGGGCATTGTCGCCCGAGGTTCCCGGTCGGACGCGGATTTCGATCCACAGCTCGGTCTTGAGCTCGAATGGGTCCTCGGGCTTCGGCTTGCCCATCTGCGGCAGGTCCGTGTCGAGCTTCCGGTCCAGCTCCTTGAACTTCATGCCCACCATGAAGAACAGGAGGAGGAGGAACACGCAGTCAATCATGGGGGTCATGTTCAGCTCGGTGAGCGTGACCCTCTTCTTCGTGTCCTGGCTGATGAGAGGCATTGTGGAAGGCTCCTCGCTCTATGAGGTCCCTCGGCAGCGTGGGGCTATGGGCCGCCCTCCATTTGGGCCGGCTCGATGCCGAAGGAGACGCGCCAGATCTTGATGTTGTGCTGGACGCACCAGAACATGAGTTTCCTGATGAACCTGAAGGGCGTGCGCTTGTCGGCCTTGATGAGGACCGTCCTGTCGCTCACCCCCTCCCGGGTCCTGGTCAGGCGGGACTCGGTGATCAAGGCGTCAATCACCTGGTCATCAGTGCGCTCGGTGCCGCTGATGAGCATCGCCCCGTCCTTCATGACGTTGATCACCAGGCGCTCGGGGTCCGGGTTGTCGTCGGCCTTGGCGTTCTCGATGTCCGGCAGCAACAGGGCCTCGATCTCGTCCTGGCGCGTGAGCTCGGTGACGGTCATGAAGAAGAGGTTGAGGAGGAAGACGCAGTCAATCATGGGCGTCATGTTGAGCTTGGTCAGCATGATTCGCCGGCTGGGGCTCTTGAGCATCTTGTCGGACCTCCACAGGTGTGGCAACGGCGCCTGGCCTACTTCTTGCCGCGGAAGCGGTCCATCAGCTCGCTCACCGTGTTGCCGGAGGCCAGGACGTTGGAGACGATGCGGTTGGCGATGTACTGGTAGGCGCACATGACGGGGATGGCAACGGTGAGGCCCTGGAAGGTGGTGACGAGCGCGACGTTGATGTTGCCTGCGAGGACGGAGGGCTTGACGACGGTCATCTCGGCGATCTTGCCGAAGGCGCCGATCATGCCCTGGACGGTGCCGAGGAGGCCCATCATCGGGGCGACGTTGCCGATGAGGGAGAGCCAGCTAATGCGAAGCTGGTAGTTAGTGAACTCCTCTTCGGCGGCGGAGGTCATGCCCTGCTGCATGGCCTCGAAGCCGGCATCGAGGCGCGCCAGGCCGGCCCGCACGGTGTTGGTGAGGAAGTTGCGCTCGACGTTGCACAGCTCGAGTGCCTCCTCGTATTGCTCCTCGTTGAAGAAGTCGTTCAGCTCCTGCACCAGCTCGGGCGGGCACATCTTGTCGCGGCGGAGGGTGACGCTGTGCTCGATGATGAGCGCGAGGGCGACGGGGGAGAGGGCCATGATGATCCAGCCGATGACGCCGCCCTTGTTGAGCTGGGCCAACAGGGACGTGCTCCGCTCGGGGGCCGGCTCCCGTTCCGCGGGCCCGGGGGGCTCAGGCTCCGCCTTCTTCGGCGTGACCTCGACCGTTCCCGGCTTCTCCTTCTCGCCCTCGCCCGCCACGGCCGGCGTCCACGCCATCGTCAGGCCCACGGCCACCACCGTCGCCGCCAGCATCGCCGCCAGTACCCAACCCATCCTGTTCACTTGTCGGTCTCCTTTCTCGGGGCGCCGGCTTTCACTGCGCCGGGCACGCGGGTGTAGGGGTTCTCCGGATAGCGGTCCGTCAGCTCCCGCATCAGCTCTGCTGCGCGGGCTTTCTCCTTCAGCCGGTCGAAGCACTGGGAGGCGAAGTAGAGGGCCTCCATGTGCTCGGGGACGAACTGGGCCCTGGGGTAGAGGACCACGGTCCAGAGGAAGGCGAGGAGCGCGCCGCGTAGGTCTTCGTCCTTCTTGGTCTTGGCGTGCTGCTTGAGGAGGGCCTGGCCGAGGGCGTTGTGGCACTGGGCCTCGGTGCGCTGCATGCGGGCGGTGGGGGTGGGGTGCTCGACTTCGTCGGCCACGCGGGGGGCGAGCCTCTTGATCAGGTCAGTGAGCTCCGCCACGGCCTTCTCGGGCTCGCTCTGTTCGAGGAGGACCATCGCTTCGAGCATCTTGCCCTGTATGTACAGGTCGTGCTTGGGGTCCGTGATGACGGCGAGGACCTTCTTGGCGCACTTCATGGCCTCGTCGGGCCGCTTAGCCTCGAGGTAGGTCTTGCCCTGCCAGAGCGAGGCGGTGGCGAGCCAATCGCTCCAGCCTGGGGTGTCGCCCTTGGGGATGGCCAGCTTGGCCAGGCTGCCGAACTGTGCGAGGGCGGGATCCCACTTCTTGGCGGCGAAGAGGGCCTTCCCCAGGCCCAACATGGCGTCAGGCACCCAGCGCGACTGGGGGTGGGCTTGGAGCAGTTCGCGGAACTTCGCCTGGGCAGCATCGAGGTCGGCACCCTCCTCGAGGTAGCAGAGGCCAGCGAAGTAGAGGGAGGCCGGCTCGATCCAGAACTTGCGGGCGTTCGGGGTCCTTGGCGCATTCTCGAAGTAGGTGATAGCCTCGCGGTAGATGCCTTGCTCGCGGCGGTCGTGGCCGCGCTTGTATGCCTCGGGGCTATCGCCGTAGTCCACCTGGATGATACGGCTCAGAGGGAAGCTGCCCTTGCCCTGGGCGGTCTGGATCTCGATCCCGTCCATCGACTCGGCGAGGATTGTGCCCCGCTCGATGATAGGGTCCTTCGCGGTCTTGAGGTGGACGGCGTCGGTGACGACGGCGCCGGCCTGGGCCGTGGCGGCCGCCAGGAGCAGCAACAGGCCGCCCGCCAGCCGCGCGAGAGGGGGTCTGGGGGTAGTGGGTCTCAACGCTTGTCTCCCTTGCTCACTGCGTCCCTGAGCTTCTTGAGGATGCCGTCGAGCGCGTCCAGGAGTTTCCGCTTCAGCAGGGACTCTGGAAGCGCTCTCACTTCCTGCTGCACCTTGGCCGCCAGGTCGAGGAAGTCTTTGGGCGCGCCTTCCCCCGTGGTGACGGGGTTCGCGGCAATGCCCTCGGAGACGACGAAGAGGTATTTGACGGCCTCCTCGTGGTCACCTTCGAGGTGGGCAGCCCTGCACAGGTAGAGCATGGCCACCCAGTGTTCGGGCTTCTCCCGCGAGGGGTAGTAGTTCTTCACCCGCTCCGCGAAGATCAGCTTGGCTTCTTTGAGCTTCGTCTTCGTCTCGACGTAGGCTCGGCCCAGCGCTTCGAGCACCTGGGCCTGGAGTGGGTGGCGCGCGGGGAGCTTGGGAGCCTGCTTGCCGGCCTCCTCGGCCCGCCTCTTGATGTCCTCATAGATCTTCATCCGCTTCTGGTGCTCGGCCTCGTAGCGGCCGTTGGCGTCCTCGAGGACGGTGATGCCCTCGCGCCAGTTGCGCAGGTGGAAGTAGGCGTTGGCCAGGATGAGCTTGACCTGGACCAGGCGGTCAGGGTCGGCCTCGCCGGGGCGGAACATGCCGAGGGCCCTGGGGGCGAGCTCGACGATGCGGCGGTAGTCGGCGTTCTTGTTGTCGGAGACCCGCTTCTCGAGCTGGCCGAGGACGTAGTGGTAGGTGACGAGGGTCTGGTGGGGGGCGAGGGAGAGGAGTTCGAGGTAGAACTCGAGGCCGCGGTCGCGAGCGGCGGCGGCGCGCTTCTCGAGGTCGGCCTTCGCGGCGCCCGTGGCCTTCTTGGCCTGCTCTTCGAGGCCCTTGGCCACTTCGTTGTAGGCCATGGCGCCCATCTTGCAGGCGTTGGGAAGGTAGCGGAAGTCCGGGAACTCCCTGAGACGCCTCCAGGCGTCGTCCAGCGGGGCAAGGGCTTTGGCGGCCTGGTCGGCGTCCTTGCCGGTGGCGATGACGTAGGCGGCGTGCATCCGGGTGTAGAGGATGAGGGGATACGCGACCGCCGCCTCGATGCCGGGGTAGTCCTGGGCCAGATTCCCTGTCAGGTCGAGCACCCTGGCGGGCTGGTTGACGTAGTCCTTCAGGAGCGTGTCGCAGTAGATGGTGATGGTGGAGCCGATGACCTCGATGAGGCGCTTTCGGTCCTCCGCCGCGTCGTCGCCCTTGAGCTCGGGGAGCCTCTTCCTGGCGAAGTCGAGGCAGCCTTGGAAGGCTTCGAGCGCGCCCTTGAGGAGGCGTTGGCCGGCCAGGGCGGCCCGCTCCTCCTTGGGGAGTGCGAGGAACATCTCGCGGAGGATGATCGCGCGCTCGTGGAGCGCGTGGGGGTAGACCCGGGACTCCTGACGCACGCCGTCAAGGAGCTTGAGAGCTTCGTGGAACTTCTTCTCGCCGCGCAGCCGCCGCGCCTCGGCGATGGCGTGGCCCTCGGGGCCCTCGATGCTGAGGGACTCGGCCCACAGATTCGCGTCACCGAGGAGCTTCTTCTCGAAGGCGATCTGCGACGGGCTGGCCTTGTCCTTCACGCTCCGGTCGTACTGAGCGCGGATGGCGGACACGGCGGCCTGGGCAAAACCATAGGCCACAGGATGCGGAGGCTGGGGCCTGAGGGACCAACGCGACAGGCCGGTGAAGACGACGTAGGCGGACATGCAGTCGCCACCCGCATAGTAACACTTGGCGACGCTGTCCCAGATCTTGCGCACCTGGTCGGGCTCGGGCTTGGTGCGGCCGGCGACCTCGGTGTAGAGCTTGGCGGCCTTGAGGTAGGCCGCGCGCGAGCGCTCGGGGTCCTTCTCGCGGAACCTCTCCCCCTCCTCGAGCAGCTTGCGGATCATGATGTTCAGGTCGGTGAGGGAGAGTGGCCGGCGGCCCTTTTCGCGCCAGGTCTGGACGAGGCCGGCGTACTTGGGGTCGGGGAGCATCAGCTTGGCTTCCCAGACGCCGAGGGCGATCTCGTAGGCCATGCCATAGAGGCGCTCGCTCTCCTTGGCGGGCTTCTTGGCGTCCTCGGCGGCCTTGCCGCGCGCGGCATATGCCTCGGCCAGGAGGACGAACGACTCGGCGAGGGCCTTGGCGTCGTATTGCTTCTGGATTTCCCCCTCATCGAGGTTCTGGAGGATGTCGGTGACCCGCTCGCTGACTTGGTCAATCGGGAGCTTGGCCGGCTCCCATCCGCGGCCTGTGCGCCGGCTGATCATGTCGTCCAGGACGTCGGTCGCCTCCGAGTGCTTCTTTTGGCGGACGAGGATCATGGCCTTGACGTGCATGGCCTCGCACGGGATGGCCAGGAAGTCGAGGTAGGCCTGGCGGTTCTCCCACACTTCGTCGAGCCGTTCGATGGCCTCCTTGTCGCCCTCGGGGCCGAGCTCCATGAGGGCCTTGGCGAGCTTGACGTTGATCTGGGCGAGGCCTGCGGCGCCGCCGAACTCGAAGAGCATGGCCCGGTAGTCCTTGACCGCGGCGTCAATCAGGGCCCGCCACTCCTTGGCGTCGGCGCCCGTCTTCTTGAGGAACTTGCCGAGCTCGACGCGCGTGTCGTTGAGGTAGATGCGCACGCTGACGTGCTCGTTGCGGACGCGGACGAAGTTCGCGTCCTCCTTGAGCTTCGCCAGGCCCTTCGCCTTGTCCTCCTCGGCCTTCTTGGCCTTGGCGAGGTCCTCGAACTCCTTGATGGCGGCCCTGTAGGCGCTGACGGCTTCGGCCTTGTGCTTCGCCTGGTCGGCCTTCGGTGTGTCGGCTTCCTCGAGCATTCGGGAGTAGACGCGAGCCCTGTTAACCGAGAGCCAGGTGATGCGGACCTGCATTTCGAAGCCGCCGCCCTTCTTCTCCTCGGCGTACTTGGTGAAGTACTTCCTGGCTTCGCCCAGGTGCCAGATGCACTGCTGGAAGGCGTCCTTCCCCTTGACGCTCTCGATAGCCTCAACGTGGTATTCGCCCACCGCCTTGTACAGTTCGGTCCGCTCGGGACCCTTGATCGCCGGGTCGTCGAGGAGCTGATTCACCACCTGCTTGGAGAGGTCGGCGTAACCGTGGTTGCGCAGGAGGCGCGAGGCGAACTCCAGCCGGCGGGACCAGGAGGGGGTGCCGGCACAGGCCATGCCGGCCAGGGCGACGACGAGCGCCGCGGTGGCGGCGCGAACAAGCGCGTTCAACGGCTGCCGCATGTCCCTCAATGCCTCAGCCTGTGGGGCCGCACAATGCCAAACACCACGCCCCGCGGCGCACGAGCGATCGCCGGCCGCGGGGCGCAAGCGAGCCGGGACTAAAACGGCCGTCCTGCCTGCCGCACCTGGGCGGCTGGGGCGCTGCCTCGCACTGGCCAGGGCGTGGTCCGGTCGTGGCAGCGGTCCTTTCACGCAAAGGACCAACGGAACCCTCCCGCACTCGCCACTTCTCCTTTCCGTCGGAAGCATACCCCATGCGGCGTAAATCCCGCATCAAATCGGGACGCCCGGGCGTCAAGTTCTCATAAAGATCCGCGACCCCGCTTGCCTTCTCCCGTGCTCCGCGGCACACCAAATGGGTTTCAGCGATTCGGAGCATCCAAGTTGGTTGCATCTCTCAAGGCACCTGTTTGGAGTGCGGGCTTTAGCCCGTATCAGGGCTCCCACGGCCTGAAGGCCGCACTCCAAACCAAATCCATTGCTCCGAATCGCTGAAACCCATTTAGGAACCTGTCCAGGAATCCGCGTGAGGCCGCAGGGCGCGAAAAGGCCGGGACCGGAACGGGCGTGCGGCCCGCCACACGCGGGCGACCGGGGGCGCTCTGGGGCCTAGCCCTCCTCTTCCTCGAAGATGTCGTCCACCGTCTCCGCGCTGATGAGCATGATCAGGCTCCGGCGTCCCTCGATGATATCACGTCCGCGGAAGAGGTAGCGCAGGAGCGGGATGCCCTCGACGAGGGGCGCGGTGGCGATGCCGCTCCGCTCCTCGACGACGGTGAACCCGCCCATGACGATGGTGCCGCCGTTGGGCACGGTCACGGTGGTGCCGATCGAGCGCAGGGTGGTGGTGGGGAGCTGGACGATCATGATCAGGTCGAGCGTATCGTCGTCGCTGACCTGGACGGTCTGGACGCCGTAGGAGAAGGTGGTGAAGCTGACGAAGGTGCGCATCTGGGGCTGGCAGACGAGGGTGATGTGGCGGCGGTCGGCGCTCACGAAGGGCTGGATGTCGAAGATCGTGCCCTCGGGGATGTTGCCGATCTCAGGCGTGAAGTCGCTGCTCACGCGCCGCACGTAGTTGCGATTGCGCAGCACCTGGATGTTGGCCCGCTGGGTGTTGTAGCAGGTCAGGCGCGGGGCCTCGAGCACGGTGCCCTTCCCCTCGTTCATCACGGCCTTCAGGAGCAGGACCAGCGAGTTGTCGTCGAGCAGTGAGTAGCGGACGCCAAGGCCGCCGCTCGGGCCGTAGGCATCGAACTGTGTCAGGCTGGGCACCTGGGGCGCAGGGCTCATCGAGGCCGTGACGTCGTGGGCATTCACCCCCGGCGTCAGCGGCGGCGTCACCGTCGTGTCGCTGTCGTAGGAGAAGGAGAGGTTGAGGGACTCGAGGAACTTCTTTTCGATGGTGACGAAGCGGCCGATCATGTGGACCTGAAGGGTGCGGGCCTTGCGGAAGTCGTTCAGCAGGTCCTCGACCTGCCGCTGGACCTCCGGGGTGTGGACGACAACGATGCGGCCGTTGCGGTACTGGATGGTGTAAGGCTGGGGGGCGGCCTGAAGGGTCTGGTCCCACGTGCTTGGGGCGATGGTGGACTTGATGAACTCGACCCACCCGCGGCCGATGGGCTCGGGGTCGGGGCTGGTGGCCTCGACGATCTGGAAGGGCCTGGCGCCGGGCTCGATGGGGCCGGCGTTGCGGACGGGCTCGGCGGTAGTGGCAGGGCTAAGGAGGGTGGTCACGTCGTACATTTTGGTGACTGGGGCGTCGAGGGTGCCGCCGCGGCCCGTGAGGTAGATGGCGCCGTCGCGCAGGCAGTACTGGAGGTTGCCGAAGCGCGCGACCCAGCGGAGCATGTGCTCGAGGGGCATCCGGGTGCGGGAGATGGTCACGGGAGCATGGCCCGTGGTGGCCTCGGGGTCGAGGATGATATTCACGTTGCCGAGGTTCTGGAGCTGCTCGACGGCCTGTGCGACAGGAGTCTCGCGGAACTCGACGGTAACGGGGGTGGCGAGCTTGGAGCGGAGCTCGGCCTCCCAGGGCTCCATCGGGCCGGCCGCCACGCGGGTCCTGCGGGCCTTGGGGTCGCGGGAGAGCACCACGTCGGGCTTGGGCGGGCGCATCTCCCTCTCGATTCCCGTCAGGAGCGCGCTCTCGCCCTCGCGGCGCTCGCGGCTCTTGCCGCGCCAGCCGCGGGAGGCCTCGGTGGCCTCGCGCACCTGGTCGGTCAGGAGCTGGGCGTCGCGGCTGTCGGGGTCAATCCGCCGCATTTCGGCGATGAGGGCGTTGGCCTTGTCATACTCCTTGGCCTCGAGGAGCTTCCTGGCCTGGTCGCGCAGGACGCGGAGGCCCTGGGCCTGGTCGCGCTCGCGTTCTGACTTCTCGGCGGCGGCCTGGGCCTTGGCGCGTTCGAGGTCGGCCTGGCGGCGCGCGGCGGCGGTCGCGAAGGCGGCGGTGCGGGCCTCGGCAGCAAGCTTCTCGGCGCGCTCGCGCAGGTCGGCAGAGCTCCGGGGATCGTCCACCTGGTCCACGGCGGCCAGGGCGCGCCCCGCTTGCTGGATCGCCTTGTCGTATTCCTTCGCCTTCAGGCACCTCTCCGCCTCAAAGAGGTCGAGCTGGATCTGTTGGCGGAGCACCTGGGCCTTGAAGGCGTGGGTCTGGCGTGTGTGTGCGAGCACGTCGTTGCCGTTGGCCACGCCGAGGGCGGCTTCGGCCTGGTCGAGGAGCTTGCGGGAGGCCGCGTCGGCGGGGTTGAGGCGGAGGGCTTCGCGGAGGGCCTCGCGGGCCTCGGCGAAGGCGCGCTTGGCCACGAGTTCCTTGCCGCGCGCGGCGAGCACCTGGGCCTCCTGGAGGCGTTGCTGGCGTGCGACTTCGGCCTCGCGGGCCGCCTGGCTATCGTCGCGCTGCGGGGAGGTGGCCGCCTGTTCCGCCCAGGCAGCGGAGGCGAGGGCGGCCAAGAGGGCGAGGGCCAGCCATCGCCCAGGCCCGAAGCGGGCCGTCATCACGGGGGTCGGAGCCACTGGCTTTCTCACGGGTCGTCTCCTTTGAGCAGCAGGGCCGGCGGGCCGCATTCCTGCGCCCCGCCGAAGCACGATCGGGCGCGATCACTCCTCGAAGATGTCCGGCACGATTTCCGCGGTCACCAGGACGAGGAGGCTCTCCCGGCTGTCGAATTGCGTCCACTCGCGGAAGAGGTACTTCAGGAGCGGGATGTCGTGGAGGATGGGGACGCTGGCCTCGCCGCTGCGCTCGCGGACGGTGGCGAGCCCGCCGACGAGCATGGTGCCGCCGTCGGGGACGGTCACCGTGGTGGCGATGCTGCGGAGCACCGTGTCGGGCAGGTTCACGCGGCGGTAGGCCAGGAGGCCCGTGGTGGCGTAGGTGAAGCCGCTGGTCTGGAGCGTGGCGCTGTTCATCAGCGTGCGCATCTGGGGCTGGAGGACGAGGGTGATGTAGCGGCGGTCCGAGCTGACAAAGGGCTGGACGTCGAAGATGATGCCGTCGGGCACGTTGCCGATTTCCGGCTCGCCGTCGGAGTTGAGGGAGCGGATGTAGTTGTAGTTGGTCACGGCCTGGAAGTTGGCGCGTTGGGTGTTGAAGCAGGTGAGGCGGGGTGCGGTGAGGACGGTGCCCTTGCGGCGCTTGATGGCGGCCTGTAGGAGGGCGTTGCAGGCGTGGCTGCCCATCCTGGAGCAGCGGATGCTCAGGGGGTCGCCGGCGCCGAGGCCGAGCTCGCCCTCGCCGCCGAGGCTCACGCCGGAGTCGTTGTAGAGGTAGCCGATCAGTGAGCGGCGAGGGGGTGGCACAGGCAGCGTGGGGGGCGGCGGGGTGGGGTTGGGGATGGTAGTGCCTGCCTGCCACGGGTCGGTCGGCTCGCTCACGAAGCCGTAGACCTCGGGCAGCGAGGTGCCGGGCTGGAGCGTGAGGTCGTCGGTCGCCAGGTCGAAGCCCTGGCCCACCAGGTCGAGGTCGTAGCGCTCCAGGAAGTCGGTCTGGACGACCAGGAAGCGGGCGAAGATGTGGACCTGGAGGTTTCGCGCCCGGCGGAAGTCGTTGAGGAGGCGTTCGATCTGCTCGTGGACTTCGGGGGTGTGGACGACGACGATGCGGCCGTTGCGGTAGTTGATGGTGTAGGGCTGGCGCGCCTGCTGCACCATGTCCTTGGTGGGCTCCTCCCAGGTGTCGGGTGCCACGGTGTTGCGGATGAAGCGGACCCAGGTTTCGCCCATCGTGTCCTCGGCCACAACGTTGGTCTCGTCCTCGCGCAGGCCGGGGCGGTTGGAGGCGACCGTTTCGCGTCCGCCGCCGCCCTGGACGTCGGCCTGCGTGCCGCCGTTGAAGGCGCTGCGGATGCACCGGATGGGGATGAGGAGGCTGCTGAGGTCGTAGTTCCGGGTCACTGGCTGGTCGAGGAGGCCGCCGCGGGTGGTGACGAGGATGGCGTGGTCACGAAGGGTGTAGGTGGACTTGGAGAAGCGGCAGACCCACCGGAGGGCGTGTTCGAGGCTCATGGTCATCTTGGGCAGGGTGAGGCGCCGCGTGTCCTTGGCCACCGCGGGGTCGAGCACCATCGTGCAGTCGGCCGCAGCCGACAGGTAGCGGCAGGCCTCGGCGATGGTGGCGTCGCGCAGCTCGACCTCGACCGGCTGGCGGAGCTTGGCGCGGTACTGCTGCTCCCAGGCCTCGATGGGCCGCTCGTCCCTGGCCACGAAGTCGCCCGGGTGCCGCTTGCCGGAGAGGACGATCTTGGGCTTGGCGTCCTTGAGGTCCTTGAACTCGGCATCGAGGTTTTCGAGGAGCTTCCTCTCGCCCTCCTTCCGCTCGGCCTTCATCTTCGCCTCGTCGCCGGCGCCGCCCACGAGCCGCTGGGCCTCGAGACGCAGCCACACGGCCTGGCCATTGCCGGGGTCGAGGCGCTGCATGTCGTCGGCGATGGCCAGGGCCTTCGCGCCGTCGCCCTTCTTCAGCCAGTCCCAGCCCTGGCGGCTGAGGTCGAGGAGGGTGGCCGAAGTGTCCTTCGCGGCGCGCGCCTTGTGCTCGGCGATGGCGGCCTGGAGTTCGGCGGCCTTCGCCTGGTCACCCGCGGCGCGGGCGGCGGTGAGGACGGCCTCGGCGTCGGCGCGGAGCTTCGCCGCGCGGGCGGCGTCGGCCACGCAGCTCACGCTGTCGAGCACGCGCTCGGCGTGCTCGCGCGCGCGGGCGTGTTCGCCCGCCTTCAGTGCTTTGCGGGCCTCGACGAGGCTGAAGTCGAGCTGGACTTGGAGGAGTGCGTTCTTGCTCTGATGCTCCTCCTTCAGGCGCTCGATGAGGCGCTCTGGGCCGGCCTTGGCGGGGTTGCGGGCCTCGGCCTCGGCGAGGAGGCGGGCACACGTTTCGTCGGCGGGGCGCAGGCGCGCGGCCTCGGCGAGGACGCGCTTCGCCTGGTCATACGAGTGCTCGGCGAGGAGGGACCGGCCCTGGTCGAGGAGGCGCTGGAAGTCGCGTTCCTCCTTCTCCATCTGGGCCTTGCGCTGCGCGATGAAGGCCTCCATCGCCTTCGCGGGGTCGGCTGCGCCTTCGCCACGGCCTGGCGAAGCCATGGGCAGCAACAGGGGCAGGGCCAACAGCAGGGCCAGGACGGCCCGTCCCGGGGTTGGCCCCCGCAATGCCCCTACGGGTCCTGCGCGGAACGCTCTTGGAGTGACCACGCCCATGCTCCTTTCGTGGCACCGCGTGTCAGAGGTCGCAGGCTGCCCCCGCGAACCTGCATCGGGCGGCGTGCCGCCCGCAAAGCTACGCTATTGTAACGCGCGCGACTCGGAACGTCAAGTGGTCTATTGCTTTACGCCGCCCTCCTTGCCCTTCACGGGAGGAGCCGTGGCCTTCGTCTCCTGCCAGAGGCAGTGCAGGCGGTTCTTCGGGTCGCGCAAGACCACTCGGTGTCCCTGAGTCTCGCTATATGTCTGAAGCACGATCCGCTGCGTTCCTTTCCACCTGGTCGTCGTCTGCGGGCTCGGGCGGAACACGTTCTGCTCGATGGCGACCAGGACGTAGCGGGTGACGAATCGCGCCGATGCGCCATCCCCCGGGGCCGGGGACGCGGCTTTCGCCTTCGCGGGTCCGCCTTTGCCCGGCTCTGGACCGGCCCCCTCCGCGGCCTCGGGCGCGGGCCGGAACTCCTTCGGCACCTCGCCCACCCAGCCACCGATCGGCACGCGCTCGTAGTCCCGCCACTCCTCCAGCTTCTTCTCCTCGGGAGTCTTGGCTCGCTGCCCGATGTAGATACGGATGTTGGCGTGCTGGGCGTCGCCGCCGAGGTAGACGAAGGTGAAGCGCGGGGAGGTCCAGTAGGAGACGGGGGGGCCGTCCCTGGTCTCGGTCTTCGCGCCCTCTACCTGCGGCTCGAGGACGCTGCGGATGAAGTAGGTATAGGTCACCTCGGCCTCGACATCCATGTCCTCAAAGGACATCTCGCCCGTATCGGCGGCGGGCGCCCCCTTGGTAGGTGGTGCTCCTTTTGGCTCGGGCGGCGCCTCCTTCGCGCTGCCGGGGAAGCCGACGGGGACATCGGGCTTCGGCTTTGGTGCGGGCACCGGCCCCGGGCCGGGCTCGGCAGGCGCCACGGTGCGGCCCGGCACTTTGCCGATCACGCTGTCCTCCTTGTCGCGCTCGCCCTTGCGCCGGACCTCGAAGTAGGTGGGCTCGATGTAGTTGATCACCTTGCCGGGCAGCGTCTTGGAGCCGCGCGGGGCGTTGAAGCGGAGGATCACGGTGCCCAGCGCCTGCGGCCTCTCCCGAATCTCCTCGATCTTGGCCTCTACAAGCCCCGTCTCGATTTCGATGTCGGAAGGAGCGACCATCACGGCCACGCAGAAGCGGTCCTCGTTCTCCAGCATCACCATGACCCGGGCCCAAAAGCCAGCCTTCACCGCCTTGATGACCAGCATGTCACTGGGCGGTTGGCTGTTTGCCACGGGGACTGCGCTGGCCTCAATCTGGCATACCTGGGTCAGCTCCTTGTAGGCGGGGGGGACGTTCAGGTACGCCTTCTCACCCTCGGTGAGTGCGGTGACTTGCGGGGAGCCCACCACCTTGCGCCCCACGGGCACCTGCGCCGCGTCCCGGCCCTTCTTGCCTTCCCCCAGCTCCACGTATTTCCCCCAGTGCGTCTTGGGCGGGTAGAACCAGTTGTGCCTCGCGCCCTCGACAGGCGGCGGGCAGAGGAAGGGCGAAGCGGTCCGCCAGAACGAGGCGTCAATCTCCATGCCCGGCATGGGGGGCGCGACGCGCTGGACGGGCCTGCGCGCGGGCTGCACGACCTCGGCGCCGAAGAGGTTGAGGTAGACCCTGTAGCCCACGAACAGGATGACCAGGCCCAGCACGAGCTTCTCGCCGTGCCGGAAGAGGAACTCTTTGCTGCCGGACAGGTCCATCAACACCCCCTTCGCAAGGGGACGCCCAGCGGCGTGCGGCGGGCCTGGGGCGCCGCCGCGCGACGCTCTCCTATCGCCCAGCCGCCTTGACCGCGCGCCTCACGTCGCGGTTCTCCCTCGGCTTGAAGGTCACGAGGCCCAGCTTCACCTGCGCGAGGCGCGACTGCGGGTCGCGCTCCTTGGGGTCGGGCCTGCCCGTGTAGCGCTCGCCAGGGACGAAGTCGGCCTCGTACCACTGGTTCGCGTCGAACTGGGCGGCCGGCCGGAGCGCCACGGTGATGCCCTCAGGGCTGGTGAAGACGCCGACGCCGGACTTCTCGTCGCCCTTGCCGCCATCGAGGGCGGCCCGGGTGCGACGCCAGAGAGCCGCGTAGGCCTCGAGCTTGGCCCGCTCGAAGTCGTAGCGGCGGTTCAGCCACAGACGGGCCGCCTTGACGTCCGGGAACACGTATTCGCGCCCCTCCCCGAACAGCTCGTCATTGACCGGCGGCAGGGCCTTGTCGGGGGCAGGGGGCGCCGCCTTCTCGAAGTTCCCGACCTCGCCGAGCTCGCGGGCGACCCACTCCAGCCCCTTCTCGGGCCGCTTGGTGGGGTCGGGCACCTCGCAGAGCTTCAAGCGCGCCTCGGTGCGGCGGAGCTGCTCGTCGAGCCACTGCTTGACGACCTCTTCCAGGACCTTCGCCTTATCCGCCGCCTTCTCCTCCGCCTCCTTCGCCCTCCTCTCGAAGGCCCTCGCGGGGAAGAGGACTGATTGGACGTCCATCGTGATGTCGGCGACGTGGCCCGTGATGTCCACAGTCACATATTCGCGCCGCTCGGGCTGGGGGGCGGGCGCCTCCGGTGCCTTGCCGGCGGGAGCGCCCTTGGGGGGCGCAGGGGCAGCCGCCGGCTTCTCGACCACCTTCGAGCGGCTGACCTTGGCGACGGACTCGATCCTCAGGCACAGACGCGAGCCGAGGAGGGCATCGAGGACGCCGTGCAACTTGAGGTAGTTGCAGGAGATGCTGAACTGGATGGGAATCTCCTCAGCCAGCTTGCCTGGCCCCGCCGCCATCGCGGCCCTTACGGCGGCGGGCAGGTGGCGCGCAGGGCCCGCTGCGCCGCTGCCATACGTGATGCTCAAGAGCTCTGCCTCCGCCGCGGCGAGGATCTGGACCAGCTCCTTCTTGACCCAGAACTCCTTCTGCATGGCGAACACGTCGCCGATCAGCACATTGACCGCGGCCAGGGCGCCGACGTCGGCGAAGGCGAGCATGGCAGGGTCCGTGCCCACCTTGTCCATCAGCGGGGTGAGCGCCTTGGCCTGGGCATGGTATTCCGTGTCGAAGCGGATCTTGAAAACTTCGAAGTTCGGGGGCGTCTCCCAGGGGCACGCGCGGTAGGGGGCAAGCTCAGGGGACTCGAAGAGTCCCTCGATGGCCTGGCCCGTGTGCCACAGGAAGAGCGCGCAGTCGCCCAGCTCGCGCCGCACCAGGCGCTTGCGGTCCTTGTGCACGTCAATCCGCTTATCTATGTCCACGATCTCGCGTTCGAGCTTGTCGCGCTGTTCGCGCAGCTTCTCGAGGTTCTCGCGGGCTGTCTCCGCTGCGCTCTGCTTGCCGGTCACGAACCAGAGCGCGGCGATCTCCCCGAGGAGGACTACCCCCATGATCAGCCATGCGAAGTGCTTGCGGACGAAGCCCATTCTCTAACCTTCCTCGCCAATCAGCCCCCGGGCTAGCCAGAGGCCGGCGGCGCCGCGCGGGACGCTCATTCGATCTTCCTCAAGTCATCCCCCTTCGCCCGCGGCTTGGGCCGCGGCTTGGGCTTCGCCTTCGGCTCCGGCGCCTTGGGGGCCGCCGCAGGGGCCGTCGGCAGCGGCGAGCCATCCCAGCGATACGTGAGCCAGAAGGCATAGGCCCATCCCCCAACCGCCTTGTCGGCGGCTGAGCCTTCCGCGGCGGCGCGGTGGCCGATGAGCTCGCCCACGGGGATTATCTCGGGCTGACGGCCCGTCACGTCCACCACCCGCGGCTTCTGCTTCTCCAGCAGGCCGAGGAGCAGGCTCACGTCGTTGTCGGTGAACCCGGTGTCCTTCTCGAACTTCACCTCGATCGTGAGGCCCCGGGCGCGGATGTCCTCGAGCTTTGGCATCCCCACCTTGCCCAGTGTCTCACCTATCAGGCCAGCCACTTCGGCCGGGGGCACCTCGCGGATCGTGTTCAGGCGGAACGGCTCGCGCTCCAACTGGTTCACCGCCCCGTTCAGGTCGTCGAAGAACAGTGCCCACTCGTCGCGCCCCTTCCCCGCCTCGCCGACGGCCGCCAGCCTGGGCACGAGCTCCCCGAGGTCCTTCGCGACGGTCTCCTCCTTTATCTTCGCTTGGCACTCGGCCGTCCGCTTCTTGATCGGCCCCTCCTCCGCCGCGCAGCGGTCAATCTCGGTGGAGGCGGCGTGGTACCCCACGCCCAGCGGCAGGGCCAGCAGGAAGAGCGAGGCCGCAACGTAGGGGATCTTCCGCCGCAGCAGACGCTCGCGCACCAGCTCGCCCGGCATCAGGTCTATGTTCACCCGCGCCAGGCCCACGCCCTGGACGGCCAGGCCCAGGGCCACCGCGTAGCTCGGCAGCTCCGCCTCGAACTTCTCCGCGTCCATCCCGGTCCCCACCCGCACCTTGCTCAGGCGGTCGAGGACCGAGACCTCGTAGTCGAGGCCCTTGCGGAAGTACTCGACGAGCTGGGGGAGCTTGAAGGCGTTGCCGAGCAGGACCACGCGCTCGATGCGGGCCGTGCGCGACTGCTGGGCCTTGTAGTAGCCGATCGAGCGTTGGATCTCCCCGATCAGGTCGTCCACGATCGGCTTCATCGCGCCGAAGATCTTCTCGGCCTGCGTCGAACTGGCCGCCTTCCGCTTGAGGCTCTCAGCCTCCTCGAACGAAATCTGGTACTTCTCCTGGAGCGCCCGCGTCACGTCGTTCCCCGAAATCGCCACGCTCCGCGTCCAGAAGCGCTCCCCGTCTATGATCACCAGGTCCGTGTTCGCCGCCCCCACGTCAATCACCACGGTGCCGCTGTCGAAGCTGCGGTCGTGGGTCAGGAAGTTGTAGAGGGCGAGCGGCGTGATCTCCACCAGCGTCGGCGTCACGCGCGCCAGCCGCAGGTTGGTCAGGAAGCTGTAGACCGTGGCCTTCTTCACGGCAAAGAAGGCCACCTCCACCTCCTCGCCCGGTGTGTCCATGCCGCTCACGGGCTGGTAGTCCCACACCACCTCATCAATAGGGAAGGGCATCTGGGTGCGCGCCTCGTAGCGCACTATCTCCGGGATGCGCTTCTTCTCGACCGGCGGCAGGGGGATGAACCGGGGAAACACGTCGCGGCCGGCCAGGGACACGGCCACGCCGCCCCCCCCGAGGTCGGCCTGATATTGCAGCTCGGACAGGGCGGAGCGGACCCGAAAGTCGCGGTCCCCGGCCTGCGCCGCGTCGGCCCGCGCCTCGCACGCGACCGTGTGATAGTCCTCGATTACCACGGTGTCGCCCGAGCGGCGCACCTTGACCGCCTTGATGGCGGATTCGCCAATATCTATGCCCCAGGCCGTCTTATAGGCCAATCCTGGCTCTCCTCGGCTCTGCGCAGCCCCCAGGGGGCGGGGCAGGTCCGGGCGACGCCCCGCGAATGCCTAACTCCCCTTCCCATTAGCAATTATACATTGCCCGCCCGGCCTGTCAAGCGCAAATTCCGCACCCCTTGCGGCCCCCGTCGGCGGATGTTCCCTTTGCCATTTCTACCGGGCCGCCCGGCCCGTCGGGTGCCGTAACGGATTCGCGCGGCTGGGCACACTAGAAACCAAACCCAGCTCTCGTGGGTTTGGTTTCTTCTTCCCGGCGCCCCCGGTCAGCGCGGGGCCTACGAAGCCCTTATCGAACCGACCGCAGAACCGCTCGGTTCAATAAGGTGTGCCCAGCCGTGCAAATCCGTCACTACGGCCATGGCCCCTCAGCCCCCGTCGAGCACCGCCTGCTCGTCCCACAGAAACCACTGGCCCGTCTTGTTCAGATAGGCCAGGCAGTTCTCAAGGATGTCCACGTGCTGCTCCTCTTCCACCACGAGCCGGCGGTAGAGGGCGCGCGCGTCCTCGCTCGGCGCCGCGGCGGCCTGGGCCGTGTAGTGGGCGATGCTCGCGCGCTCCATGCGGAGCGCCTTCTCGACGGCCTCGGTGTCGCTGGCCTCCGCCGTCAGCTCGCGCCTGAGCTCCTCGCCCAGCGTGGCGAAGAGCGTCACCAGGCGCTCCTTCGGAAGCTCGCCGGCCAGCGCCGCCTTCCGCTTCGCGGCGAGCTCGAGCAACACCTTCTCGTGCCGCCGCTCGTCTGCCGCCAGGCCCTCGAACATCTTCCGGCCGAGCGGGTTCTCCGTCCTCGCCCCCACCTCGGTGTAGAAGGCCAAGCCGTCCCGCTCGAGCTGAATGGCGTACTGGAGGGGATCCGCCTCTGCCATCACGTTCTCCTCAACAGTCCGTCCTGCGGGCGCGCGTTGCGCGCCTCCACCGCGCCCGTATAATAGCAGAAGTGCTTTCGCCCGGCAACAGGCAAATGCCCAGGGGGTGCAGTAACGGATTCGCGCGCTGCCCGTCTTCGTTCGTAGTTCGGCGTTTACGCGGTTCTTCTGTACGCCTTGGCGGCCATGGAAACCGCCTGAAGGCCGAACTACGAACAGAAACACCCTCTCCGGCGCGCAAATCCGTTACTGCGCCCATACCCAGGAGCCGGTTCCCATGCCCCCCACCGTCCTCGGCATCGCCGGCAGCCCCAGGAAGGATGGCAACACCGACGCCTTGCTCCGCGAGGTCATCCGTGGCGCGGCCGAGGCCGGCGCCGCCGTCGAGCTCCTCGCCGCGCGCGACCTCAAGATGCATCCCTGCACGGAGTGCGACCGCTGCCAAACCACGGGGCGCTGTGTCATCCAGGACGATGCCCAAGGCGTCCATGACAAGCTCCTCGCCACCGACCACCTCGTCATCGCCACCCCGATCTTCTTCTCCGCCGTCTCCGCCCAGGCCAAGATCCTCATTGACCGCTGCCAGTGCTTCTGGTCCCTCAAATACACCATGAAAAAGCCCCTCTTCAACCCGCCGCGCCCCCATCGCAGGGGCCTCTGGGTCGCCTGCTGCGGCTTCGACAAGCGCTGGATGTTCGACGGACCCCGACGCACCATCAAGGCCTTCTTCAACGTCCTGGACTTTGCCTGGGCCGGCGAACTATGCTACAGGCACATAGACGCCCAGGGCGACATCCTGGAGCATCCGACCGCCTTGGCCGATGCCTACCAGGCCGGCCGCGCCATCGCGCTCGGAGAGCCCATCGCCTCGACCCCCTGACCCCTGCCGGTCCGCCGCGGCGGACAGAGCTGTCTGCCTTGCCTGACTCGCGTGAGGGCGGCACGGCCCCACCCACTGGCCGCAGCGTGGCGATGGACGACCTAACGTGTTACCTGGCCTAGGTTTGCAGCGGGGCCAAATGCGAGCGGGGCTGCCTCCCTCATAGGCACGGTTTTTGCCGGCTTACAAGGCACGTTTTTGTGCGCGCTTATTCAAGGAGGCGAAGCATGTCCCCCAATGCCCGGCTGCTGCTTCTTATCCTATCCCTCGTTCTCGCCTGCGCCCTCCCCGCCGCCCGCGCCGATGTCATTGACTGGTCCGATGCCGCGGGGAACGACCTGTGGAGCGCTGGAGCCAACTGGACCGGCACCCACACCCCGCCGTGGGCCACCGACATCGCACGCTTCACGAACACCGGCGCCGCGGCCGCGGCGGGCACGGTCACGAGCATCGCCGACGCCCCCTTCGGCGGCGCCATCGGCGGCATCCAGTTCGCCAACACCACCGGC
>Ga0194112_10001605_pt1 | contig 33010 bp, 31 predicted proteins | sample TA2MahC400mmetaG_FD_146191 | JGI IMG/M metagenome (GOLD analysis project Ga0194112, IMG submission 146191) | Freshwater microbial communities from Lake Tanganyika, Tanzania - TA2015016 Mahale Deep Cast 400m | ecosystem: Environmental > Aquatic > Freshwater > Lake | place: Tanzania: Lake... | reverse complement strand
GGAGCTGTCGTGGACGGTGAGGGCGGCGAAGGAGATGGAGGGCGAGTTCAGGGTTGCGGCTGCGGGGGCGGAGGAGGCGGTGACAATCCGCTTCGCGCCGGAGCTGCACCTGCCCAAGGCGGCCTACGTGCCCGAGCCGGTACCGGTGAAGACGGGGCCGTACCGCGTGTGGACGCACTACTGCCCGCTATGGAAGCACGGGACGCACTACGGATGGAAGGTCATCGAGCCCTACCCGGAGCGCAAGCCGGTCCTGGGTTGGTACAACGAGGGGACGCCGGAGGTGGCCGACTGGCACATCAAGTACTGGCTGGAGCACGGCATCTCCGGGGTCATCTACTGCTGGTACCGGTCCACGAAGAACGGGCCGGTGACGCAGAACCTCGGGCACGCCATCCACGACGGGCTGTTGAAGGCGAAGTACCTGCCGCAGATCGAGTTCGGCATCATGTGGGAGAACGGGTGCGGGGAGGGCGTGAGCTCGGTCGATGACCTGATGGACAACGTGCTGCCGTTCTGGCTGGACAACTACTTCACCCATCCCTCGTACCTGAAGATCGACGGGAAGCCGGTTCTGTACGTCTGGGTGCCGGGGAATGTGACGCGAGACCTGGGCGGGAGCGACAAGGTGCGGGAGACGTTCGAGGCCATGCGGGCGAAGTGCCGCGAGCGCGGCCTGCCGGGCCTGTACATCGTGGGCTGCTGGGGCGGGGCCGACAAGGGGGGCCTCGCACGCATGGCCGAGGAGGGCTGGGACGCCAGCTCGGCCTACGGGAACGGCTGGCACTATCCGAAGGAGATGAAGACCGTCGGCAGCTTCACCTGCGCGCCCGTCGAGGGGTTCGTGGACCAGCAGGAGGCCATCTGGAAGGCCAAGAACGGCTTCGGCCTGTTGCCGGACATCACGGCGGCCATGATGGGCTGGGACTCGCGCCCGTGGAATGAGACCTCGTTCTTCTGGTCGGACAACACGCCCGAGAAGTTCCGCGACCTGTGCCTGCGCGCGAAGGCCGTGATGGATGGGAAGAGCGGCACAGGGCCGGACAAGAACACGCTCATCTTCTGCTGCTGGAACGAGTTCGGGGAGGGGCACTACATCGAGCCGACGCGGGGGTACGGCTTCGCGTACCCGGACGTGATCCGGGACGTGTTCGGTCAGGGGCCCCCCAAACACACGGACCTCGCACCGGAGGATGTCGGCCTCGGCCCGTACGACTCCTGGTATCAGGAGGCCCGCTCGGCGGCGGCGCTGAGCCGGACGACGGAGCAGACCTCATGGGTGGGCGAGCAACTGGCCGCGTGGACGGGCTTCATGGGGCTGGCGGAGGCGAAGGTGACCGACGGCGTGCTGCACGCCAAGTCCATCACGCCGGACCCGGCCTTCTCCGCGCCGCCGCTCAAGATCCGGGGCAGCCGGTTCACCAAGGTGGTCGTGGAGATGCGGGTGAGTCAGTCCGGCGGCGCCCAACTGTTCTGGACCACCGCCGCCGAACCCGGAACCAGCGAGGCCGCCAGCGCCCACGTGCAGACCACCGCCGACGGCGAGTTCCACCGCTACGCGTTCGACGTAGGCGGGAAGGAGCACTGGGGAGGCTGCGTGACCAGCCTGCGGTTCGATCCGACCAACGCGGCGGGTGTGAACATCGAGGTGCGGAGGATCGAGCTGGAGTAGGATGGGAATTCGGGGACACGATCCCAATTCGGTAAGGCTGAATTGGGTCATGTCCCCGAATTCCCTTCTGGAGCAGAACATGATCGCTGCGCTCGTGTCGCTCAACCTGATGCGCGCTTCCGCCGAGGCGGCGCCGCCGCCGGAGCAGTGGACGCTGCTGTCGGAGGCGGAGCTACAGTCCATGCAGCAGGCGTACGTGGACCGGATGGCTGCGCCGAAGAACCCTCATGCGGCAACGCTCGCCGAATGGGAGGCGCGCAGGGCCATCGTCAGGCGACACGTGCTGGAGTCGCTGGGCCTCGTTCCCGAGCCCGAGCGGGTGCCGCTGAAGGTCCACGTGTCGGGCCAACTCGACCGCGAGGGCTATGTCATCAAGCGCGTGTACTGGCAGACTTGGCCGAACTACTACGCGAGCGGCTACCTCTACGTGCCGGAAAATGGGACGTCCCATCTGCCGGCAATCCTCAACCCACACGGGCATTGGGAGAACGGCGCGCGGAACCCGGTGGTGCAGGCGCGGATGATCGGGCTGGCGAGGAAGGGCTACGTAGCGCTCTCGATAGACAGCGTCCATGCGTACGACTACTACGCGGGCGTGACGCCGCTGACGGTCATGACGTGGAACAACATCCGGGGGATCGACCTGCTGTGCTCGCTGCCGGAGGTCGATCCAGAGCGGATCGGCTGTACGGGCTGCTCGGGCGGCGGGCAGCAGACGTTCTACCTGATGTGCCTCGAGGACCGGCTGAGAGCGGCGGTGCCGGTGAACCTGGTCTCCGAGGCCCGGCGGATCATCTCGGCGGAGATGCACCATTGCCCGTGCAACCATGTGGCGGGCTTCATGGCGGAGACGGACGAGACGGAAGCCTCGGCGGTCTTCGCGCCCCGGCCGGCCCTGTACATCTGCGTGACCCAGGACTGGACGAAGTGGTTCCCGCAGGAGGGGTACCCGGAGATCAAGGCGATCTACGATCTCTGCGGCGCGCCGGACAAGGCCAACTGCATCCAGCACGACTGGCACCATGACTACAGCCAGCCGATGCGGGAGCAGGCGTATGGGTGGTTCAACCGGTGGCTGAAGGGCATCGATGACCCCGAGCAGGCGAAGGAAGGCGACGTGCAGCCGGAGAGCCTGGAGACGCTGGCGACGCTCGACGGCCCGCCGCCGGAGGCGCGCGGACCGGAGGCCATCTTCCAGGAGCGACGCGCGAGCCGGGCTCCGTCCCCGCGTCTGACAGCCTCGGCAGTACCCGGACGGCTGCGGGCTCTGTTTGGGGAGCCGGACGAGTTCTGCGACCCCGACCCGCACGTCGTGGGTCGCGAGAGCCTCGACGGCGTGCTGGCGGTGAGGGTCCTGGTTCACACGGAACCGGACATCCGCGTGCCGGTGGTGCTGCTCTTACCGGAGCAGCGCAATGGCCGCCTGCCCGCCGTGGTGGTCGCGAGCAGCGAGGGCAAGGCCGCAGTGCTGTCGTCGCGGTGGGACGCCCTGACGGGCCTGGTGCGCGGCGGGACGTGTGTCGCGGTGGCGGATGTGCGGCTGTTCGGCGAGTGGAGCTACCGGGCGGAGATCCAGGGGCTGAACGGGATCTTCTTCGGGAGGCCGCCGGCGGCGCTCGCGGCGCACGATCTCCTGGCGGTCGCAGCATGGCTGCGAGGGCGCCCGGAGATCGATCCCGCACAGGTCGGGCTGCTTGGCTTCAGAGACGGGGGCCCGGCGGCCCTGATGGCTGCAGCGATGGACTCTCGGGTGTCCTTCGTCGCGGCGCCGGACATCGGTAAGACCTACGCCCAGGGCCGGACGGAGCCGGCCGCCTCACACCTCGTGACGGTCGGCGACCTACCCGACATCGCCGCGGGCTGCGCCCCGCGGCCGGTCGCAACGGGCGCCGGAGTCGCTGACGTGTGGCAGTGGCTCAGGCAGGCCGCAGCGGAGTGACGGCTCTCAGCCCCCGACGATCATCCCACTCACGCGACCGGCCTTGACGCTCACGTCGAGGACCTTGTCGCCGCGCTGGATCTTGAAGGCGATGCTCTCGCCGATGCGGTGGGTGAAGATCACGCTGCGCAGGTCGTCGTCGTTCTTGACCACCTTGCCGTCCACCTGCAGGATGACGTCGAACTGACGCAAACCCGCCTGGAGCGCCGGGCTGTTGGGGCTGAGGTCAGTGATGACCACGCCCTCGCTCGTGCCGAGGCGATAGAACGCCGCGAACCCCTGGCTGTTCGGGACCACGCTCAGGATTCCCACCCACGGGCCGCCGTTGACCAGGAAATAGAGCATCTCGCGGGCTTCGTTGACGGGGATCGCGAAGCCCAGGCCGATGTTGCCCCCGCTGGGGGAGAAGATCAGCGAGTTGATGCCGATCACGTCGCCGGCGAGGTTGACGAGCGGGCCGCCGCTGTTGCCCTGATTGATGGCGGCGTCGGTCTGGATGACGCTACGCCACGGGCCGTTCTTGCCGAACTGGCGGTTCCCCATCGCGCTGACATAGCCGACGGTCACCGTGTGCTCGAAGTCGAAGGGGTGGCCGATGGCGATGACGCGCTCGCCGAGCTGCAGCTTGGAGGAATCGCCCAGCGTCGCGCTCGGAAGATCTGCCGGCGGGTTGACCAGGCGCACGACAGCGATGTCGCGCTCCTGGTGCGCGCCGGCCAGCTCGCCCTTGAGCTCGCGGCCGTCGAGCAGCTTGATCAGGATCTGCGTCGCGTCGGCGACCACATGGGTGTTGGTCAGCACGTACTGCTTGCCGTCTTCGTACTGGAAGATGAAGCCGGACCCGATGCCCTCCATGATCTCCGGCTCGGCGCCCATGAAGTAGGCGAAGGGGCTCGTGTAGCCCTGCTCGCGGGCGATCACCTTCACCACACAGGGGTCGGCCTTCTTGACGGCCTGCACGACGGCGTCGTCCTCGTTCCTCACCGTCAGCGCTCCGCCGGGCGCCGTCCGGTTCACGATGGGCGACGCGGGAGCGGAGGTGCGGGTCGCAGCCGAGCGTCCGGCCACGTAGCCCCCGATCAGCCCGCCGGCGATCCCGGCGAGCACGGCAATGGCCAGCAGGCAACCGATTCCGGGTCCTCTTCTCGCTTCCACGGGAGCCCCCCTCATTTGGCGAGTTGTCGCATGAGGTCGGCCATCTCAATCGCGGAGACGGCGGCCTCAAAGCCGCGGTTCGGCATTTTGGTCCCGGCGCGCTCGATGGCCTGCTCGATGGTGTCGGCGGTGACGACGCCGTAGATGCACGGCACGCCGGTCTCCATCTGCGCGAGCGCGATGCCCTTCGCGGACTCGCCGGCGACGTACTCGTGATGCGTCGTCGCGCCGCGGATGACCGCGCCAAGGGCGATCACGGCACTGTACTTCCCGCTGGCCGCCATCTGCTTCACCACCAGCGGCAGCTCAAACGAGCCGGGCACCCAGGCCGTGTCCACGTCCTCCGGGCATCCCCCATGCCGCGCGATGGCGTCCAGAGCGCCGGACAGGAGCTTGCCAGTGATGAAGTCGTTGTAGCGGCTGACCACGATCCCGAACTTCATCCCCTCGGCCTTCAGCTTCCCCTCGTATGTCGTTCCCACAGAGCATCTTCCTTTCGCGAGTCGCGGAATGCGCGCTATCCGCGTCGCTCGACTATCGCTATTCGGGGCCGGTTTTGCCCGCAGAGGCCCCTACGAGCCGAATCGGCTCTCAGGGGGTCGATTCTGACTTATGCTATCTCCGATTCGCGACTGGCGTTACGGGTCGCCGCGACCAGCGCCTCGAACTCCTCGTTGAGGCGCCACGCGCGGATCCGAGTGCGTCCTGCAACCGGCGCAATGAGGCCGGAATCGCACCACTCGTGCAGCCAGGCCCGCGCCGTCTGGACGGAGATCGTGAACCACCGGCTGAGGTCCGGCGCGCCGAAGTGAGGCACCGCGTCGCTCTCCGGCTCGGCAAGCACCAGTCGGCTGAGCAGCTGCTGTTGGCGCCGATTCAGCGCCTCCCAGGGGGTTGCGGTGCGCGGCTCGGCCTCCCGTAGCTCCAGTGCCCGGCGCTCGACGCGTTGGGCCGCAGTGGCCATCGTCTCCAGGAAGTAGGACAGCCACGGCGTCAGGTCGGGATCATGGCGTCCGTCATAGTAGTCCATCGGGAGGCCCATCTGCAGGCTCCCATAGTAGCGCGGCAGGTCCCTGAAGTACTCCTCCTCCATCGACAGGAAGCCCCTCATGCGGTAGCCCGTGAACCAGAGTTCCGCAGTGGCCAACGCACGCGCGGTCCGGCCGTTACCGTCCGCGAAGGGGTGGATCGTGACGAACCGGTACGCCAGGATCCCCGCCCGGACCGGACCGGGCAGCTCCGCAGCCTCCGGCGAGTTGCGCCACGCCACCAGAGCCGCCATGAGGCCGGGTACGTCGCCCGGGGACGGCGGGCCGTACTCCACTTGCCCCGTGGCCGCGTCCACCACAGGACACTCCTCGGTCCGGTAGTCGCTCATCTCACCGCGGCGCCCGGGACCGCGAACGATGATGATCCGGTGCAGGCGGCGGATGAACTCCTCGGAGAATCGGGCGCCGTCTTCGGCCTGCCGTTCAAGCCACTCCAGCGCCATCCAGTAGTTGCGGACTTCCTGCTGCTGGCGGGAGCCTGTCCGCTCCGCCAGCGCGATCCCTTGCGGGATGGTCTCCAGGCGGATCGTGTTGCCCTCGATGCCGGTGGAATAGCGGGTCGAGCGCTGCTGGGCCCGGTACTTCAGCAGGAAGGCCGCATCGGGGGGCAGCGCGAGTACGTCTACGAGGCGGCACGCGCCCTCGATCCCCATGAGATGCCCGACCATCCCATGCGTGTAGGCGAAACGAGGGACATACCTGTCGGTCGAGCGGCGAGGCACAGTGCTTCCTCGGTCTCGCGTGGACCCCCAAGGGCCCCAGGGCTACTGGACGGCTGCGTCTTCGGCACCTTCGCCATCCACAAGCGTGAGCAGGTGGCCGAGCTTGGCCTTCTTCGTGCACAGGTAGCGCCGCGAGTGCTCGGTCGGCGGCGCCTCGAGCGGGACGCGCTCGGTGATCTTCAGGCCGTAGCCCTCCAGCGCGACGTACTTGGCCGGGTTGTTGGTCATGATCCGCATCGTGGTGACGCCGAGGTCCACCAGCACCTGCGCGCCGATGCCGTAGTCGCGGAGGTCGGCGTCGAAGCCGAGGGCCTCGTTCGCCTCCACGGTGTCATAGCCCCGGTCCTGCAGGTGGTAGGCCTTGAGCTTGTTGGCCAGCCCGATGCCGCGTCCCTCGTGGCGAGAGATGTAGACGACCACGCCGAGACCCGCCTCGTCGATCATCTGCAGGGCGGTCTCGAGCTGGTAGCCGCAGTCGCAGCGACAGGACCCGAGGACATCGCCGGTCAGGCAGCCGGAGTGGACGCGCACAAGCACATCCTCCCGGCCACCGACGTCGCCTTTGATGATGGCGACATACTCGTCGCCGTCCACGATGCTCGTATAGCAGCGGACGCGGAAGTGACCGTGGACGGTCGGAAGGTCTGCCTCGGCATCGAGCCGGATCAGCCGCTCGGTGCGGCTACGGTAGGCGATGAGAGCCGCGATGGAGACGATGACAAGCCGGCGCTTCTCCGCCAACTGCTCGAGTTCTGTCAGCGTCGCCCGCGCGCCGTCGGCGTTCAGGACCGGACACAGCACGGCGACCGGCATCAGTCCCGCCAGGCGCACCAGATCGACCGCGCCCTCCGTGTGACCGGCGCGCTTGAGCACGCCGCCGGGCCGCGCCTGCAACGGAGTGACGTGGCCCGGGCGCACGAAGTCCTCCGGCCCCGTCCTTGAGTCGGCGAGCGCACGGATCGTGGCGGCCCGGCCATGCGCGGAGATCGGCGCGACCTCGAGCCCGCGCGCGTCCACCGAGATCGCGACCGCCTTCTGGGTCGGCGACACTTCGTCCGAGGCGAGCAGCGGCACCTGCAGCTGCTGCAGCCGCTCGCCCGACATCGCGACCTCCACCAGGCCGCACCGCGTCTCAACCAACATGCCGTTGATCGCGTCGGCGGTCACGAACTGGCCCGCCATCAGCAGGTCGCCGCTCGTCGCCGGCGAGCTGTCATCGACGAGCAAGACGAACTTGCCCGCCTGTAGGGCCTGGATGGCTTTCTCGATCCGTTCCATGACGGCAGTCTCGAGTCTCAGGTCTCGCGTCTCATGTTCACGGCAACGGCTAGAAGCCGTGCTCGCGCAGGAAGTCCTCGGTGAGGCCTGGGCGGTCCTCGCGGGCGGCGAGGAGGCGCTCCACGTACTTCGCGAGGACGTCGGTCTCCAGGTTCACGCGCTCGCCGGGACGGCGCTCGCCCAAGTTGGTCTCCGCCAGCGTGTGCGGGATGATCGCGACCGAGAAGGTCGCTCCCCGACACTCCACCACAGTCAGGCTGATCCCATCGATCGCGATGCTGCCCTTGGGCGCGATGGTGCGCGACAGCTCCGGCGGCGCGTCGATCTCGAACCAGGTGGTCGTCCCCGAGGGACGAACCGCTCGCACCGAGCCGACGCCGTCCACATGCCCCTGTACGAAGTGCCCGCCGAGCCGCTGGCCGGGCAGCAGGGCGCGCTCCAGGTTCAGCCGCGAGCCGACGCGAACCTCGCTCAGCGTAGTCCTGTTCAGCGTCTCCTCGCCCGCGTGGGCGCGGAAGGTGGCCGCGTCACAGGCTTCGACGGTCAGGCAGACGCCGTTGACTGCGACGCTCTCGCCCACCGCCAGGTCGGACGCCATCCCCGGGGCGCGCAGCACCAGATCGCGCCCGCCCGCGCGGGGCCGCGTGTCCGTGATCTCTCCGACTTCCTGGATCAGTCCCGTGAACACGGGCAAGCCTCAATCAGCAGATCCGGGCCGAAACGCCGCACGCGCCGGATGTCGAGTCGGCGGGCGTCCGCTAACCGCTCGACGCTTCGGCCCCCGAGGACGGGCGGGGCCTCGTTGCCGCCGATGATGCTCGGCGCCACGAACAGCAACAGCTTGTCCACCACGCCCGCTTCCATTGCCCCGGCGGCCAGTTCGGGCCCGCCCTCGATCAGCACGCTCAGCAGACCGCGCTCTCCGAGCATCCTCCAGAGCGCCGCGAGGTCAACGCGCCCTTCGCGCGCTGGGAGAGTCACGACCTCCGCCCCGGCGGCCCGGAGGGCGGCCAGGTTCTCGGGCGGCGCGGCGTTCGTCATCGCGATCAGGCAGCCGGCACGGCTCTTCCCCGCGACGGCGCGCGCTGTAGGCGGCGTCCGCCCGCGGGAGTCCGCGATCACGCGCAGAGCATCGCGCCCGCCGCGCAGGCGGGTCGTGAGCTGCGGGTCATCGGCGAGGACCGTGCCCACACCCACCAGGACCGCGTCGCTCTCGTTGCGGAGGCGATGGACGTGCTTCCTCGCCGACTCGCCGGTGATCCAGCGCGATTCCCCGGCTGCCGTCGCCACCTTGCCGTCGAGCGTGCAGGCGAGCTTCAGAACGCCCAGCGGCGTGCCCGTCAGGCGGTGCTTGTAGTATGCCTCGTATAGGTCTTCCGCCTCAGCCGCGAGCAAGCCCCGCTCCACCGCCACTCCCGCCTCCTGCAACTGCGCGTCGCCACGCCCGGCGACCTTCGGGTCGGGGTCGGCGACCGCGTAGATGACGCGCCGAATGCCGGCCCGGATGATCGCCTCGGTGCAGGGCGGCGTGCGGCCGTGGTGAGCGCACGGTTCGAGCGTAACGTACAGGTCGGCCCCGGTCGCGGCGTCGCCGGCCTCCGCCAGCGCCTCCACTTCCGCATGGGGCAGGCCTGCGGCGCGATGGTAGCCCCGCCCGATGACGGCCCCCTCTTTGACGACGACAGCCCCGACCGGCGGGTTCGGGGCCGTTCGTCCGACGCCGCGCCTCGCTAGATGCAGGGCGGCGCGCATGAACCTGGCCGACATCGCGCCCTCAGGCTTCCTTGCGGGGTCCGGACCGGTCGGGCACCCCCAACTCCTCATCCATCTTCCGGTAGAGGTCGGCCCGCCGCAGGTGGCGCTCGCGGATCAGCATCCGCCAGTCGCGGAAGGTCAGAACGACAATCACGAAGACCAGGACCAGCGCGAGCGTCCAGTACCCAAGCTGCAGCCACGCCTCCTCGGCCTTCCACGGGCGATAGGCGCCCCAGACCATCATGGAGACGACCGTCATCAGCAGCGCGGCGACTACTCCGCGCAACACCAGCTGTTTGGCGCCGATCACGGCGCGACCGCGGAAGTACCGGTGAATCTCAACCGCCAGCCACACGAGCACGGCCAGCGTGGCCAGCAGCAAGCTCGTCAGGCCCCACCAAGGCACCAGAACCGCCCCCTTCTGCCGGGAAGGATACCAGAAAAGCGCTTTAGCGGCAAGAAGCGCGGGTCACCGGACGACCGGCAACACGATGTGAGAGGCCCGGTCCCCACCAAGATAGACGGTGTTGTGGGCCGTACGCCTCTCTCCGCCGTCATCTGTGGGGGCGCCGGTGTTGGGGTTGGCGGAGAAGCGGGGGGAGTTGCTGCTGGAGACCGCCACGCGGAGACAGTGGCCCTCGTTGAAGATGATGCTCGTGCTCCACAGGTCTATAGTCACCTGGGCGATCTCGCCGGGCGGAAGCGGCTCCGGCTGGTCGAAGGACCTCCGGTAGCGGAGGCGGCGGATTCCGTCGCAGACCAGCATGGAGCGGCCGTCCGGGTAGACGTCGGTGAGCTTTGCGGTGAAGTCCGTGTCGGGCGCGTCCGAGGAGACCCAGAGGTTGACCGTCACATGCCCCGTCACTTCAAGCGGCTGCGTGAGCGGGGCGGAGGTGAAGACCAGCACGTCCTTGCGGTTCTCAACCTCCTGCTGGTCCATGGAGCCCCGAGCGAGGTTGAGGTTGGCGCCGCCGATGGTTGGCACGGGGTCGCTGGGGTGGTAGTCGTAGGACAGCGCCCCGTCCGCGTCGCCCGGCTTCTCGAACGAGAGGTCGCCCGAGGCGTGGAAGTAGGCCGGCGCCGGCTCAGAGGGGACGGGCCAGTCATCGGCCGTGCGCCACTCGTTGCCCGGCGCGCCCGGCTCGCCGACCGCGCCCAGGGCGAAGTAGTAGACGTGCGGCGTGTCGGGCGGCTCGCCCTCACCCTTCAGCCGGTGCGCGAACCACTGGCGAAGCTGGTTGAAGGGCGATTGGCGTGGGCCAGGCTGGAACTCGAGCGCGCCGCGACTGGCGCTTCCACCGTGCGTGCCGGGATCGATGATCAGAATCTGGTTGCCCCGCGCGCCTTCGCCGCCGTGGTGCTGCAGCGTCTCGTAGGCGAAGATCGTCCCGCCCTGGAAGCAGTCGAACCATCCGCCCTGGTGGATCATCGGCACCGTGACCCGGTCGGCAACCTCGGCGAGGTTCATGCCCCGCCAGATGTCGTCATAGGACGGATGGGCCTTCATCAGCGCCAGGTTCTCCGGGCGGAACCGGTTGCCGGTAAGCCAGCCCTCCACCATCGCCTTCTGCAGCACGCCCCCGTAGTAGCCCGCATAGTGGTAGAGGCTCGGCGCCGCGCGACTCACCTGGCAGCACTTCAGGTGCGGCGGCACCGACCCCGCGAGCATGTACTGGGTGATCCCCATCGCCGAGCCGCCCGTCGTGCCGACGGCCCCCGTACACCACGGCTGAGCGGCCAGCCACTCGACCGTGTCGTAGCCATCCTGCAGCTCGCCCCATCCGTCCGTGCGGAAGGCCGTGTCCCCTCCCTCCGAGGCGAACCGCCCCCGCATGTCCTGCACCGCGAACACGTAGCCCTGGGCCACCATGACCCCAGCCTGCCCGCCGAAGGTCTGCTTCCCGTACGGCGTGCGCGTCAGAATCACCGGCCACGGCCCCTCACCCGCCGGCTTGTACAGATCCGTCGCCAGGTGCACGCCGTCGCGCATCGGGACCATGACGGTCTCGGGCTGGGGAGCGGGGGGTTGAGGGTGGCACCTGGCAGTCAGAACTGCAACGGCCAGGCAGAGGGCTGCCCACACGACGCACCGACCAGGTCTCGTGCACTCATCTGAGGCGGGACGAGTCACGCTCTGCCCTTCTCGATCTCGTCTCCCGACTGGCCGATCTCGATGCTGAGTATGGCGTCGGAGCGGACCAGGACGGGGTAGCCGATGTGCTCGGGCTCGTCGGTGCCCGGCTTGTACACCCAGGTGTCCTCGAGGTAGATCTCCTTGGGTTCGGCGTCGGGCACGTCGGTGTACCGCGTCAGGGCACCGTAATAGGCGGAGCCGTCAGAGAGTCGCGCCAACACAACGACGCCCTTCTTATCGCGATACCGCAACATCTCGGACCACACATCGGGTCGCCCCACGCCCTTTGCACCGAACACAGCCCAAGCGCGGTCGGTGAGGTTGAGGTGGCGCTCAAGCATCCCGAGCCCGAGTCCGCTTGCCAGAGCGATGACGAACTGGGCGGCCACCGTGCTGGCATCAGCCCAGTCCGTCCGGTAGTGCCAGACAGTGCCGGGAAGGCCGACGACCACGTTCACCGCGAGCGACCAGATGACAGACTTGGCGGTCAAGACGAGGTCCGACTCCCCGCGAGCCGGCACCAGCCTTCTGTACAGGAGTCCGTATGCGAGGAAGCCCGGGAACAGGTATGTGATGGCAGCGCGAATGTCCTCAAACACGGCGCGCTCAGTCCTTCGGCTTCGGCGGTGGAGTTCCAGAGGAGGCTGGCAGGTCCGACGGCGGCTTCAGGTGCCCGCCAGGCGGTGGTTTGGGCACCTCGACTGGTCGAGGGTTCACACCCGACTCGCTGACCCGCTCGCCGCTGCCCTTCCTGGAGTCGTCGCTATCGCGGCTACTTGCAGACTTGCCCATCGCAGAACCCTCCTTCACGGCAGCTGCTCCTTCATTATACCCTTCACGTGGCGCCCTGAGAACCCTACCACACCCCGGCAGCTCCAGCGGGGGGCTATTGGCGGCCCACGGTTAGGGGCCTCTGCCCTGGATCCTCACGTCTGCCGACGGGAACAGAGACGCGCCCCCGAGGCCCAGCCTTGCCTCGATCATGGGGCGGAACTCCTCATTGACCTCGTAGCCCACGCTGTTGCGGCCCTCGAGTTCGGCGGCGAGGGAGGTCGTGCCGGTGCCGAGGAAGGGGTCGAGGACGGTCTCGCCCCAGAAGCTGTACATGCGGATGAGGCGGCGGGGCACTTCGACCGGGAAGACGGCGCCGTGGACCGACTGGCGCTCCGGGCTGATTCTCCAGACGCCGCGGAACCACTCGGAGCGCTGCTCCTTGGTCAGGCGGCTCTTCTCCTGCTGCTCGGGCGTGGGCTTGGGCCACTTGCCCTGCTTGCGGAAGAGGATGATGTACTCGTGCTCGTAGGTGACGTGGCCGTCCTTGGGGTAGTACATCGAGCCCATCAGGGCGCCGCCGCCGGTGGTGTTGGTGGTGGAGATCTTCTGCCAGATGAGGTTGCCCATGAAGTCGAAGCCGAGACCGATCCCGGCGCGGATGAGGTCGGCGGGGATGGGCTGCACGCGGTAGCGGCCGTGCTCGGAGGCCCGGAGGTACTGGTCGCCGATGTTCACGGCGGCGCGGCAGCCGGGGTGCAACACCCGGTGGCACTCGGCGAGGACACGCGTAAGATCAGTGAGGTACTCGTCGTAGCTCTGCTCATAGCCGATCTGGCCGGGATGGGCGTAGTCCTTGATGCTCCAGTAGGGAGGGGAGGTGACGACCAGGTGGATCGAGGCGTCGGGCAGCTCCTCCATGGAGCGGCTGTCGGCGAAGTACACACGGTGCGATGGCTTCGAATCCACTGTTGACTCCGACTGGCGACGTGGGTATAATCGATACTGCAGGGGCGGACGGGCCATCAGCGGCCCGCTTCGGTCCTGCAGCTTCTTTCTGGGCGGGCGTCAGCGCCTCACCACACCATAAGGGTCTCGAGGACTTGCAGCCTTGTACAGCACGGGGTCGAGGGATGCGAACAGCGTACTGACGCCGGTACGCTCCGTCTTTGGGATTGGGTTGTCAAACCGCAGAAGCGAGTAGGCGACCAGATCGGCGGTCTGCAGAAGATACGAGCCCTTTGACGACTTGAACAGAGGGTCCTCGACCACGTGGGTAAGCGGGAGATGCTTGGTCCGCTGGCCTGTGTCGGTCCACTTGCGGTAACGACTGGGCACGAGATTCTCCTGCCGAAGCTGTCGGCAGAGCTTCGTCAGCTTCTCCTCTTTCCCCTCGTCGCAGATGAGCAGCGCCCGGCGGCCCAGCTTCTCGCCCGTCTTGTTGATGCGGTTGAGCAGACGGTCCCATGCCGCCCCCTCGAGTGCGTTCAGATCCGGCCGCTTCCGCGTAGGCGTCAGGGAGATGTTGATCACATGGACGTCGTGCATGGACGCCAACCGCCTGAGGCCTTCCGAGAAGAGCGAGACCCGCGTCTGTTCGTCAACTGGGTGTGGCGCCAGTGGACCCCTGCCCCCGAGAAGATGGGTGGCATGGAACTCGGCGCCCGTGTAGATCCCGAGTGAGGACTTCAGCTCCCTGCGCCAGGCGAAGAGGGTCTCCAGGTGCTCCTCCCAGTCCTCCTCCCTGACCCGTACGGCAGAGAGCACGAACCGCATCGGGTTTCCGTGCTCGGGGCTGGCGTCATAGGACTCGTCCACGTAGTACAAGTCCATGCGCGATGCCTCCCAACCACCCGAGGGCGCTTCGGTTCACGGGAAGACGTACACGGCGGTCCCGACGGAGACCATGCCATAGAGGATCCGCGCGTCGTTGCGGTGTTGGCGGACGCAGCCGTGGGAGGCGGGGCCGCCGAGGGCGTAGTGGAACCCCGGGCTGGTCGCGTGGATCCCGTGGCTGCCGCTGGCAGTGATGGCCATCCAGTACGCCATCCAGCAGTGGTACTGGCTGCTCCAGGCGTTGGGGCTCTTGTCAAAGACCTGACCCATTGCGCCGCGCCGCCCGTCGTAGCTCCCCGGCTTCATGGTCGGCGTCCAGTAGCCGCCGGCTGCCGTCGAGATGATGTGCTGGCGGACGAGTTCCCCATCGCGTTGGTAGTACAGACGCTGGCGGGTCTTGCTGATCGCGATGAGGGTGCCCTTGTCCTTCAGGTCGGCCATGAACTTCGGGCGGAAGCGGACAACGCGCTCGGCGGCGGCGAGTTTCTCGCCCGTCTGATCGAGGGCGGCGATGCGTACGTTCATCTCGATGGTGTCGAGCCAGGGCGGCTTCCAGGCGTAGCGGCCTGAGTTCGGTGCCTTCTGGGTGATGAAGCGGTCGAAGGAGCCGCGTTCGTAGCCGCCAAGGCGGCAGTTCTCGCCGCAGTAGGAGATCCGAACGTACTCGACCGGCCCCGAGGTCTCCCAGGCGAACTCGACGTCGGCGCCCTCCGTCCACTCGCCCTCCTTCTCCGGGCTCAGGAGGCGGATGCCGGGCTTCTGAGTGCGCAGCCAGGCCTTGCGGATCGCGGCCATGTCCGCGCGCTCGATCGCGGCGCTCAACTCCGGGCGCGCGGGGGGCGGCGGCGGAGTAGGGAGGAGGCCGGCGTCCGTGCGCGGGACTTCGCCGGGGAGGTCCTTGACGACCTCGCGGGGGGCGTCGATCGGCTGAGCGAGATCCTGGGCCGGGAGCGACGTAGCGGCTGCGAGTAAGGCTGCGATCAGGAGCACGATGCGCATCCAGTCCGCCTGTGCGATCAACTGAGCTGCAGTGGATAGTGCCCGAACTCGTGAACGGCCTGAGCCATCGCGATCAGGTTCTCAGGCTTCACGGACGAGTGAATGCTGTTGGAACTACTGACCAGGTACCCTCCGCCCGGCCCGGCGACCGCGATGGCCTCGCGGACCGTCTCGCGCACCTCCTCCGGCGTGCCCCATGACAGGAGCCGCCCGCAGTCGATGTTGCCCACCAGTGCGACCCGATCACCATACATCTGCTTGACCTTGCCCAGGTCCATGCCGGCCACGGGCTCCAGGGGGTTGAGCCCGTCCGGGCCGGCCTCGACGATCTGGTCGATGATCGACCAGATGTTGCCGTCGGTGTGCTTGATGACGTGGGCGCCTGCGTCGTGCGCGTTGTCGATGGCGCGCTTGAGGCGCGGGAAGATGAACTCGCGGAAGTGCTGGGGCGACATGAAGCTCGTGTTCTTGTCCGCGTAGTCGTCGCCGAAGACGATGACATCGACACCCATCGCCACGGCGCGGCGGACGACCTCCAGGTCGTACTCCAGGCAGAGGTCGATGAGTTCGTGGACGAACCTCGGGTTGAGGATCAGGTCCATCAGGAAGTTCTCGACGCCGCGCACGTGGGCGGGGTTGAAGAAGGCATCGCGCCCCATGAAGACGATGGCCTTCTTGCCCTTGTACTTCTCGACAAGCTGTGGGAGGTGGCCGTAGACCGTCGGGTCCGCGGGATCGGGCGGCGACCAGTCCTTCAGGTCCTCGTACTGCTTGAGGGCCGGCTCGACGGGGTACGGGCTGGCCTCGTTCCCCAGCGCCCGGATCACGCCCCACCGGTCGCGGAACAGGCCCTTCTCCCGGTCGATGAAGTCCATCTTGCTCTTGTCCCACGAGGAGCGATTGAGCCCGATGCAATCGTCGCCGAGCTTGTCGGACAGCTCCTCATAGGCGCCCCCGGGTAGCGCGCCCTCGATCACCTTCGGGTCGATGATCGGCTCAAACAGCGGGACGCGATCGGGTTCCTTGCGTTCCAGCGCGGTGATGACGCGTTCGCGTGAGGTCATGGGTTCAATCTCAACTCCCTGTCGGGCTCGGGTAGGCCTTCAGCGCTGCCAGCCAGTCTTGCACTGCGGCGGCGCGCTGCATCGGGTCTGCGGGCACCTGGATCGGGCGGCCGCGGGTATCGATGATGAGGCCGACCTCGCCGCCGGGGACGCTGACCGCGAGGGGCTTGCCGCGGCCGGCGCCGACGTCGAGGCCGCGAGCGGGCTTCACGTCAACCTGCGCCAACTCGCCGAGGCCCAGGGGCAGACAGACGATCTCGCCGGCGGGCACGTCCATCGGCTTGCCGTTCACGGCGACGGTCAGGGCGGTCTGGCCGGCCTTCGGCTGGCCGGTGCAGGCGATGCAGGTGCCGAGGCGGATGAGGCAGTCGCGGCGGAAGACCTGCGTCGCCGCCTCGCGGTGGATGCCCGCCAGCACGCCAAGCTGAGGCATCATGAAGATCGAGTCAACGGCAAGCTGCGTGATGCCCTCGGGAGCGAAGCCGTCGATCAGCATCATGGCCGCCTGCGCGCGACGCGGCGCGTGGGAGAGCACCCCGCCGGAGCCGACGAGCAGGTCGAGTTTCATCATGTCCACGATGGTCTCGCCGCTGAGGCGCTGCTCGAAGGTGTCCGAGATCGTGCGTTCCTGCTGGACGCCCTTGAGGCCCGTGGCGAGGCTCTTGTGCTGGTCGAAGGCCAGGCGTAGAGCTTCGCGGGCGACTGCCTGCTCGAGCTGCAGGTCCTCCAGCGTCTGCGGGATGCTCGTCGGGCGGATCATCTTGTTCCGCACACGATTGGCGAGGCCGCCGGCGACGGCCGCATCGGGCACCCAGCGCAGGATGTTGTCCGGGCCGGCCTCGGCGTAGACGTTGGAGATGGAGTAGCTCATCCCGAGGTTGGCTGAGACCGTGCGGTTGAACTGCCCGTCAAAGACACTGAACACGTCCGTCGTCGCCCCGCCGATGTCCACGCCGACGACGTTGATGTTGTCCTCCTCGGCGATCGTCTGCATGATGGCGCCGACGGCCGCGGGGGTCGGCATGATCGGGGCATCCGTCCACGCGACGAGGTTGCGGTAGCCAGGGGCGTGGGCCATGACATGCTCCAGGAAGAGGTCCTGAATCACATGGCGGGCGGGGTCGAGGTTCTCGCGCTCCAGTTGAGGGCGGAGGTTATCGGTGATGGAGAGGGCGGCCATGTCGCGCAGCGCGTCCTGGATCGCCTCGCGCGCCGTGACGTTTCCCGCGTAGATGACCGGCAACTCGTAGCCCTCGCCCAGGCGCGCCCGGGGGGAGGCGGCGGCCACGAGCTCGGCCATCTCCACCACCCGCTTCACCTCGCCGTGGTCTACGCCACCGGAGATGAGCACCATGTCGGGGCGCAGGTCGCGGAGGCGGCGGATGCGCTCATGGGGGCGCCGACCGTCGTCGCGGGCGATGGTGTCCATCACGATGGCCCCGGCGCCCAGCGCCGCGCGCTCGGCGCTCTCGGCGGTCATGCGCCGCACGAGGCCGACCACCGTCATCTGCAGCCCGCCACCGGCCGAGGACGTAGAAAGGTAGGCGTCGGCGCCACGGGAGTCCTGCTGGGGGCGAGCGATCGCGCCGTCGGTGATGAAGGTGCGGCCGGACAGCTCCTCCACCTCGCGCACGGCGTTCAGCACGCCGCGGGTCACATCCTCGTAAGGGGCCTCGACGGTGGTCGGCGCCTCGCCGCGGGTCTGCAGGCGGTACTCGCCATCGACCTTCTCGATGAGGATCGCCTTCGTGGTGGTGGAGCCGCAGTCGGTGGCCAGGATCGAGCTAATCTTCGCCGGGTCCATGTTCCTTCGCTTCCTCGCCGGGGGATGGCTTGCCCTTCTTGCGGGCCCGGCTCAGGCGGTCTTCCTCAAGCTCCTCAATGCGCACCAGCAGCTTCTCGACGTTCTCGCGCTTCTCGATCATCCGCACGAACGCGTCGTAGTTGGGCACATCCAGCGCGGCATCCACAAACGGCCCCAACACAACCAGGCCCTGGCTCGCGACGAACGAGAGGGGCCGGGAGGATTCGAGCAGGAAGGTGGCGGGCGCGGCGAGATGCCGGGCGACGATCTCGTGCGCCACCTTCTCGATCAGCTCCTCATCCGTCGGTTCGTTCGGCGGAGGCAGCGGCTCCGGGCTCGGCGGCCGCTTGCTCCAGGAACGCCTCCACACGGGCCATGACCTCATCACGGTTGTCGGCGAAGCGCAAGTACAGGCCCCGCGTGTAAGCGAGGCGGGTCGGCCTGGCGAGCGGGCTGAGCAGGACGCCCTCGGCATCCGGGAAGCAGCCCTTCACCTCCGCCCACCGGCGGCGATGGGTGCCGAACAGACCGGCGGCTGCGGCGCCCGCCTCCGAGACCACGTACGTGGCCCCGACGTAGTAGGGCGCGACCGAGACCGCTAACAGAAGCAAGGCGAGTGCGCCCCACCAGACGCTGCCGAACAGCACGTCAACGGCCAGCGACATCCCCAGCACGAAGAGCGCCACCGCAACGGCCAACAGCGGATTGCGCGCGCACGGGCGAACCGACCAGACGAGGTCGTGCGGCTCGTCGGCCGCTACGTCGCCGTCTCGATCCGGTCCACGATCTCCAGGCACTTGACGCCGTCCTCAATGCTCGGCGAGGGCTTCTCGCCGCGCAGGATCGACTCGGCGAAGTGGCGGACCTCGCCCATGTAGCCCTGCAGCTCCAGAGTGCTGTTCGGCAGGTTCGGGATCGCGAAGTCCGGCCGCCAGGTGGTCGTGTTCCCGAACGCGTTGTCGCCGCGCCGGTGGTACTCGAGCGTCAGTCGGTTGTCCACGATGGCCACGGCGCCCTCGCCCGTGACCTCGACCCGCTCCTGAACGCGAGGCTGACGGCTGGAGAAGTTCAGCAGGCCGACCACCCCACTCGCGAAGCGCAGCAGAATCGCGTTGGCCAGCTGGCCCGCATGGTCGCACTTGCGCACCACGACCTCGGTCACGTCACCCATCAGGAAGCGGAACAGGTCGATGATGTGCACGCCGTAGTACAGCAGATGGTGACGGTGGTCGGGCACGTTCCAGCAGCAGTACTTGCCCTCGATGAGGCCCGGGCGCCCGAACTCCTCGGAGCCGATGATCTGCTTCAGCCGAACATACGCCGGGGCGAAGCGCATCATGAAGCCGACCTGCACCGACTTGCGTCGCTGCAGGGCGAGCTTGGCGAGGGCCCGCGCGTCCGCGAGCGTCGGGGCCGGGGGCTTCTCCATCCACACGTGGAGGCCGCGGCCGAGGGCCTCTCGCGCGACCTCGCAATGCAGCTCCGGCGAGCCGCAGACGAAGACGGCATCGAGCGCCATCTCATCCATCATGCGGCGGTAGTCGGTGTAGGGTCGCCGCGCACCGAAGAGACGTGCGGTGCGGCCCGCCTTCCGCTCGTCCAGATCGGCCACTGCAGCCAGGTCGATGGGAGCCCACGCGAGGCAGGGATACAGACTGTGAGTTGCGTGATTCCCGCAGCCCACGAAGCCGACTCGGATGACGTCCGACAAACGGTCCACCTGCCTTGGTCGGGTGCAGGAGAAGCACGGCAGTGGGCGTGATGAATCACGCCCCTACACTTGGGCACGATGAATCGTGCCCCTACATGACGGCACGGCAGTGGGCGTGATGAATCACGCCCCTACACTTGGGCACGATGAATCGTGCCCCTACATGACGGCACGGCAGTGGGCGTGATGAACCACGCCCCTACACTTGGGCACGATGAATCGTGCCCCTACATGACGGCACCGCGGTGGGCGTGATGAACCACGCCCCTACACTTGGGCACGATGAATCGTGCCCCTACATGACGGCACCGCGGTGGGCGTGATGAACCACGCCCCTACACTTGGGCACGATGAAGATTGTGTTGAAGAAGGGCTCTGTGGAGGAAGGACGCCTCTCCTACACGGCCTACGTATCTCGTAGGTCGGGATACCAATCCCGACAGTGCCTTTGTCAACACAATCTGAATCGTGCCCCTACGTGACGGCAGGGCAGTGGGCGTGATGAATCACGCCCCGACATGACGGCTGATGATTGTTGATTGCGTAGGGGCGCGATTCATCGCGCCCAGTCGTGTAGGGGCGCCATTCATGGCGCCCGCCCCCGCTATCTGCGCGCCTGGATGTACTTGTACGCCGAGTCTGCGGCGATCGCCCCGTCGCCGACGGCCGTGGCGATCTGCTTGAGGGCGGTCTGGCGGATGTCGCCGCAGGCGAAGATGCCCTCGGCGCTCGTGCGCATGTGGCCGTCGGTGATGATGTGGCCGTCCTCGGTCTCGACGAGGTGCTGCACCAGGGCCACTTCGGGCACGAAGCCGATGGCGACGAAGACGCCATCGACCGGGATGTCGCGCTCCTGATCGGTCTTCACGTTCCGGATCGTGACCGACTGCACCGCGTCGGTCCCGTTGATGCGCACGACGACCGAGTCCCACGCGAACTCGATGTTCGGTCGGGCGAACGCGCGCTCCTGCAGGACGGGCTCGGCGCGGAGGGCATCACGCCGATGGACCACGGTGACCTTGTGGGCGAGATCGGCGAGGTAGACGGCGTCGTCGAGGGCCACGTTCCCGCCGCCGACCACGGCCACGTCCTTGCCCCGGTAGAAGAACCCGTCGCACGTGGCGCACACGGAGATGCCCCGGCCGGCGAACTCCTTCTCACCCGGCACGTTCAGGTGGCGATGCCGCGCTCCGGTGGCGATGATGACGGCCTGCGCGAGGTAGTCGCGCTTCGCCCCGACTAGACGCCAGCGGTCGCCGTGCGGCTCGACGCGCTCGATGGTGTCGGTCTCGATCTGCGCCCCGAAGGCCTCGGCATGGCGGCGGAAGCGGTCGATGAGGTCGTAACCCGAGATGCCCTCCGGGAAGCCCGGGTAGTTCTCGATGAGATTGGCCGAGGTGAGCTGCCCGCCGGGCGCAAGCTTCTCCAGAACGATCCCCTTCAGCCCGTAGCGCTGCACGTACAGGGCCGCCGTCAGCCCCGCAGCCCCGGCGCCCACGATGATGACGTCACACTCATGGCACTCGGTCATGCGAAGTCCCACCCGCTGGCGTTGGCAAGGCGCCGGGATTCTACCACACGCCCCGAACCCCTGGCAACCGCGGGAATGCGGACGGAGGAATCCCTGCCTTCGTTCGGGCAATACTCCAGCGCTGAGTGTCGCGATCAACTTCGTCAGCGAGGTGTTGTGCGGGTGAGTGCAGACCAACCTCGTCGGATCAAGCTCGGGCTGATCGGCTCGGGCGCGCAGGGCCGGTATCTGTCGGAAGCGGCGGCGATTGCGGACGCCTTCGAGTTCGTCGCGTGTGCCGATGTGAGGCCGGAGTCGGCGGAGCAGACCGCGCGCGAGTGCGGGTATGGGTCAACGTACGCGGACCATCGCCAGATGCTCGCCAAGGCGGACGTGGAGGCTGTGATCGTCGCGACCACGCACGCGCAGCTTCAGCCGTGCGCGCTCGCCGCGCTGCAGGGGGGAAAGCACGCGCTGGTTGAGAAGCCGATGGCGCTGCGAGCGGCCGAGGGGCGGGAGTTGGTCGAGGCGGCGAGGGCGGCGGGCGTGAACCTGATGGTGGGCTACTCGCTGCGGTTCATGCCGCCGCGCATCCTGATGAAGCGGCTGCTTGAGGAGGGCGTCATCGGCGAGGTGCGGCAAGTCATGGCGGGCCAGTGCATCGGCGCGATGGGCGGCTGGCTCGGCGATCCGGCGCAGGGCGGCGGGCCCCTCTTCTACATCGGCACCCATGCGCTGGATCAGATTCTGTGGGTCGTCGGGAGGCCCGCCGAACGCGTCTGCGCGGAGATGAACCGCGCCGAGCCCGGCGGCTGCGAGACCGAAGCGATGGTGAACATTCGCTTCGAGGGCGGCGCGCTTGGGCAGCTCGTGACCTCGCAGACCTTCGGCGGACGGTACGGCTGGCTGGATGTGCTGGGGACGGCCGGCCGCATTCGCGTGCAGTGGGAGAGCGATGTGCTCACGATCCAGAGCACGGTGATCCCCGAGTATGCGAACCTGACCGAGATCACGGTGCCGCCAACCGCCTACCTCCCCCCGCCGGGCTACGACGCCCGCGCCTCGCTGCGAAGCTCCGCGTACATCCGCACCTGGGCGAACGAGCTTACCGAGTTCGCGAACTCGATCCGCGAAGGCCGCCCGCCAAGTGTCAGCGGCGAGGACGGCGTGGGGGTGCTGGAGGTGCTCGACGCGGCGTTCGAGTCGGCGAGGACAGGGGGGATGCCGGTGGGGAGGTAGGTGTGCGCAGACGCCCCGTGACGGCGACCGTCTGCTAGTTGACAGCTCCAGGGCGCACTTCTACAATGATAGCAGCAGAGGGAACCTGGCGTCAGTCGTTTGCCGTAGCGCATCGGTCTTGGCGTAGGACTCAGTCGCAGCACTCCCCGTCCTATGGTGGCGATCATGTCGGGCTATTGAGGCGAAGAAGGGAGGTCGTATGATGGACGAAGGATCAGGGCGTCGCGGGTTTCTCCAACGGGTTGGGCTGGGCCTGCTCGCAGCATGGGCGGCCGGTGTAGGTGGGATTGGCTCGGCGCTTGCGCAGGGGACGACGCGCAGGCCGCCGTTGAAGCCTCTGACCCTCAGAGGCTTCCTGAAGTTGCCTGCCGTCAAGCCGGATGCGGACTGCGTTGCCGGCGACGTATGCGTGGAGGGCGCTGACGTCACCGTCAAGTGCACCGTCGCGTGCGACGGTTGCGACCAGTGCAACAACGACTGCAACACATGCAACGGCTGCAATGTCTGCGACCACGGGTGTGACATCGGCTGCAACAACTGCAACAGGTGCAACGGCTGTGATGGGTGCGACCTGTGCAACGCCACCTGCAACACCTGCAACCAGTGCGACCACGGCGTGGATGCCTGCATCGTGAGCTGCGACAGCGGCTGCGACGGCTGCAATCAGGGCAACCAGCAGTGCGGGATCGACGTGAACAACAACGGGATCCCGGATGACAAAGAGGTCCAGATGATGGAGCGGAACCTCAAGGTCCTTGAGGACACGCTCACGCGCCGCAAGCAGGCGTTGGAGAAGCTGCGCAAGCGGTAGCGCGGGGCGGTTGGCGAACGAAGTCGCGGGAGGGACGGCCAGGGTCAGCCGTCCCTCCTGTGTGGTAGGCTCTTTGCGGGCGAGGCGCGTGTCATGTCACCCGGTGAGTCCGCACGCGACGGCTGGGAGTTGGGCGAGATCCACCTCGTCGAGCAGCTCGGCACCTCGGTGGTGGTGGATGTGCGCCGAGGCTTGCTCTTCGAGGCGGACGAGCCCACCGCTGCGTTTGTCCGGAGCGCGCGCGCGGCGGGCGATCTGCGGGCGGGGGCCGCCGAGGTACGGCGACGCTGGGGTTGGTGGCGGATGGGGAGGGTGTGGCACGAGCTCCAGCGCGCGGGATTGTTGACGCGCCGTCTGCCGGATCGGCCTCCCGCGCCCTGGGCGGTCCTCCCGCCGGTGACCTCGCTGGACCTCAACATCACCCACCAGTGCAACCTGGCCTGTCGCTACTGCTACGGCGCGTACGGGACGACGCTGCCCGCCTGCGAGGGTCGGTTCCGCTACGGCTCGGCCGAAGGCTGGATGAGCGAGAAGGTAGCGGCGGCGGCGTTCGAGTGGCTGCTGAGGGCGTCAGGTCAGGCTAGCGAGCTGGCGCTGGTCTTCTTCGGGGGCGAGCCGCTTCTGAACTGGCGGCTGTTCAAGCGGCTGGTGCCGCAGTTCAGACAACGGGCGGAGGAGGCCGGGAAGCGCTTGCACCTCGCCACGGCCACGAACGCCACGCTCCTCACGCAGCGGAAGCTCGACTTCCTCATTGAGAGCGGCATCGGCATCCAGTTCAGCGTGGACGGTCCGCCTGACATCCAGGACGACCAGCGCGCGGACCGCACGGGACAAGGCACCCACGCCCTGGTGGAAGCCGCGGCGCGGAGGCTGTTCGCGCGCAGACCCGGGCAGGTCACCGCTCGGGCTACGCTCACGCGTCGTCACCTCGACGTGCGCCGCGTGGTGGAGCACCTCCTGGGGCTGGGGTTTGGCAGTGTACATGTGGAGCCGGCCACGGGCATCGCCAATGAGTACGCGGTCACGGCGGACTGCCTGCCGGAACTGAAGCAGCAGTTGACGGGAATGGCAGAGCTGTTCCTGGAGCGCCTCGACGGGGGGGAGCTGCTGAACTTCTCGAACTTCGTCAAGTACGTGCAGAGCACCAAGGACCCTCAGAAGCCCCGGTTCTACCCCTGCGGCGCGGGTCGCGGGTACCTGTGTGCAGACCCTACCGGCACCCTGTACCTCTGTCACCGCTTCACCGGGACGCCGGAGTACGCGATGGGGAACATCTTCGAGGGGTTGGACGAAACGGTCCGCCGTTGCGTGAGCCGCCTTCACGTGGACGCGCGCCCTGGATGCCGCGACTGCTGGGCGCGCTACCACTGCGGCGGAGGGTGTTGGCGGGTGCACGTTGACGCCAGCGGCACGCTTGAGGAACCGGATGCCGCATTCCACTGCCCGGTGCAGCGGCACACTATCGAACTCGCCATCGCCATCAACGCGCGCCTGGCAGACGCGGAGGCCGAACTCCTCGCCGACCAGTACGGTCAAAGCAAGATGCCCCACGAGTCGTAGCGACGTCTACCACGCCGCCCGGACCTTCACAATGACCTTGCGCACCTTGCCCTCGCACGCGAGCGGCGCGTGCGCGTCCTCGGGGAAGAAGACGGCAAACGTGCCGGGCACCAGCTCGAACCACGCGTCCGGCGCGTCGTCGGGCAGCTCCGCGTCCTTTTCGTCGCTGTAGCCGGTGAAGCGGAAGCGGCACTCACTGAGCGACTTCCAGCCGATCACATCGGTCCCGATGACCGCGATCTGGATGTCGATGTACCTGCGGTGGGCCTCCAGCCGCGCGCCTCGCAGACCCTTCCCTTGCCCCTCATCCACGTTCGCGTAGAGGCGCTCGCCGTCGATCTCTTGGCGGCCCGGCGGCAGGGCGGCGAGGTCCTTGCCCTTCAGCCACTCGACGGCAGCCGCGATGCCGGGGTGCAACAGCGCATAGCGCGACAGGTTCTGCAGGCGGTCGAGGATCATGGCACGGTCCTCCGCGCGGGGGCTTCCGCGTCGTGACCCGCTATACCTCGTAGGCGCTGCGCACTCACGGTAGCGATCAACGGCGACGCAGTTTGAGGTCGAGACGAATGGGGGTGCCCGAGGGGGGGAGCGTGGTGTCGAGGCTGGCGCGGTCGTAGCCCGGTGCGTAGCACCACACCGTGAGGGGACCGGCTTCCGGAGCGAGGAGCGCGGACCGGCCTTGCGCATTAGCTGAGGCGATGCTCGGTACGCGCCCGCCCTGCACCAGGACCGTCAGCGCGCCTTCGACGGGCGCCCCACGGTCGTCAGCAATCTGAACATGCACGGGAGTGCCCGTCGGAGGCACGGGCGCACAGGAGTCCAGGAAGAGCGGCAGGCGCGCCGTGTGGTTGGGCTCGATCTGCACCGAGACCGGCGCCGGGAGGACGCTGCATGCGCTGAACGGCAGAGCGTCGTAGCGTCCCGGACGCAGGTCCTCGAAGCGGAAGCCGCCACGCAACGCGCTGGTTGAGGTAACCGCCACAACCTCCTCGCCCTGCAGGAGCACCACCCACGCGTCGGGGATGGGCTGATGACCGGCCCGCCAATGGACGCCGCCGCTGACGGCGCCCTTGGTCTGCGACACGACCAGCCAAGAGCCGAAAGCAACCGCCAGGACACACAGAGCAACCGCCGGGGCGAGAACGCGGGTGGCGACCCATCCGTGCGCCGGTGGAAGGGGCTTCAGGGCGGGCAGGGCGCCCAGGACGGCGGCGCAGGCGCCCGCCGGCGGCTCGGGGCTAGGGTCCGACCGCAGGACGGCCGACAGGCGCTCGTAGCCGCCGATCGCCGCTGCGCAAGCCGCGCAGCCGCCGACGTGCGCGGCGTGTCGGCCGGGCCGACCGTCCAGCCACGCATCCAACACGTCATGAGTCAGCGCGCAAGGCGCCCGTTCAGTCGAGGACATCGCGGAGCAACTCCTTCAGCCGCTCACGGGCCCGGTGGGCCTTGACTCGCGCCGCGCCCGGCGAACACCCCACGATCCGGGCGATCTCCTCATGCGTGAAGCCGTGATACTCGCGCAGGATGGCCACTGCCCGCTGGTCCGGCGGCAACCCAGCCAGGGCCTCTCGCACGGCCTCCCCGACAGCGACGCCCTCGGCGAGATCCCTCGCCGCCGGCGGCCGAACACTGCCAAGAGCCCTGGCCTCCAGGCCCCGCCGCCGCAGATGGCTGGTGCACAGGTTCTGGGCGACGGTGAACAGCCACGAACGCAAGCCCCGGCGGGGGTCGATTCGGCGGCGGGAAGCATGCAGTCGGAGGAAGGTCTGCTGGGCGATGTCGCTCGCCGTCTCCGGGTCGCCCAGCATCCGCGCCGCGAAGCGGAAGATGACCGGATGGTAGACGCGAAGGACCGTCTCAAAGGCGCTGCGGTCGCCCTCGCGCAGGCGACCGAGCACCGCCGCGTCCACTCCCGCCGCGCTCTCCCGCACGCCGGGTGCCCTACCTCAGTACAGTGATCTTGGTGACGTAGTTCTTGCCGCCCTGCGCGTAGTACCGGCAGCGGACGTGGTTGCCGACCTTGAGCGCCTTGATCTGCGCCTGCAGGTCCGCCTTGCGAGGGCAGTTGGGGTTCACCCAGAGCATGACCTCACCGTTCGCGTTCTTCACCTTCAGGGCGCCGCCTTGAGGGCACGCGAAGGTGACCTTGCCGGCGACCGTCAGGATATCCACTGCGAGCGCCGCGGCACTCGTCAGCAGGAATGCCACCAGGACTACCCAAACGATCGTGCGTCGCATCAGACCAGACCTCCTGTGTGTGCCAGAGTCCATCGTACGTTGCGGCTACTACGCTTGGCCACCAGCCAGTGTTACAGCTCGCCGGCCTCGGTCAATCGACCAGCGCGATCTTGATGATCTCCCCGGCTTCCCGGGGTGACTTCACATCGAGCCCTATCAGGAACTGCTTCAGCTTCGAGCCGAACTCCTTCTTCAGAGCGCGGAGGCTGTCCACACCGCTGATCCCGGCGACGAGCAGCTTCTTCCCGGCTTCGATGGTCCGGTGGTAGAGCGGCCACCAGCGCTCGTGTTCCATGGGCGGCACGCCGGCGCCGGGAGTCCACTGCAGCATCGTGAGGCGGGGGATGGAGAGCAGGTGCTCGTGGTGCGGGATGGCGCTGGGCCCATCCCAGTGGTACATGCTGCAAGCCACGCGCCCGCACATTTCGGTCAGCACGGGCACCATGAACTCCGCGAACATGCTCGGGCCAATCATCGCCGAGAAGTCGCACTGGAACTTCGCCATCCGCCCGGGCGCCCACGCCCAGAAGTGCGACCCGCCGACCTCGTCCCGCATGAGGTCATAGAGCACGTCGTAGTAGTGGAAGTAGCGGTCGGTGATCTGCCGGAGGCACGCGCGCACCCAGTCCGGCCGCTCGAGGAGGTCGATCAGGAGCTTCTCGGTCCCGCGCATCGCCGCCAGCGTGTCCAGGCCCTCGATGAGGTCGGGGAACTGGATGAGCAGCTTGCCGCTGCCGAAGCGCAGCATCTCCCGCGTCAGCTTCAGCGTGAATTGCCAGTAGAGATTGTCGGGATCGTATTCGAAGCGGGCCTCGTCGGGCTCGTCGAAGCACGGCTCACACCACGTCGTGCCGGGCATCTCCACACCGCGACACCCGAGGTAGAGCGCGAGGCAGTTGGGGGCGAGGTCCGGCGCCACGTGCGGCACCGCCTCGGCGAGGAAGTGTGACCCGATGCACGCACGCTGCGCGAGGTTCACGCGGTACTCGAAGTCGGCGGTCGAGTAATGCCCCATCCAGCCCGGCGGTTCCGGCAGAGCCGGGATACCCTCGACCGGCACCTCACGCGGCGCCGTGATCTGCAGCGCCGGCCGCCCGATGTCGCCCCCGTTCCACCACGTGGTCAGGCGCTCGCGGACCTCGTCCATGTCTTCGCGGTAGAGCAGTGCTGCCATGCCGACTCCTTCCCCAAGGGCTGGTTCTTGCGACATCGCGCGGCCGCTCGTGCGTTCACCATCACCTCGGCCGATTCCTCGGCCCCACGGTCGGGAATGCGCTTGACACACAGGAGCCCCAGACGTAGCATGTCGCCAGTCCACCCGGAGGGGGTCCGGCGCATGGGTGAGGTGCGTTGCCTGTTCTGGAACGTCCGGGACCTGTACCCGCATGTGGCAGGCAAGCGGACAGCGAAGGCCGGCTACTGGCCGCCCACGGCCGAGGCGTATGGAGGCAAGGTCGCTGACGTGGCGGGCGTGCTTCGCACGGTGCCCGGTGGTGTTCCGGACCTCATGGCCTTCTGCGAGGTGGCTGCGCCGAGCGCTGCAGGCGGACGGGATGCGGTGGCGGACCTGCGTGACTTGCTTGGTGGCAACCTCGCGCACTACACGGGCCAGAAGGGCGACAGCCGGGGCATCACGTGCGCCGCGATGTGGAACACTGAGCGCCTTCGCAGGGATGCGGAGGAGCCGGAGGAGCACGCGGTGCGCTCTTCGTCGCCGGTCGGCGAGTACGGGCGCCGCATCCTCGAGATCGGCCTCGCCGAGGTGGAGAGTGGCCGCCCATTCACGCTCTTTGTCAACCACTGGACCTCGGGTCGGGGCGAGGTAGCCGATGCGCGGCGCAGGTGCAGTGGAGCGACACTACTCACGCGTGTCCCAGAAGGTCCGCGCCAGAGGGGGATCCCAGGGGGATCCCACCGCCTTGGTCCTGGTAGTTGGGGACTTCAACGATGAGCCGTTTGGTCAGTCACTCGTCGATCCTGAGGGGACAGCCGGGCGGCCATCATTCGTGCGGGACCGAACTGCTGTGCTCCAACGTAAGCCCGCTGCGTACGGTCCTGTGCTCTACAACGCCGGGTGGCGGCTTCTCGGAGAGTGTCAGTCCCGCGGCGAGGAGATCGCCTCAGGCCGCGAGAAGCCAGCGGGGACGTACCTGTTTGGGGAAGTGAGGGAGGCGCAGTGGAGCACGTGCGACCAGGTACTCGTGAGTGCTGGCATGCTCGAAGGCCCCAAGCCCGTGTTTGATGATGCGACGTTGAGCGTGCACTGCCCTCCAGGACTCGTCGGGCCGGACGGGAAGCCGAACATGACGTCTGACCACTTCCCGATCTGCTTTGCACTCAGCTTCTGAGGGAGAGGAGGACGACTGTGGGATCGCAGCCTCAGGTGGACCGGTTTGAGAATGTTGTCGTTCAGACCCTGCGCAGCCCTCGCGCTGCTGATCACCCGGATTTCGGGCAACAGCAGGACGAGGTCCGGAGCACGCTTCAGGAGGCCGTTGACGGGCTCAACGCCGCCCTCAGGAACACGGGGGTGACTGCGCGGATTGAGCCATGGATAGGGGAGCCCCAAAGCGAGGCGCATCAGGTCGTCCTTGAGCGGATCAGCGACGGCTTCGAGGCCAACGCGTTCCGGGTGAAGTGGGAGTCGGTCACCGGCTACCCCGTCCACGTGCGGCCAGCTGGGCAGGAGCGGGACCTCGCGGCCGAAGACCATCCGCAACTCATCGAGCACCTGGAGAGTGCTCTCCAGCGGGCTGCGTTGGTCGCGCAGCAGATGGCAGGCGTGTAGTCGCACACGGCCAGTCTGTGGTCTGCGCTGCTTCCGGCGGCGTTCATTGTCGGATGGTCACTCGTGTCCCGATGCGCACTTGCCGGAAGACCTCGATCCCGTCTTGGATTTCCAGGGCGATGCAGCCCTGGGTCCAGGTACGGGGCTTGATCCCCCCGACGTGGATGCCGATGCCGCTGCCCAGGCGCGTGTCCTGGGGCGGCGTCCCATGGTTGCGCGCGGCCTCGATGATGGCGTCACGCTGTTCGCGGCTGATGAGACCGGCGGCGAGGCCGCGCTCGGCGTCCTCGGGCAGCGGGTAGTCCAGCAGCATCCACACGTCACTCCAGCGGCGGACCTCCGGCTGCATGACGCGCTCGACGATGCGGAACTCGCCCTCGGGCGTGCAGCCGTCGTCGCGCTGCTGCTTGTCCCCCAGCCCGCCGAAGCCGAGAGCTACCGGGTACGTCTTCAGCAGGCGCTCGCCCGAGTAGAAGAGCAGCTCCATGTCGGACTTGTCCACGACCAGCCGGGCGTGCGCAATCGGCTCGCGCCGGATACCGGCCTGCCGGGCCAGTTGCGCCAGGGGCTCGGGAGGCGTTGCCTCACCCAGCAGCACTCGCGGCGCTCTTGTCGGCGGCCGGCTCGGAGGCCTCGTCCGCCTCGCGTCCCGGAATGCCAGCACCACTGCCAGAAGCACCAGGCCCAGCGCCAGCCATAGCTGCCGAGCGCCCCACGTTCGCCGGGTCACGCCGCGCCCTCGTTCAGCTGCCATGCGCCAATTGCCCGCGCCTCGTCCACGTGGTACGGCTCGCCGTGGCCGGGGAAGACCCGCGCCTGCCTGCCCTCGGCCCTCAGGCGCTCGTCCAGCTTCACCATCATCCGCTGCAGCAGGCCCATCTCCTCGGCGAACACGCGGCTGTTGACGTTCGTGCTGATCATCAGGTACTTCGGCACGGATAGACGCGCCTTGTCGTGGTCGGAGAGGCTGCGGAAGTCGATCAGGTAGTCGCCGCAGAAGAGCAGGCCGTGGTCGGGCGCGAGGTAGAAGACCTGACCCGGCGTGTGCCCGCCCAGGCTCTCCAGGACCTCGAACGGCACGTCGCCGACGCTGAAGCCGGCCAGCCGACGCAGGCCCCCGGCCTCGCCCTCGGTGGGCTGCAAGGCCTCGATGGTCTGCGGGTGTTGGGCACGCGTGAAGGCATTGACCAGGTGGGTGAAGTGCTCGTTGAGGACCATGAGCGCGGAGCCGCTGCCTGCCGCGCGGTTCCCGTCGCGGAAGATGCGCTCGGCCTCCGGGTGCGCGAACACGCGAGCGCCGAACTCCGCCTGAAGCGCGCCGGCGAAGCCCGCGTGGTCGGCATCGGCGTGCGTCAGGAAGACGCGCGTGATCGTCGCCGGGCTCAATCCGAGACGCGTGACCCACTGCTTCCAGTCCTCGTAGTACAGGCCGAACCCCGTATCGATGGCGGTCAACTCGGCTCCGTCGTCCAGCAGGTAGCACGTGCTCCCGGTCGGGGGCGCGAGCGCGTAGAGGTTGACGGTTGGTGATACCGGCAGCGGACCGGTGCACTTCAGGGTGAAGTGCGGTCCGAGCTTGCGGAGCGACATGGTGGCGAGTTCCAGGACGTTCTCGAAGATCTCGCTCGCCGCGAGGCTCTCCTCGGAACGCGCGCTCTCGCGGCGGAACTCGATGAGGCTGCGTTCGAGCTGCTCGGACTGCGCCACGAGGTCCCGCAGCTCCCGGCGCGCCTCTTCCGGGAGGCTCTCGCGCAAGCGCAGGAAGAAGACCTCCACCGCGCTCAGCCCGATGATCTCGTGGTACGCCTCCGGGTCTGAGCCGCGATACTCCACGTGGTAATCGTACTTCGACTCGGTGATGTCGGTCAGCAAGGCGGCGGCTTCGTCGGCCGAGGGCGCCACCATCGACATCTCGCACTGGCCCGGCGCGAGGCTGCGATCGTATTGCATGAAGATGACGTTCGCGTCATGCTCAGCGAGCAGCTCGGCGAACTCGGCGAGCGTGCCGGGTTGATCGACCAGCCGCACCCTCATGGTCAAGATCGCCTCAGGGTCCGGCATGGCGGAGGCGGCCTCTTCCTCGCGGGGATCGAGAAGGCCCTGGCGCTCCAGATGCTCGACCAGCGCGCCGGCTCGCATCGCGGATCGCACCTCGACCGTCAGCTCGACCCGGTTCGGCGAATCCGCCCGGTTGAACACGAACCGCGTGATGTTCGCCCCATGCGTCGCAACGGTGCGCGCGAGCTGGGCGAGAGAGCCCGGACGGTCGTCCAGATAAGTCGTCATCTCGACCAGCCAGCGCCCGTCAGTACGGGTGAGGGTGATCATGGCGGTCCCTCGCGGCGTGGTTATGGTGCCGCGCGTAAGCTGTCGATCTCGATCTGCGCGTCGCTTCCGCTCTCAATCGGGTCAAGACGCAGCCCGATGATCGTCGCGCCTCGCCACTGCGCGTGATCGGCCATCGGCACACGGTAGGTGCGCCACTCACCGTCGGCCTGCACGTCGAAGCCGACCCGCCTCTCGGCGCTCCAGTTCGGCGCTTCCTCAGTGGTGAAGAACAGGCCTCCCGCGTTCTGGGCTGGCCCGCCCGTGACGCGCATTCGGACCTCGATGGCTGGGGTCTGGTCGCCGGCGACCCGCAGCTTCGGCGAGGTCAGGAACGGGTCCTCGGCGATGACACGCAAGACCAGCACGGCCTCGCGCACCTGAGCACTGAGAAAGCCCCGGATCGGCCGCCAGCCCTGCAGGTCGGCGTCGAACCCGAAGTCCACCTCGGTGCGCGCCGGAGGGGCCGGCGGGTCAAGGGGCACCTCGCGGCCGTCCACGGTCAGCAGGTTCCGGTCCGGGTCGGCGGTGAGCACGACCTTCCCCTGCTCCCAGAGCGTGATTTCGCGGACGCCGTCGGTCTCCTCGCCGCGCGGATCGAGGTACTTCAGGCCCGCCTCGTCGTCGCGCAGGTAGTCCACGCGATGCTG
>Ga0194112_10001597_pt1 | contig 33107 bp, 30 predicted proteins | sample TA2MahC400mmetaG_FD_146191 | JGI IMG/M metagenome (GOLD analysis project Ga0194112, IMG submission 146191) | Freshwater microbial communities from Lake Tanganyika, Tanzania - TA2015016 Mahale Deep Cast 400m | ecosystem: Environmental > Aquatic > Freshwater > Lake | place: Tanzania: Lake... | reverse complement strand
ACGACGCCTGAAGCGCTCGGAAGTGGTGCACCACGTGAACGAGCGCAAGGATGACAACCGGCCTGAGAACCTGATGGTGTTTGCCTCGCCTGAGGGCCACCGGCGCTACCACGATGGCAAGACGGCGAAGATCGTTTGGGACGGCCGGCGGCTCGCCGGCTCGCGCGCGGCCCCCACGGGCAAGCCCACGGGGCCGGCCGTGAAGATGCGAGTGCTGCGGACGGCGCCCGTGCGGTGGCGCGAGTGCGAGTGGTTCCAAGACGACCTTGTGAGCATCGCCCCCGCGGACCTCGCCCGGCTGAAGAAGAACATCCGAGAGAACGGCATCCTGGGCGGGTTCACCATGTGGCAGGACGGCGACTGCAAGTGGATTCTCGACGGGCACCAACGCAAGCTCGCCCTGAGCGAACTGGAGTCAGAGGGGTTGCGGCTCCCGGACACCGTGCCGGGCACCTTCGTGGCCTGCCGCAACCGGAAAGAGGCAGCCGCCGTTGTGCTCCTGCTGCGCTCGACCTATGGCAAAACGGATGATGACCGCCTGGTGAACTTCATTGAGAAGAACGCCCTGGACATGGCGGCGCTCGGGGAGGCCCTGAAGCTCGAGAACGTTGACCTGGGCGACGTGGCGGCCCGCCTCGATGGCCCCGACGCGATACAGAAGGCCCTTGAGGATGCGGTGCGGGACACGCGGCCCGCGAAGCTCGCCACGCGGCTTGTGGTGGAAGAACCTGAGCTGCTGCCCCTAGCCGTGGCGGCCCTGAACGAGCTGCGGATACGCCACACAGTTGAGGGGGGCGGCGGGGAGGTGGAGCCGTGCTGATTCTCCGCAACCGCTATCTGGGTGACATGCTCGGCAACCTCGGCACGCGCCTGGGCTTCTTCGTGCTGGCCACGAAGCCCGTGGCAGTGGAGGCGGTGAAGCTTGCCAAGCTGGACGGCGGCAACCCTCGCCTGGCCGCGGCCGTGAAGCGGGCCTTTGAGCCATACCTGAAACGCTACTTCGCGGGGTTCCGAATCACGACGCCACGCGGGAGCGGCCCGGACTCCCTGATGTACCGCCTCTGGCGGGACGATCCCCGGTTCCTCGCCTGCTTTGACCACGACGCGCCCGCGGCCGTTTCCCACGACTGGCGGGCACGCCTGGGGCACTACCCCGACGTGCCCCTGGCCCGCGACGTGCGCGGCCTGCGGATCGTGCTGCTCGATGACGTAGTGACCACGGGGACGACTCTCGTGGCCCACCTGCTGCCATTGCTGCGGGGCGGGGCGCTGGCGACGGCCCTGGTGCTCACCAGTTGAGGAGGCCCGCCCGTGTACTGGCTCGGGGTGGTAGGCTCGCGCAAGCGGACGGATCGGGAGGCGGTGGAGGCCCGCGTGGCGGCAGAGCTGGCGCGGCTGCGGGAGGCTGGGCACGTGCGGGTGGGCGTGGTCTCGGGCGGCTGCCGGGGCGTGGACACGTGGGCGGTGGGCGTGGCGCAGCGACTCGGCCTGCCCTACGCCGTGCTCACCCCCGACCTCGCCGGGCTGCTGCCCAGCTCGCCGCGGCACGCCTGGGCAGCGCGGTACCACGCCCGCAACGCGGAGGTGGCCTCGATGGCCGACTCGCTTCTCGCGTTCGTGGCCCCCGACCGCAAGGGGGGGACCGAGCACACCGTGGGCTGCGCGGAGCGGGCGGGCAAGCCTGTGACTGTGGCGTGAAAGGGGCCGGCGGAAACTGGTGGCAATCTGCCACCAGTTTTCGCGTGCCACCCTCGCGTGAAAGGGGCCGGTGTGGCTGGTGACCGCAGGCGCACGGCGGTGAAGCGGAGAGGTGGCGCGCCGGCGACTCCGGCGCCGGAGCCGGGGGTGGCCGCGCCGCCCGCGGCCCCGCCGGACAGGAAGCGGGCGGAGGGGCTGGCGCGGCTGGTGACGGCCCTGGAGGCGGTGGAGGAGCAGTCGGCCCGCGGGATGGTGGCGAAGGCCGCGGCCGGGGCTGGCCTGACAAAGGCAGAGCTGGACTCGATCCCCCGGCTGCGCGAGCGGTTGCGGGAGCGCCTGGCGCGAGAGGACGCGGAAGATGAGGAGAGCGACGCGGCGGCCCCGACTGCGACCGCAGAGGCCCCGGGGAGCGGCGTGGTTGACAGGATGGGGGAGGTTGCGGCCCGGTTCGGCCGGAGCTTGCGGCAGGTGCAGAACTGGAAGCGGGACGGCATGCCGGTGCGCTCTGGCGGGGGATACGACCTGGCGGAGATCGCGGCCTGGCTGCGCGAGCGGCACCCTGGCGCCGTGGGCGGGCGGGGCCTGCGAGAGGAGCGTGAGTACTGGGAGGCTCGCTACCGCAAGCTGAAGTGCGAGTTGACGGAATTGCAGGTGAGGATAGAGCGCGGGGAGCTGCTTGACCGCGAGGTGGAGCTGGCCCGCAAGGCCGAGGTCCTCCGCGAGTTCCGTGCGCGCCTGCTGGCCGTGCCGTCGGCCCTGTGCAACCGGCTGGTGGGCCTCTCTGCCCTGGAAATCAAGGGGGCTCTCAAGTCGCGCATCCACGATGCCCTCAGCGAGCTAGCGAGGCTCTGACGTGGCCGTGCTCTACCGATCCGAAACCGCCGCCCTGAAACCACCGGGAAGATGCCGGCCGATGTTGGGGCCGCAGAGGATAGTTGACAGCGGCCTGGGCAGGGCGGGTGTGGGCGGGATGGGGCACGGAACATACCACCCGACGCGGGGGGCGACATGCCCGGCATGCGGGGGGGTGGCGCCCACCTACAGTACGCGGCGGCTGGGCGCGGTGCGGGTGCGATTCCACAGGTGCGGCCGCTGCGGGGGCCGGTGCAAGACGACCGATTCGGCGGGAGGCCTGGACGCATGAGCGACGCGGCCCGCGGCACACCGACGCTGCGCGGGAGCCAGGCGGCCCGCCTGGGCGCGCTCCTGCGGCGGGTGCGGGAGGCGGCCTCGCCCGTGCGGGGCTTCCTGGTGGCCTCGCGGCGGCGGGGGTACGAGTTGCGTGATGCGATGCGGGATGCTGTGGACGAAGCCTTGCGCGTGGCTGGGGGCGGCCGCGTGCCGGCGGCTCTGGGGGGCGTTGCTGAGGCCCTGGCAGAGCTGGCGACGGGCTGTGAAGGGCAGAGGGGCTTGAGCGTGGCAGAGGCGGCCCGGCGGCTGGCAGCGGCGGGCGTGCCGCTGGGCCGGCGGGGCTTGTCGCGGCTGCTGGGCGGGTTCCGCAAGCGGGGGTGGCCCGTGGCCCTGCTGTTTCGGGCGGATGGGAGCTATGACGCGCGGCGGCTGACCCTGGGGACGCTCGGGGAGGCGGGCCGCGTGCTGGCCAGCGCGGCGGCCGCCGTGGGGGCCGTGGTGGCCGATGGCGACGCGGGGCTTGAGGTGGCCTGCCGGATTTTCGGAAAAAGCGCCCCGGACGACTCTGGCGGGGCGGCCTCGCACCCTCTACAATGACGCGCGTTGCCGCGGGAACCTGCCATGCCGGCGGCGACGCCTCCTTGCGGGGGTGGCCGGGCGGGACCGAGCTGAGGCCCGCCCGGCCCCGCCGCCGGGGGCAAGCTGGGGCGCGATGGGGCGCGAAAGGAGAATAGCGACGTGGGCAAGCGACTGTGGAAGCTACTGGCCGGCGGCGAGCGGGCGACGGCTGCCGAGATAGCGGGTGAAGTGGTGGACATGGAGGGCCGGCTGCCGGCGCTGCGTGCGGAGCTGGCCGCGGCCCACGAGGCGGCCGTGGCCGCCGCGCAGCGACGCCTGGCCGGCGCGCCGGGCGGCGCGGGCAAGGAGGCGGCGGAAGGGGAGGCGGCGGGCCGGCTGATGGTGGAGGCCGCGGAGCGCACCCTCGACGAGCTGCGGGCAAAGCTGGCGGCCGCCGTGGAAGCCGAGAGCGCCGCGGAGCTGGCGCCGCTGGACGCCGAGCTGCGCAAGCTGGACGAGGAGCGGGCGGCGGCCGTGGCGGAGGTGCGCCGCTGCGTGGTGGCCCTCTGCGTGGCCTGCTACCACCTGGAGCCGTGGAAGGTGCGGCACGCCCGCGGCGGGCTAGCCGACAAGCTGGCTGCCCGCACCCCGCTGCTCGAGCTGGCGCCCCTGGTGAGGGAGGAGCCTGGGCCTGCCCTGGGCGGGGAGCTGGGCCTGACGTATGCCACCCTGCCCCATGACCTGGTGGAGGCCGTTGAGGACGAGGTGAGGCGGCAGGGGCTCGAGGACGCGGCGGGGACGCTGTACGCGCGCACGGGGGCGGCCCGCAAGCGGCGCGACGCCCTGGCCGCCGTGGGCGTTGAGGAGCGAGTGAAGGCCGCGCTGGCGGCGGCCCGTGAGAAGCAACGGACGGGGGGGACTGAGGAGCACGTGGCATGAGCACGGACACAGGGGCAATGCGGGCCGTGGGGATGCTGCACCGCCTGGCGGGTGCGGTGGGGCGGGCGCTGCGTGACTTGAAGTTGGGGGCCGGGACGCAAGCCGCGGTGCTGGCGGCGCCTGGTTTCCTGCGCGGCCTGACCGCGATGGTGGCGCGTGCCGGCGACGGCGGCGCGCTCGACGCCGCGGCAGGGGTGTGGGTGCGGGCCTATGCGATGGCCTGCGTGGACTCAGGGCCGGCGGCGGAGAGGCCGCGCAGGAAGCCAGCCTGGGCGCATGACGCGGCGCTTGACGACCTCGCGTGGTTCTACGTGCACGAGCAAGGCGGGGAGACGGCGCTTGCCCGCGCGGGCCTGGGGCCTGGCTGGGCCTCCGTGGCCTATCCCGCGGAGCTGCTGGCCGCCGTGCGGGGGGAACTGGCGGCCCGGCTGGCGGCCGACGCGGCGGCGGCTGCCTCGCGGGCGACGGTCGCGCCGTGCAGGCCGCCGCGGGCGGCGGGCGGCTTGGCCTCGGCTCCCGTGGCTGTGGGGGCGGGAAGCGAGGACCTGAAGCTTGCCGCGGCCCGGCTGCTGGTGAGCATGGGCGGGGGCGGGGTGCGGGCACTGTGAAACCTGGCTGGCCACGCGGCCGCGCGGGAGGTGGCCACGGGGCGCAGGTTCGTGGGCGGGGAGGCAGTTGACGCCGGGCTTGTGGACCGGGTGACGACGTGCGATGCGTTTCTTGCCGGCGTGGCTGGCGAGAGAGGAGCCTGACCCGTGGCAATCTCGAAAGACCGACTCGTTGTTGAGGGCGACGCGGCCTCGGCCCTCCGAGAGTACGCCAAGCTGCTCGACGCCAACAAAGCCCTGAAGGACCAGATGCGCGACCTGCGCCGAGAGGCGAAACAGACGCATGCCGAGCACACGGACGGATTGAAGGCCGTGGGGAAAGAGCTGCTAACCACGGTGGGGGGGTATGTGTCGGTGGCTGCGGCTTTGGGGGCCGTGCGGTCGACTGCGGCGGCAGTGAACAGGGAGATGGCGGAGACGACGAAGGTGGCGCGGGGCGCGATCCGCGCGCAGATAGGCGCGATAGTGATGGCTGGGGAGGCGGCGCATGCCCCGGAACTGGTGAAGTGGTTTGGGGAGATGGGCAAGCGACACGACTTCAGCCCTGAGACAGTGGTTGCGGCCTATGAGGGGGTGCGCGGGGCCGCGCCGACGATCTCGCGAGAGAGGATGAAGGCGTTGGTGGAGGCGGCCGCGCCGGCAGGCAAGGCGGGTGTGAGCGTGCCGGAATTGGCTGGCGTAGGGGGGGCGCTGGCCGAGACCTTCCCTGGAATGGATGCGAAGCGGGCGGCCGACCTGGCCCTAGTGATGCAGATGGCCGCGGGCCGGGCCGGGAAGAAACTGTCGGGCGAAGAGGGCAGGAAAGTGCTGGGGCAGTGGGCCGCAAGTGGCGCAGGCAGCGCAGAGTCGGGCCTGGCATTGCTCCTGGCGGCGTACCAGGGGGGGCAGACGGGCGAGACCCTGAAGGTGTTGCAGGATGCGCTTACGACGACGGAGCGCCCGACCGGAGTTGCGGCCCGAGACCGCGCGCTGAGGAAGCTGATTGGTGCCGGTGGCGCAACGGAACGGCTGAAGGTGCTGGGTAGGGATGCGGCCCTGCGGGAGGCGGTGTTTGGGGGGCAGGCGCCGGCGGTGAGCGCGGTGCTGGCGCGGCAGGGCGCGGCGGAGGCGGAGATAGCTGGGGCGGAGGGGGCAGTGGAGCGGGTGAGCGGGCTGACGCGCCGGGTGGACCAATGGAGGCGCGAGCAGTGGATTGCGGCGCAGGAGGCAGGGGAGCAACAGGCGCGGGCGACGGGGGCGATCTCGGCTCGCGCGGCTCTGCGCAAGGCATACCACGCCACGCGGGTCCGGAAGGGGGAGGCGGGCTTGTTCGACTGGCTGGCGGATTTGAATCTGGAGGCAAAGCTGTTTTTGTGGGGGCCTGAGTCGACGGCGGGGCAGGTTCTGCAGGGGAAGGAGCTTGAGACGTTTCGCCGGACGTTCTACGGGGAGGGCGCCGGCCCGAATCTTGAGTCGGCGGCCGCTGAACTGAAGGCGGCGGCTGAGAAGTCCCGGCGGCAGGATGCCGACCTCACGAGCATCCCCGGCGGCGAGTGACGCGGCTGCCCGCGTGTTGTGAGCTTCCCATCCCTCTTGACGCCTTCCTTCCCCGTTGCCAATGGCTGGCACAGGCGGCTTGCGGCCGGCCCGCCGCGGCGCTACCGTGGGCGCCGTGTTGTGACGGGGCCGAGGGGCGGAGTGGCGGGTAAGGGTCCGACCGGACCGCGCCGCCCCTGGCCGGCCCCCCCCCACCTGGGCAGACGCGATGCGACCCGACCCGACAAGTGTGGCACAGCCGCCCTCGGCTGTGGGCAGAGCCGGACCGCTGCCGCCCCCTAACTACGACGGCCTGCTGGCGGCCGTGGGTTACACCTGGGGCGGCGTGGCCCGGCTCGGGCGCCACTTTGCCCGCCGCCTGCGTGCCCACCCCAACGACGTTGAGGACGCCGTGGCCGTGTTCGTGGCCGGCGTGCTCTGGGCGCTGCCACGGGTGGAGCCCGAGCAGCAGGCGGGGCGAGCCTACGTTGTGAAGTGCGGCCTGGGGTTCATGCGCCGGCACCTGCGCCGGGAGCGGCGCCACTGGGGCTGCCTGAGTCTGGACGCGCCCACACTCCCTGACGGCGACGGCACGCTGGGGGAGGCCCTGGCGGAACGGCGGCCCACGGCCGCCAGCGCCGACCTGGACGGCCTCGACCTCGCCCGGCTGCTCGACGGCGCGATGGCCGCCTGCCTGAAGCCCCGCGAGATCGCCGTGCTGCGCGAGCTGGTGATGGCCCACGGCTCGGCGCGGACGTGCGCGGCCCGCTGGCGCGTGTCGAGGGCGCGGGTTTACGAGATGCGCGACACGGCCTTGCGGCGGCTCCGGCGCCGCCTCAAGCTCCTCTCCCCCGCCGTGGCAGAGCTGGCCGCCCGCGGCCCGGACCGCGACGGCGGCGCCCTCCGCGACCTCCGCCACGTGCGCCTGCCTCCCGCCTGCGCGGCCGCCCGCCTGGCCGCCTCCCACTGACGACGGCGAAGGCTCGACGCGCGGGCAAGGCTCCCACTGCCCGCATGCGCTGGCCGCGGCCCCGCCACGGCCTTGCAGGGCGGCTCCCTGGGGCTGCCTGAGAGATTTCCCGGGAAAAAAGGCTTGACTTCCTCGCGCGACGCGCTACAATCGCCCCCGATGAACGCGCGATGCAGGCCCCACCAGAGCAACCGGCCCTGGGGCGCCTGCCCTGAGGGCCTTTCTCATGGACACGGAGCCGCACGACCGCCAACGCGGAAACGCCTGGCAACCTCTGCATCGCGGAGCGTTCATCAGGTCGGGCGGCTCCATGCCCTGAGAAGGAGACTGCGATGGGTAAGATGGGGCGCAAGGGCAAGGGGGAGGCGGGCAAGGCGCCCGACGTGGGGACGCGGCGACGGCGCTGCGTGACCTCGCCGGGCGGTGCAACAGCCTGGTGGACGTGTGGGTGGAAGGGGAGGCGCCCATAGAGCTGGAACGGGTTGCTGCCGAGTTGGGCGCGATCGGGTTCCTCGCCGGCAAGCAAGCCAAAGCGGCCGATGACCTGGTGTGTGGGCTGCGCGCCGACGGCGGGGACGGTGCGGACGCGGCCGCCGACGTGGCCTGCGTGCTCTGGCAAGTGGCCGACGCCGCGCAGTTCGTGGTGAGCCTGCTCGCGGAAAGCGGGGAGTTGAGGGACACTCGATTGGGCGGGCGCAATGTGGTGGCGCTGGCCGCGATGGCCCTGGAGGGCCGTGGTGGGTGAGCGAAACCATTTCCGTGTGCCTCTCTCCGATGGGCGCTCGACGACTCCGGCGGCTGACCAAGCTGCTCGCCAAAGCCTACGGCCTGGACGCCGTGACGAATGGCGCCGTGGTAGAGGAGGCGCTGTTGAAGGTGGACATTGCCAACTTCGGGCCTCATCCGCCCCTGCGGGTGAAGGCGGACCCCAAGTTCCCGAAACCCCAACCGGCCCACAAGGCCACGACGTGAAAGGGTGAAGCAGATGCGGAAGAATGACCCAAGAATAGGCACACCGTTGATGGACGAAGCCGCATGGGAACCTGCGGTGCGGCGTTTCCTTCAGGTGGCCATTAGACCCGTTTCGGCAGGGGAGGCCGCTGATGGGGAGGAGTGTGACCTATTTGCGCTCTGGCGCAGGTGTGTGCCGACTGAGGAGGTTGACAAGCTCTGGGCCGGGAGGCCGGCGTTCGTGGCGGTGCGTGTGGCAGAGGGTGCCAGCAGCGGGTCTGCTGAGCGACGGGCGGGTTCGTGTTGTGGTACAAGCGGCTGGAGAAGGGGGTGTTCCGGTTTCCCTCGGTCGATGCCCATTCCGTGGAGGTGGAGGCGGCGGAGCTGATGTTGTTGCTGGAGGGGATCGACTTGGCCGGCTCCCGGCGGCGGGAGCGCTGGGTGCCGGGCCGGGCCGACGCGGCGGGCTAATTGGGCGAAAGAAATAATCGCGAAGTTCTTGCAGCAATCGTGCGCTTCGCAGGATCAAGGATTATGTGAAGACGATAGACCTGGACAACTTGCCGGCGGAAGTGGATGTGCTCCAGGACCTGGTGCGGACGCTGGCCGAGGCGCTGCACCTGAAGGACGAGGAGATCGCGGCGCTCAAGCATCGCCTGGCGCTCTTCTGCCGGCAGCAGTTCGGCTCGCGCTCGGAGCGGGTGGACCCGGCGCAGTTGGCGCTGGCGTTCCTCGGGATGGAGGGGGGAGCGGAGGCCTGCCCGGCCCGGGGCTGCTCGCCCACGTGCTCGTAAGCAAGTTCGACGATCACCTGCCGTGGCACCGCCAGGAACACATCTTCAAGCGCTACGGGCTGATGATCCCCCGCTCGACCCAGAGCCACGGGGCCGGCTTCTCGGCCGACCTCATCGAGCCCCTCGTCAGAGAGATGACGCGCGAGATCCTCCAGTCGGCCGTGATCCACACCGACGACACGACCGTGCGCGTCCTCGATGAGGCCTACAAGAAGACCACTCGCACGGGCCGCCTGTGGGCCTGCCTCGGCGACGAGAACCACCCCTACACCGTCTTCGACTACACGCCCACGCGGGAGAAGAAGTGGCCCGAACTCTTCCTGGGCGATTGGCGGGGCTACCTCCAGGCCGACGCCTACGCCGGCTACAACGCCATGTTCACCCTCGACGGCATGGTGGAGGTCGCCTGCTGGGCCCACGCCCGGCGCAAGTTCATCCACGCCCAGGGCACCGAAGCCACTTTATATTCAACCGAGGGGAGCGCCGCGGTCCTGACGCCCTTGCGCTCGCAGGTCTCGTGCCTTGACAGGACGCCCGACCGTTCTGTATCATCCCGCTGTGGTGGGAGGGGCGAGGAGCGCCTATGCTTGCCAAGGTCGCCTCAGTGGGCGTGCTCGGCATTGAGGCCTACCCCATCGAGGTCGAATGCAATGTGGTCCGTGGCCTGCGTTACCTCGCTATCGTCGGCCTGCCGGATACGGCGGTCAAGGAGTCTGCCGAGCGCGTTCAGGCGGCCGTCGGGAACTGCCACTATCGCTGGCCCGGCGGCCACATCACCATCAACCTCGCACCCGCCGACACCCGCAAGGAAGGCCCCGCCTATGACCTCCCTATCGCAATAGGCCTCCTTGCTGCGGATGAGCAGCTCGAGGCAATCCGCCTGGGCGGATTCGCCATGGTCGGCGAGCTGGCCCTCGACGGCGCCGTCCGCCCCGTCAAGGGTGTCCTCCCCATGGCGCTCGCCGCGCGGGAAGCCGGCGTCGCCGGGTTCATCGTCCCTGATGGGAACGCTGCGGAGGCCGCGGTCGTCGAAGGGCTGAAGGTCTACCCCGTCCGCACTCTGGACGACGCGGCGGGCCTTGTCACGGATCGCCTCATTCTCGAGCCGAAGCGCGTTGACATCGCGTCCGTGCTCGCCCAGACGGCGGATTACGACGTGGATTTCAGCGACGTGAAGGGGCAGGAGCACGCCAAGCGCGCCCTGACCGTCGTAGCGGCGGGCCATCACAACGTCCTGATGATCGGCCCGCCCGGCAGCGGCAAGACGATGCTGGCCAAGCGAATCCCGACGATCCTTCCGCCCCTCACGCTGGAAGAGGCCCTTGAGGTGACGAAAGTCCACAGCGTGGCCGGCGAACTGCCCCCCGGCCAATCGCTCATCGCCACTCGCCCCTTCCGCGACCCCCACCACACGGCGAGCACACCCGCGCTCGTCGGCGGCGGCTCTTATCCTCGACCCGGCGAGGTCAGCCTCGCACACAAAGGCGTGCTCTTCCTCGATGAACTGCCCGAGTTCAGTCGTTCGACGCTTGAGACCCTTCGGCAGCCCATCGAGAATGGCACCGTCACCATCTCCCGCGCCCTGATGAGCGTGGCGTTCCCGGCAGAACTGCTCATTTGCGGTTCCATGAATCCGTGCAGTTGTGGCTGGTATGGCGACACCCAGCGGGATTGTCGCTGCACAGTGATGCAGATCCGGAACTACATGTCGCGGATCAGCGGCCCGCTGCTCGACCGTATTGACATCCACATCGAGGTGCCTCGGGTTCCTTACCGCGACCTTCGGGATCGGCGCTCGGGCCCGTCGAGCGCCGAGATGCGCGAACAGGTGATGGCTGCTCGCGAGCGTCAGCGGCATCGCTTCGCCGGCGACCGCATCAGCACCAACGCCCGCATGACCAACCGCCACATCAACAAACACTGCCAACTCGACGCCGACACCGAGTCCCTCCTCGAGCAGGCGATGACCCAGCACGCCTTCAGTGCCCGTTCCTACACTCGCATCCTCAAGATGGCTCGGACCATCGCCGACCTCGCCGGCGAGGACCGCGTCCGCATCGAGCACGTAACCGAAGCCATCCAGTACCGCAGCACCGAGCGGCACTACTGGCGATAGCCATTCGTGACCGGCCGGTCCGGTTATCAGGGCTGTGTCTCCACCACATCGGGCGGAGACCGGAGGGGCTGAATCCGCGGCAACTGCTGCCGTTCGGCCAGACGCCCGGAGCGTCCGAGCCGTGGCATCCCGCTCTGGCGCCCAGGACCAACGGCTACAGTCGCCGGGCGTGTCCGCGTCCAGTCTCGCTTGGTGCTCAGCCGTGGGGCGAAGCTCAGATTCGCGCTCATAGGCAGCGAGTGCTGGGTGCCGAAGCTCATGCGGGTAGTGCTCACGCGCTTTGACTTCCGCTGAGGTCGCGCGAAGAGAGTGCATCTTGCGCCGCCACGGCCGGGTCGCTAGAATGGCTCCGGCACAAGGACGGGAGCACGGCTCCGGATGACCGAGGACCTCCGCAGCGATTCCAATGCCCTGCTGGACATCCTGGCCAGATTCGGCGACTGGGACCCTGCCAGAGATACCAAGCTCGTGGCGCTCACGGAGCTTCTGAGCAAGAAGCACCCGCGGGGCAAGGTCATCGTCTTCACCCAATTCGCGGATACCGTTCGCTACCTGGAGGCACACCTCAAGGCGCGTGGCTTGGTCAAGCTGGCGGGTGTCACGGGGGATCCCGCGAACCCTACTGAGTTCGCCTGGCGATTCAGCCCCGAGAGCAACGAGAAGCGCCTGATAGTCCCGCCCGAGAGCGAGTTCCGGGAGCACGGCGCCGACCTCATCTCCCTGCAAGAGGCCATCGACACATCTAGCCCGGCTGGCCGTCTGTTCTACACGATGGTGGCAGCCATGGCCCAGTGGGAGCGAGAGGAGATCGCCGAGCGAGTTGCGGCCTCCGTGCCCGTCAGGGCCAGGCTAGGCAAGTCCACTGGCGGCCAAGCACCCTTCGGCTACCGCTGGCAAGACAAGAGGCTAGTGCTTGATCCCCAGGAGGCACCGGTCCGCAAGCTCATGTTCGAACTGCTCCTGGAGCACAAGCGCAAGAAGGCCGTGTCACGGTTGCTCAATGAGGCGGGCCACAGAACGCGCTCCGGCGCGAAGTTCTCGGACACAACGGGGAGCGAATGGCGTGGTCTGCGTGTTGTCTCAGGCGTAGTGCATGCGGCGGGGCACGACGACGATGCCCCTGGTGGTGACGGTGTAGCGACCCTTGTCGGCTTCGGGGTCGAGGCCGATCTGTGTGCCGTCGGGGATTTCGACCGCTTTGTCAATGATGGCTTGGTGGATGGTGCAGCCGCGGCCGATGGTGCAGTCGTCCATGATGATGGATTCGGTGACGCGTGCGCCTTCCTCGACGCGGACGTTTGGGGAGAGGATGGAGCGCTCGACGTGTCCGCCGCTGACGATGCAGCCTGGGCTGACGAGGGAGTTGAGGACGAGGCCGCGGCGGCCGGCGGGGCCTTCCTCGTTGAAGACAGTCTTGGCCGGGGGATACTGGAGCGGGGCGGTGCGGATGGGCCAGTCGGCGTCGTAGAGGTTGAAGAGGGGGTCCACCTCGACGAGGTCCATGTTGGCTTCCCAGTAGGCGTCGCGGGTGCCGATGTCGCGCCAGTATTTCTGGGGCTTGCGGTTTTCGTCCTTGAAGTCGTGGGCGTAGACGGCGCGCTGCTTGATCATGTGGGGGATGATGTTCTTGCCGAAGTCGCGTTCGGTTTCGGGTGCGGTCTTGAAGTTCTCGGTGGCCTGGCGGACGAGCTCGGGGGTGTTGAAGAGGTAGACGCCCATTGAGGCGAGGCAGAGGCTGGGGGAGCCGGGGATGGTGGGCGCGTCGGGGTCCTTTTCGCGAAAGTCCACGATGCGGGAGTCGCGGTCCACGACGGCGACGCCGAGTCGGGCGGCCTCTTCCTTGGGGACCGGGATGCAGGCGATGGTGAGGTCGGCGCTCTTCTCGAGGTGGGCGTCGAGCATGGCGCGGTAGTTCATCTTGTAGATGTGGTCGCCGGAGAGGACGAAGGTGAGGTGGGGGCGCTCCTGTTCGAGGGTGTAGATGTTCTGGTAGATCGCGTCGGCGGTGCCGAGGTACCAGGAGGTGCTGGTGCGCTGCTGGGGGGGGATGCAGCGAATGAACTCGCCCATTTCGTGGCTGAGGATGTTCCAGCCGAAGTGAATGTGGTAGTCGAGGGAGGAGCTCTTATACTGGGTGAGGACGAAGATGCGGCGGAGGCCGGAGTTGACGCAGTTGGAGAGGGTGAAGTCAATGATGCGGTAGATTCCGCCGAAGGGGACGGCGGGCTTGGCGCGGTCGCGGGTGAGGGGGTGGAGGCGCTCGCCCTGGCCGCCGGCGAGGACCATGGCGATGACCTTCAGGCGCGGGCCGTGGGGTGTGACGATGGACATGGGGTGCCTCCGTGGTCAGGGGTTCTTGGCCTTGGCGCGGTTGGCGAGGACGCGGCGGACCTCGGCGCGGAGCTCGGACTGGTCGGAAGACTTGATGACGTAGGCGTCGGCGGCCCAGGCCATGAAGCTCTCGCGGTAGGTGCCGTAGGCGGTGTGGAGGATGACGGGGATGCGGCTGTTCTCGGCGAGGATGCGGCCGAGGGCCTCGATGCCATCCATTTGCGGCATCGCCACGTCGAGCACTACGAGGTCGGGGGGCTGGGACTGGACGGCCTGGATGGCCTCGGGGCCGCTGCCGACGACTGCGACCTGGTGGCCGTCCAGGCGCAGTTCCTCGGCGAAGAGGATTTGCTGGTTCTTGTCGTCCTCGACGAGCAGGATGTTAGCCATGGGCGTGTCTCCTGGGGGTTAGGAGTCGGCACTGTTCTCAGGGATGGGGAGGGTGACGGTGACGGAACTTCCAGCGCCGGGCCTGCTGCGGATGAGGATGTCGCCGCCGTGGTCGTGGATGATCTTCTGGCAGACGGAGAGGCCGAGGCCTGTGCCGCCCGGCTTGGTGGTGAAGAAGGGCTGGAACATGCTCTCGAGCACGCTCTCGGTCATGCCTTGGCCCGTGTCGGCGATGACGACCTCCACGCGGTCGTCGAGGGCGCGGGTGAGGACCGTGAGCTCGCCGCCGTGGGGCATGGATTCGATGGCGTTCTGGCACAGGTTGAGGAGCACCTGGCGCATCTGGTCGGGGTCGAAGCGGAGGATGGGGCAGTTGGGGTCGAGGCTCTTGTGGACGGTGATCTTGCGCTCGGCGAAGACGTGCTCGTGGAAGGCGCAGATGGCCTCGACGGACTCGTTGATGTCGCGCTCGCGGCACACGGGGCTGCCGGGCTTCGTGAAGTTCATCACGTTGGCCAGGATTTGTTCGAGGCGCTCGACCTCTTCTAGGATGATGCGGGCGTTGCGCTCGACTTTGGGCGTGTCGTCGGGCGAGCGGAGCATTGCGCGGGTGAAGCCGCCGATGGTGGCCAGGGGGTTGCGGATTTCGTGGGCCACGTGGGCGGCTAGGCGTCCCACGACGGCCAGGCGTTCGGAGCGGACGAGGCGGTCGCGGGTCTCCTCGAGTTCGTTGAGCTGTTCCTCGAGGCGCTTGTAGGCGGCCGCGGCGGAGATTGCGAGGCCGGCCTGGTTGGCATAGGTTTGGAGCAACTGGACCTCGTGGCCGCCGAGGGGGTGGTTGCTGAAGACGTTGTCGGCCAGGATGGCTCCGAGGGCGGTGTCGCGGGCGATGAGAGGGACGCAGACGAACTGTCGCGCGCCGAGGAGGGAGCGGAGGTGGGGGGTGACGCCTGGGTCGGCGTAGGCATCGGTGACGAGGATGGGACGCTGCGCGGTGAGGGCGCGGATGGGGACCTGGCTAGTGTCGGAGAGCGGGATGCGAATCTGGCGCGCGAGGTAGCGCATCGCGGTGTCGGTGGACGCGCCGGGGGAGTCGAAGAGGGCCAGGACGTCGTCGAGGGTCTGCGCGCGCTGGGCGAGCTCGCGCCAGATGCGTGCGGCTTCCTCGTGAGAGGCTGGGCCGACGCCGAGGCGGCCCTCGAGCATCGTGCGGTCGTCGTTGACGAGGAGGAGGATGGCGCGGTTGAAGCCGAGGCCGGGGCCTGCGGTGACGCAGGTGAGGATGAGGTGGAGGAGGCGGTCGAGCTCGACGACTCCCTGCATGAGCTCGCTGAGCCGGCGTAGGAGGGCGAGCTGCTCGACGTTGCGCGCGTGCTCGGTGACGTCGAAGGCGAGCATGATGATCTCGCGGACCTTTCCCTCATGGTCGCGGACGGGTGCGAAGATGTGCTCATAGTGGCGGGGGCCGCGCGAGGGGTCGTGGTGGACCTGAATGTCGGTGCGGATTTCGCCGGTGTTGAAGGTGGCCTTGGCCATGCAGTTGGGACACGGGGCCGCGGGGTTGGCGTGGACGACGTGGCATTTCTGGCCGACGGCGCTGCGGCCGCCGGCGAACCAGGTGTTGAGGGTCTTGTTGCTCCACAGGATCGTCAGGTCGCGGTCAATCAGGGCGACGCCTGCCCCCATGGCCGACACGATGTCGTCGAGCTCCTGCTTCTCGCGGACCGTCTCGTCCACCAGCCGCGCGTTCTCGATGGCCTGGGCCACCAGGTCTGCCAGAGTCTCGAGGGCCATCACGTCAATCTGGTCGAATGCGCCGACCTCGGTGCACTCGACGTTGATGACGCCGACGGCTTGGCCCGCGAGCTTGACGGGGACGGCGAGTTCGGCCTTCGAAGCGCGCTCGCCCTCGAAGGCGACGACGTAGTGAGGGTCCTGCGCCACGTCGTTGGCGACCACGGTGATACAGGCGTCGGCGGCGTGGCCGACGATGCCGATGCCGAGGGGCTGGCGGTAGCCGATGGCGGAGGCGGCGTGGTAGGCGCCGGCCTGGGCGCTGAGGACGACTTCGCGTGCCGCGCGGTCCACCATGAAGAGCGAGACATCGTAGTAGTTGAACTGCTGCTGGATGAGGGTCGCGGTGCGGCTGAGCAGGGTCGGGAGGTCGAAGGTAGCGAGGGCGTGTCGTGCGACCTGGTTGATGATGGCGAGGTGGTTGGCGCGCTTGCGCTCGGCGGCGAAGAGCTTGGCGTGGTCGAGCGCGGTGGCGACCTGCTCGGCCACGGCGTGGAGGAGCTCCGCCTCGGCGCCGCTGAATGGGTGCGGCTCGCGGCGGGCGAAGGCCAGCGCGCCGAGGATGCGGTTGGCCGAGACGAGTGGGAGGGCGATGCACGAGACGACGCCCTCCTCGGCGAGGGGGCGGTCGGCGGGGAAGCGGGGGTCGGCCCGCAGGTCGGCGACGCTGAGGGTCTGCCGCGTGCGCGTGACCTCGCCCAGGACGTGGCCATCGAGGGGAATGAGGCTGCCGGTGGGCCGCGTGGTGCCGGGGCTGGCCACGGGAACGAGGAGGCGCAGGCGCTCCCCCGTGTCGTCCAGGAGGCCGAGCACCAGGCGGTCGAAGTCAATCAGGCGGCGCGTCTCGCGGGCTACGACGTCGAGGATCTCGCCGAGCTCCAGCGTGGCATTGATGATCTTCGAGATCTCGTAGATCCCGCTCAGCCATTCGCGTGTCGCGGCCATAGCGTGTCCGTTCTGCGAATCGTCAAGAGCAGGCCAGGCGGTACAGGCGCTGGTACTCCCCCGCACTCGCGTCCCAGGACCAGTCCTGAGCCATGCCGATGCGCATGAGGCGGCGCCACGTGCGTGGGTTGCTGTAGACGCGCAGGGCGCGGCGGATGCAGTGAAGGAGGGCAGCCGGGGAGTAGCTCTCGAAGCTGAACCCATTGGCCGTGCCCTTCGCCAGGCTCGTGGGCGTGCAGTTCGTGATCGTGTCGGCCAGGCCGCCCGTCTTGCGGACGACTGGCACCGTGCCGTACTTGAGGCTGTAGAGCTGGTTGAGCCCACACGGCTCGTAGCGCGACGGCATGAGAAACATGTCGCAGCCCGCCTCGATCTGGTGGGCGAGCCGGTTGTCGAACGTGAGCTGCATGCTCAAGCGGTCGGGGTATTCCCTGCCCGCGGCGGCCAGGAGGTCGTGGAGCTCACGGGTGCCGGTGCCGAGGAGGACGAACTGGAGGTCGAGGCGCGCTAGGTCGGGCAGGATGGCGACGACGAGGTCGAGGCCCTTCTGGACATCGAGGCGCGAGATGAGGCCGAGGAGCGGCACGTCGCGGGCCGGCAGGCCGCACTGCTCCTGGAGAGCGCGCTTGCAGGCGGCCTTGCCCGCCAGTGGTGTCGCATCTTCAATTCGCACATGGCCGCTATGTGCCAATTGAAGATGCGACACCGGGCCGTAGTTCGCGGGCAGGAGCGGGTCGGTCGCCGGGTTCCAGGCCCCGTAGTCAATGCCGTTGAGGATGCCGTGGAGGTGCTGTGCGCGGCTGGCGAGGACGCCCTCCAGGCCGCAGCCGAAGTCTTTGGTCTGGATTTCGAGGGCGTAGCGCCTGGAGACGGCGTTGAGGCGGTCGGCGTGGACGATGCCGCCCTTGAGGAGATTGAGCTTGCCGTAGAACTCGAGCTCGCGCCAGTTGAAGCGCGCCTCGGGCAGGCCGGTGAGGGGGAATGACTGGCGGGGGAACGTGCCCTGGTAGGCCAGGTTGTGCAGGGTGAGGAGCGACCGGGCATGGGCGTAGAACGGGTCGGTTGCGTGCGTGGACTTGAGGTAGACGGGCACCAGGGCCGTCTGCCAGTCGTTGCAGTGGTAGATGTCCGGCGCCCAGTTGAGCGCCTTGGGCGCGGCCAGCGCCGCCTTCGAGAAGAAGATGAACCTCTCGGCGTTGTCGGGGTAGTCCCCCGCCGGTGTGCCGTAGAGGTGCTCCCGGTCGAAGAAGGGCGGGTGGTCCACGAGGTAGACGGGCACGTTGCTGTCGGGCAGCGTCGTGCGCAGGAGAGGCGCCGCGATGGCCTCGCCGCCCAGGGACACGGAGAGCTTGACGCCCGTGTCGCGCACCTGTGCGGCGAACTTCTCGCGTGTCTGGCGGTAGTAGGGGAGGATGAGCGCCACGTCCTCGCCCAGGGCGCGGAGGGACTTGGGGACGGCTCCCGCCACGTCGGCGAGCCCGCCGGTCTTGGCGAAGGGGACAGCTTCGGCGGTCACGAACAGGATTCTCACAATCGGACTCCGGTGCAGGTGCGAGCGGCGAGGGTGTCTCCGGTCAAACCTCGGTGGTGCGGAGGAATTCGGCGGCGGTCTCGGGCGGCACGGAATTGATGTAGAAGCCGGTGCCCCATTCGAAGCCGGCCACCTTGGTCAGCCGCGGAATGATCTCGATATGCCAATGGTAGTGCTCGATGGACCCCACGTCGAACGGGCTCGTGTGGATGATGTAGTTGTAGGCGGGCATGCTCAGGGCGTTCTCGATCTTGGCGAGCGTGGCCTTCAGGCACCGGGCCAGGGCCGCGGCGTCGAGGTGCGAGATGTCCTCGAAGTGCGACATGTGGCGCTTCGGCACGATCCAGGTCTCGAAGGGGAAGCGCGCCGCGTAGGGCTCGTAGGCCAGGAAGCTGTCGCTGTCCAGCACCACGCGGTCGCCGTCCTCCAGCTCCTGGCTCACGATGTCGCAGAAGATGCAGCGGCCGCGGTAGTCGAGGAAGACCTTGCCGCCCCGCATCTCGTCGGCCACGGTGCGGGGAACGGTCGGCAGCACGATGAGCTGCGAGTGCGTGTGGTCCAGCGAGGCGCCCGCGGTCCTCCCCACGTTCTTGAAGACCATGCCGTAGGTGAACCGCACGTCGCGCTTGAGGTCCGCCAGCCGGTCGCGGTAGGCCCACAACACGTCCTGAATCTGCTCCACGCTGAGCGCGGTGAGGGAGACGGCGTGCTGGGGGGTCTCGATGATGACCTCGTGCGCGCCGATGCCGTTCATGCGGTCGTAGACGCCCACGCCGCGCTTATCCAGGTTCCCCTCGATCTGGAGGGCTGGGAACTTGTTTGGCACGACGCGGAGGCGCCAGCCGGGGCGGTTCGGCGCCGTCCCGTGGGCGCGGTAGGCGATGATCTCGGGCGGCGTCTTGTCCTCGTTCCCCTCGCAGAAGGGGCAGAAGGTGGGTGTCGGCTCCTTCGGCTCGGCCGCGAAATCGGTCGGCCGCTTCGCACGCTCCGTGGCGATGATCACCCACCGCCCGATGATCGGGTCCTTGCGAAGCTCGGGCATCGGATGCTCCTTCGGAAACCGATGATTGGATGGGTGGATGGCTGGATGAATGTCAGGCATCCACCCATCCATTCATCCATTCATCCACTCATCCATTCATCCATTGGCTCTATGCCTGCCACATCTCCCGCTCGAAGTCGGGAGTGGGAATGTCGAATGCCAGATTGCCCCTGGTCGGGGCGCGCTCGAGCAGCGTGTCGCCGTCCAGCAGGCTCACGTGGAAGCGCGCGGTCTCGCGGGGCCGGAAGCCCAACTCCTCGAAGGGGCAGGCGACCTCCACGAGGTCGCGCACGGCGGCGCGCCCGTCGCGGCTCTCCGCGCCGCCCACCCGCACGTGGGGCGTGCCGCCGCGGAGCGGGCCGGCCTCGAGCGCCACCTCGCGCGGCTCGCTGAAGGCGACAACGAGGCGCGCCCCCGGCGGCAGCTCGGCCAGCGCGCTGTTCCGGAAGTCCACGCGGAAGTGTGCCTCGCTCTCCGTGAACCCGAAGTACACCGCGCGAATCTGGTCGGCCCCTCCCTTCTCCATCGCACCGCCGTCGCGGCCGCGCTCGTAGAGGCCCGCTCCGCTCCAATCGAAGAACCCGCCCCGCCGGCCGTCCACCGCCCGCCGCACGAACGCCGTCGGGCGCGTGTAGGCCGGCGCCCGCGGCTGCGAGATCGGCTCGTCAAGCACCTGGGGCGGACGGGCACCCAGCAAGCGGTACACATTCTTCAGGTGCCCGCGGAACAGGCGGTCGAACTCCGCATCCTGGGCCGACGAGCGGTCGTCCCCATACCACCAGAACCAGTCGCTCCCCTCGGCCACGAACAGCTCCTCCCACGCCTGCGCGAGGCCATCGGGCGGTGGGGACTGCTGGGCGCGCTCCGCGAGGAACTGGCGGGTCTGCGCCAGTAGCTCCCACCCGCGCCGGTCCTCCGCGTGGCCGATCCACACCGCGAAATCGCTGTTGATCCACGAGCCCGAGAACAGCCGCGGCAGCGTCGCCGCCGGCGGATGGGCCTCGACGTACTCGGCCATCGTAACCGTGCTCACGCCTGGACTCGCGGCCAGCGCCGCGTAGAGCGCGTGGAGGAACGGCATGCCGCTCTCCTGGTAGTACTCCCACGCATTCTCGCCGTCGAGGATGACCGCCACGAAGGCGTCGCGGCGCCCTGCGGCCTTCCCGATGGCGTCGAGGCGCGCGACGAAGTCGCTCGCCGCCTCCGCGGCCGGGCGATGGTAGTAGTGGAAGCCGATGAGGTCGGACAGGTAATGGTCGCGGAAGACCACCGCCACGTCCCGCCCGCCCGCTGCCACGCGGTACGGCTGGTAGAGGGTCTCCCACTCGCGCAGCAGGCCGCTCGAATCCCGATGCAGCGAGCAGCCGAGGGAGCGGCACAGGATGCCCTCATCCGTCGCCATCCAGCGGAGGCCCGCCTCGGCCAGAAGCGGCGGCACCTCGGGGCTGACCGAGCCCTCCGAGGGCCACATGCCGCGCGGCGGCCGCCCGAACGCGGCCTCATAGCGCTCCACGGCGCGCGCTACCTGTGTGCGCGCATCGTCCCCGAAGTCCATCCTCCCGCGCGGCATCGGCAGCTCGGGCATCGCCTCCCGCGCCCGCTCCACCTTGCACAGCAGCGGCAGGATCGGATGGTAGTAGGGCGACACCGACAGCTCGGCCGTCCCCCGCTCCTGGAGGGCGCGATACATCGGCACAATGCTCGCGAGCACCTCGCGCTGCTTCGCCAGCATCGCCGCCTTGTCCTCCTCCGAGAAGCCGCGGCCCTTGCGCACAAAGCCCCTCAGCACAGGATCGTCGGCCAGCAACTGCGGGAAGAACCAGGCCAGCGTGGCCCACACCTGGAGGTCGCGGATGTCCTGCTCCGCGAAGTCGCGCGCGGCCTGCGCCGCCGTCCGCCGCCCGAACCGCCGCTTCGCCAGCAACTCCGCATAGCGCGCGTGCGGACGCACCATCGTCTCCCAGTTCGCCATGAAGAAAGCGCTCAGAACCGCGTGCAGGTCGCCCTCAGCCAGCTCGGCGGCCGGGCGAGCCGTCAGCCGCAGCGCCTCGTCCTCCGCCTCCCCGCGGGCGTAGGCCTCGAGCTGGTCCAGCAGGCTAGGCACCAGGTTGAACGTCAGGTGCACCCCAGGATGCTCCTGGGCGAGCCAGGCCATCCCGTAGTAATCCTTGATCCCGTGCAACCGCACCCAGGGCATGGCATAGCGCCCCCCTGGGCCTTCGCAGTAACAAGGCTGGTGATGATGCCAGAGCAGGGACAGATACACGTTGCCCATAGAACGCAGAACCGTCCGGCGCGCGGGCACACCCCCGCGCCGGCGGGTGAAGGCTCAAGCGAGACCCGATCTGATGGGTAAAGGATACCAGCACATGTGAATCGAGTCAAGGAGAGGAGGCGTGCCGCGTCTTGACAGGGAACAGGTGGCTCGGTAGCATTGAGGTCCTGACGGGTCGCTCGCCTTTGCAGGAAGGAGGCCACAATGGTGACGCAGGACGGGTTTCGGGGGTCTGCTGTGTTCCGGGGTCGCGCGCCGGCTGCGCGCTGCCGCTGCTACGCCCGGCTCTCGGCTCTGGTGCTGGCCGGCCTCACCACGTGCGGCCCGGCCTATGCTTGGGACCCGCTCCTCCACCTCTGGTTCGCAAGGACCAGGGAGGTCCGCGACTGCGCTGTCGAAAAGTACAAGGACGCAGGCCTCCCCGGAAACCTGGTCGAGGAGGCCTACGAGGCGGGCTCTATGGCCCCGGACCTCCTCGTCCTGCCACCGCTGAGCGGAAAGGAAGCAGAGGGCATCCTAGCGTTTCTGCTGGGCGAGGCCCTTCGGCCCGGGCTTGGACAGGCCCTCGGTGCCAAGCCGCCCGACCTCGATGAGTTCAAGCGGCGCGCGGCGCTCAATAAGGGGGTAGGTGACACCTACTTCCACAAGCAAGGGCGTGAGTTCGCGCGACGCCTCTGGTCGACCGCATTGCAAGAAAAGGACCCGAAACGGAAGCCCCGCTTGGCCTCCTTCGCCTTGGGCTGGGCCGCCCATGTCGGGTGCGATGACGCCTTTGACGCTTCCGAGAAGAAGGAAGGCACCAATCTGAACGACACTTCGCTCCTCCGCGTCGCCATCCTTGCGGCGGCCTGGGACCGCGGTGGCTACTGCGTGCGGGAGGTCGCTCAGGATGCCCCCGGCCGCGCCGCAGTCGGCAAGGAGTTCGCAGGCACACTTGTCGCCATCTACAACGACGTTGCTGCACAGGCTAAGGCGCTGGGTCCAGGGCCCGACCTGCGTCGGACAGACCTCGAATCCACTCTCCTCCCCGAGGCTACCGAAGGCATCGGCGCTCTGGCGGCTCTCATCAGCGACACCCTCAAGCTTGCTCAGGGGCTCGGAGATTTGGAGGGTCTGCTCAAAGGCGTCAAGCGCCCTAAGCTCTCGCCATTGGCCGACATCAGCGTCAATGACCCCCTCTTCGTCGCCGAGCGTAAGAGGGAGGGGAAGACTGACGGGAGGACCAAGGAGGAGAGGACAATCGCTCAGGTGCTCGGAATCTACTCCTCGGCGGCGCGCGAGGAGGCGGTTGGATACATCAAGAGCACCGGGCAGCCCTGAACGAGCGCCCAGAGGCGACGGAGAGCCCGTCAAACAGTGGCTGAGGACGAGAATGGGCGCGAGTTGGAAGGACTCCTGCGTGTCGTAAGTGCAGCGCCGGCAATTGCTTGCGGATTTCACGATTTTCGCGGGTCCTCACCCGCTCACTTTGGCCGCTCAGACTCGTTGTACTGGGGGGAGAGAGAGCGCTAAGGCGCGCCAAGTGTGCCCCCGCTCCCTTGAGCTGGGCGGGTCTGGCGCAACGTTGAGCCACATTGGGCAGGTCAGAGGGGAGGGGGACGCTTGCGGCAGAGGTACATGATGTGGCAGAGGGGGCGCCAGGAGTGAAGGGGGACAAATGTGGCCTGGAGGCCAAGTCGGTCGAAGAGGGCGGCAAACTGGGCGGGGGAGCGGAAGAAGACCCGGCCGCGGTAAAAAACGGTGTCCACGGGGCGAGTGAGCTGGAACTTCCACCAGGGGCGCTGGCCGATCTCCTTGACGATGAGTAAGCCATTGTCAGGCAAGGACTTACAGCAGAGGGCGAGCAACTCGTCGCCCTCTTCGAGCGAGCGGAGGTGGTGGAGGACATCGGCGACGATGATGGTCTGGCAGGGAGGGGTGCTAAGTTGAAAGACGTCTTGGACTTGGAACTCGGCGTTGGGGGGTGCAGCGGCGCGGGCGATGGCAATGCGTTGCTCGGAGAGGTCGAGGCCGATGACGTGACGACGCGGGCCGCGGAGGGCGATGTAGTTGGTGAGCACACCGTGGCCGCAGCCGAGGTCGAGGATCGTGCCCCCGGCAGGGACGTAAGCCTCGATACCAGGGACATTTGCGTGCCAGTAGCGGAGCCAGCAGAAGAGGCTCCGCAGGCCGTGGCCGGCGTAGGCGCGGAGGAGCCGACTGCGAGCCTCGGCGCGTGGGACGAGGCCGTGCGCGATCGCCGATTGCCGATTTCCGATTGCCGATTTCAACCCGACCACCTGTGACCTAAGGCCTGACACCGCGGTAGCGGCCACGACGAAGGTCGTGGCGGATGTGGAGAAGGGCGAAGAGGGAGCGAAGGCCGTCACGGAAGGGCCTAACCTTCGACGTGGCCTGGACATGCGTCCAGCGGACTGGGATTTCCTTGATGCGGTAACCGAGTCGCTCGGCAAGGACGAGCACCTCGGCGTCGAAGCTCCAGTCGTCGCGGCGCGAGAGGCGGAAGAGGCGCTCGGCGGCCTCGGCCCGGAAGGCCTTGAAGCCGCAGTTGAAGTCGGTCACGTGGGTGCCGAGGAGCCAGCTGGCGAGTTTCACATATGCCTCGCCCAGAATGTGGCGATGGGCGGGCGGCTTCCCCTCGATCAGGGCGTCGGACGTTCGGCGGGTTCCGATGGCGATGTCGAAGCCTAAGTCGAGGTGTGGCAAGAGCTTATCCAGCTCATCAAGAGGGGTCGAGTAGTCGGCGTCGAGGAAGAGGCGGATGCCGCCCGTCGCGGTGAGCATCCCCTTGCGGACGACATGGCCCTTTCCGCGGTTTGGGGAGGAGGGGAGGAGGCGGACACGGGGCTCGGCAGCGGCGAGCTCGCGCTCGATGGTCAGTGTGGCGTCTGTGCTGCCGTCGTCAACGAGCAGGAGTTCCCACTCCCACTTGCTCGCGCGCAGCCAGACGAGTACGGCGTCGCCCGTGCGGCGGATGTTCGCCTCCTCGTTGAACGTGGGGATGATCACTGAGAGGGACGGGTTCGGCGTTGCCAAAGATCCACCAATCCGTGTGCTGCAAGGACGATGAGGAACGGTTCGAGCGGGAGCCTGTAGCGCGTGATGGCCATGAGGGCCATGTGAAGGGCAGTATAGTAACCGAAGAGGAGGTGGAGGAGCAAGCGCTGGGGCCAGGAGCGGCGGGCGACGAGGGTGCCCCAGATGGCCAGGAGGAGCACAGGGGTGAACGTGGCTCCGGCGACTAGGGCGGCTAGAAGGCCGACCGAAGGCTCGGAGGCGTGAGGCCAGAGGCGCCAGAAGCGGACGAACTTGGCGGCGGCCAATTCGATGAATCGCCGAGGATGGCTGCGGATGTAGGCGAGGCCCATGTTGCGGAACCGAGCGTCAATCTCTGCCTCGCTGAGCGTGTCGAAGGGCTTCCTGTCGTCCGGCCAGAAGCAGTGCCCGCCGCCATCGGCCCGGTCGTTGTTCGTGACCCAGAGGGTGAAGCCGCCCTCGCTGGTGGCGGGGACGAATCGGCCGTGGATGGCGGCGTTGCGGCCCCACCAGGGCGCCATCGCCGCGACGAAGCCCGCGGCCACCAGCGCCGCCTCCCACGCCGCCCGGCCCTTCCGCGGCCGCACCAGAAGCACCCACAGGCACGCGAAGGGCGGGAAGAAGAGGAGCGCCGAGCGGCAGAGCGTGGCCAGGCCCATCAGCGCCCCGGCAAACGGCCAGAGCCACAGGCAGCTCTCGGCCTGCTGCGCGCGGAGCAGGAGGGCAACGGTGAGGGCGAGAAGGAGAATGTAGGGGGCCTCGGTGACGATCTCGCCGGAGTAGTAGACTAGGCGTGGGTAGACCGCGGCGCCGATGCCTGCGATGGCGGCCTCGCGGGGGCCGAAGAGGCGGCGGGCGATGCGCATCACGACCACGCACGTGGCCGCGCCCAGGAGGGCCATGATCACGCGAGCGGCTGCATAGCTGTGGCCGGCGACGCTGTAGATGCCGGCGAGGAGGATGGGAAGGAGGGGAGGGCGGAACGAGCGGACGATGATGGCGCGGTTCGGGTCGGTGAAGAGGCCCTGGTAGTCCCACTTCTGGAGCCCCTTGCCTTCGAGCAGGCTCACGGCCAACTGGTCGTAGCTCGGGGCGTCGGGGCCGAAGAGCGCGCCGCCGCGGAACTGGATGATGCCGACCCACGCCAGGCGCGCGGCGAGCGCCAGGCCGAAGACGCACAGCTCGACGCGGCGTTCACTCGCCAGCCACTTCACGGGATACTTGCTCCAGGCCGGTGACAAAGGCGTCCCACGACAGGTGCTGCTCGGCATAGGCGCGGCAGCGTTGTTCGAGGCCGGGCTCCGCGGCCAACTCGTCGAGGAAGCGAGCCATTCCGTCGGCCAGCCCCTCGGTCGTGGCGTCCCGAGTGAGTAGACGCGGGTCGAGGGGCTGGAGAATCTCGGGCGTGGCCCCGACAGGCGTCCCGAGCACCGGCGTGCCGCATGCGAGGGCTTCGGCCGTGACCAGGCCGAAGCCCTCCAGGGCGCGCGTGGGCAGCACAAAGCAGTCGGCGGCGCGATAGTGGAGGAGCAGGTCATCTTCCGCCACGTAGCCGAGGAGCCGCACGCTGTCTTCCAGGCGGTTCTCCCGCAGTTGTTCGCGAAGCGGCTCTTCAAGCGCGCCGCGCCCGGCGATGAGGGTGAGGACGTTCTTCCCCTGCTGCTTGAGTCGGCCGGTCGCCTCGACCAGCTCCGGCAGCCCCATGCGGTGCTCGAGGCGGCGGCAGGTGAAGAAGATGGGCCTGTCGTTGGGCAGTCGGAGGCGTGAGCGGGCCTCGGCGCGCGGAGGCTCGGGGCGGAAGTGTCCCAGGTCTGCCCCACCAGGGAGCTTCACGGCCTTGGCGAGGGCGCGGGGGAAGAACTTCGATACGAGGCCCCTTGTGAAATCGCTCAGCACCACGACTCTCTTGCTGCGCTCCAGGACGAAGCCGTCCATCCACAGGAGCGCCAGCGCGGCCAGCCCTGGGAACCGAGTGCGCGAGCGCCCGTAGGAACGGCGGTCGAGGCGTTCGAGGAAGGCGAGGGAGTGGAGTGTGGCGACGACGGGCACCGGGCGGAGTGCGCGGGTCCGCAACGCCGCGAATGCAGAGATGGGATGGTGGGTGTGAAGGACGTCGAAGCCGACCTCGCGCTGAAGCTGCTTCGCCGCGCGGCGCACGGCGCGATAGGTCGAGAGGAAGAAGCGAAGGCCGCTGGAGGCCGTCGTGGGGTAGCGGTGGACGCGCATTCCCTCGAGTGTCTGCTCGGCTGGGTGAAGGGGGTCGAGCTGTTGGGTGAGCACGTGCACCTCGTGGCCGCGTGCGGCGAGGCGGCGGCCGGCCTCGTAGACGACGCGGAAGCTGCCGCCCTCCGCGTCGGGATACATCCAGCCGGCGACGACCAGTATCTTCATCGGCTGAGCACCTCCCGCCAGATGTCGAACGTCGCCTGCGCGATCCTCGCATCGGTGTAGCAGTTGAGCACCCGCTGCCGCCCGCGGGCGGCGAGGTCGGAGCGCATCTCGGGCGAGGCCATCAGGCGCCTCAGAGCGTCGGTCAGTGACGCTGCGTCGCCTTCGGGGAACGTCAGGCCCGCGTCCGCAATGACGTGGGGAATCTCGCCGCAGGTGGAGCCAATGACCGGCACCTCGCACGCCATCGCCTCGATGAGCACGTGGCCGAACTGCTCCTTCCAGTGGGTGGCCCCCCGCGACGGCAGGACCAAGGCGTCCATGCAGTTCAGGTAGCGCGGCATCTCGGCGTGGGGCAAGGTGTCGAGGAGCACGGCTCGGCCTGCGAGCGGCGGCTGGGCGAAGCGCCGGGCCAGTTCCTGCCGCAGCGGCCCGCCACCGGCCACGAGAAGGCTCCAATCGCCAGCCAGGTGTGAGACGGCCTCGGCCAGGAGCGTGACACCCTTCTCGTGCACGAGGCGGCCGGCGAAGCCGACGACGAAGCCGCGGAGGCCCAGCTCCTGGCGGAGCGCCCTTTCGTCGCGCTTCACGTAGACGCTCTCGTCCACGCCGAACTGGGGGAGGACGTGGACTGGCCTCGCGAACCCCTTCTCGCGGAGGATCTCGGCGGCGTCGGCGTTGCCCGCGATTGCCGCGTCGGCAGCCGCGAGGACGGCTCGCTCGAGCCGCCCGTGGGGGAAGCCGTGGCGCTGCCGCAGGTTCTGCCAGGTGAAGACGACGACCTTCAACCCCCTCTCCCTCTGGGAGAGGGCAGGGGTGAGGGCGCCAATCCGGGCGCGCTGCCGCCTTGTGTAGCGAACGGCCTGCCAGGCGGCGAGGCTCCACGGCTCCTCCTCGATGTGTAGGAGGTCGGGAGCCAGGCGGCGCAGTGCGCGGGCCGCCCCCAGGTAGAGGAAGCGGTAGTTGTGGGAGGCATAGATCGCCCGGAGCGGCACGATCTGGTAGTCGGAGTGATGGGTTCGCTGCACGGGATAGACGCCGAACTCGCGGCGGATGCGGCGGGGGCAGATGAGCGAGAGCTCGACGCCGGGCATGCGCGCGAGGCGCTCCAGCTTCGCGTGGTTCGCCGCGACGACATAGGAATGAGAGAACACGCATACCCGCATAGTTTGCCGTGCGCCCGCTGAGTACGAGGGTCTCCCCTGTTCGACCCGACTGTGGCCGCCGACAAGAGAGTAGCAACTACGCCTCTGGCTGGCAAGCGCGGGGATGGTTACTTGACAGGAGGCGGGGCGCGTGCTACAGATGAGTGCCACTGGATTGCGCCCCGCAGGGAGCTTGAGCAAAGGAACGCCGAGATGCCACAGGAGATGGAAGGGCGGTATCAGGAGCGGCTGGCCCGCTACGTGGCGGCGATGAAGAAGGAGAAGCCCGACCGCGTGCCCATCCGCCCCTTCGCCGCCGAGTTCGCCGGCAAGTACGCCGGCTACAACAACCAACAGGTCACGCACGACGTGGACCTGGCGTTCGACGCGATCATGAAGTGCGCCCGCGACTTCGACTGGGACGCGACGGTGGGCAACATGGTCTACGTGTGGACCGGGCTGACCGAGGCGGCGGGCCTCAACTACTACGCCATCCCCGGCATTGACAAGCCGCCGACCGATGCCTTCCAATACGTCGAGCCGCCCGACGAGGAGTCGGCCTTCATGAAGGCCGACGAGTACGACGAGTTCATCGCCGACCCCACGGGCTTCATCGCCAACGTGTGGATGCCGCGGGCCAACCGCTACGTGGTGCCGCTCGGGGAGCCGAGCACGGCGAAGAACAACCTCGCCTGGCTCAAGGGCGGCATGGCCATGCTCCACTACTTCAACAAGTTCGGCGCACAGATCGCGCGGCTGAAAAACGAGACCGGCACCGTCCACGCCATCGCGGGCTGCCTGAAGGCCCCGTTCGACATCCTGGCCGACAAGTTCCGCGGCTTCCGCCAACTGTGCGCCGACATTCATCGCCAGCCGAAGAAGGTCCTCGCCGCCTGCGAAGCCCTCAGGCCCCACATGTACTATTGCGCGGTCGCCGGCGCCGACCCGACGAAGACGGTGCCCATCAGCATCTGGCTCCACCGCGGCTGCACGCCGTTCCTCTCGCCCAAGCAGTTCGAAACCTTCTTCTGGCCCACCTGCAAGAAGATCATCGAGGACCTGCACGCCGAGGGCCGCCAGGTGCTGTGGTATGCGGAGGGCGACTGGAACCCGAACCTGAAATACATCGCGGAGCTGCCCGAGAAGAGCATCATCTACCACGTGGACCGCGCCGACCCCTTCGAGGTCTACGAAAAGGTCGGCCACAAGTTCGCCATCAGCGGCGGCGTCCCGAACGACATCCTTGCCTACGGCACGCCCGACGAGGTCCGCGCCCGCTGCAAGGAGGTGATTGACCGCATCGGTAAGAACGGCGGCTACATCATGGACGCCGGCGCCATCATGCAGGACGACTCGACCATCGCGAACATCAAGGCCATGACCGAATTCACCGTCGAATACGGCGTGTACCGCTGACCCAGTTTGGAGTGCGGCCTTCAGGCCGTACGGGCTGAAGCCCGCACTCCGAACCGCGAGGAGACAAGGCCATGCCTCAGAAGAAGCAGAGGAAAGCGATCCGGCCCGGCGTGTGTTTCCCCTGGGAGGAGAAGGTGAAGGAGTACCCCGTGATTCTGGGCGACCCCAAGATCGTCCAGAAGGCCTGGGAGGAACTCGACAGCCTGGCCTACCTGTACCTCTGGTTCTGCATCATGCAGTCATGAGGGCATGAGAAATGGGCGCCGCTCTCTCCTCCTGTCATGCCGAGCTTGTCGAGGCATCTCTCTTGCCGCGGCGCAAGAAAGGAGAGATTCCTCGACTTCGCTACGCTTCGCTCGGAATGACCAAGGGGGTGGCTTTTCCTGATTTCCGTATAGGTTCCATGCAGAAGGAGACCCCCGAATGGCCAATCCGGGCGCGATTGCCAAGGCCATGAGCGCCTTGAGGGAAGACCAGCTCAATGACCTGATCAAGAAGGCGATCAAGGCAAAGGTGCCGGCGGACGAGATCGTGGCCGAGTGCCGCGCCGGCCTCGGCGAGGTGGGCGAACGCTTCAACAAGGGCGAGTACTTCATCTCCGAACTGATGTTCGCCGGCGAGATCATGAAGGACGTGATGGCCACCCTCACGCCCCTGCTGAAGAAAGGCCCGAAGCCCAAGGCCAAGGCGGGGGCCAAGCACATCGTCGTCGCAACCGTGCGGGGCGACATCCACGACATTGGCAAGGACATCGTGGTCCTGATGCTGCGGGGCGCCGGCTACGATGTGACCGATCTGGGCGTGGACGTGAAGCCCGAGGGGATTGTGGACGCGGTGCGCAAGAGCAAGGCGTTCATGGTCGGCCTGAGCGTCTTCCTCACCACCTGCTGCAAGGCTCTCCAGGACACCGCCGATGCGCTCAAGAAGGCGGGCCTCCGCGACCAGGTGAACATCATGATTGGCGGCGCCGCGGCCAGCGACATGGTCGCCCAGCGCACCGGCTGCGACAGCTACGGCGCGACCGCTGTGGACGCAGTCACCCTCGCCCACGCCGCGGCGAAGTAGGGCGGGGGGAAGGATGACACGGACTTACACCGACAGACACTGACAGAAGCCACTGAGGGGGGAATCAGCCGTCCGTGTCTGTCCGTGTGTGTCCGTGTGCCTTCCTCGCGGGCGTCCCGACCCAGGAGCGCCGGGACGAGAGGTTGGGGGATTTCCCGTGGATTCCGGCGGGGCGGCCACCGCCAGGGATGCCTACCAGTCAGCAGTTGGCCCTACCCTATGGGTGCTGCTTGGCCACGGCTTGCTCATGGTATTCGTGATGGGCAGCCTGGTCGTGAGAGTCGGTGCCTACGCGGAGATGTTCAGGGACATGCGGATGGCCCTCCCCTCCGTCACCACGGCTGTCATCGGCCTCTCGGACTTCGCCCGGCGTTATGGTGTGATTGCGGCCCCTACGCTGCTCCTTGCGGATGGGGTCGTGTTCTTCTACCTGTGGGGCGTGGCGAGGAGCAAGAAGCTGGCGCTGGCGTGGGCAGGGGGCGTTGCGCTGGTCCTCCTGGGTCTCCTCGTCACCAGCCTTCTTGCGGTGGATATGCCCCTACTTTCGCTCATGGACCAGCTCGGCGGCGGCTCATAGGTCGGCCGGGCCGAGGATGGCGATGGGGACGTGGATGAGGGTGGTGCGGTCGGCGGCGAGGCCCTTCTGAATGGCGTTCGTTAGCTGCTCAGGCGTGTCTGCCCGGACGCCGATGGCGCCGAAGGCTTCGGCGAGGTTGGCGTAGTCCACGGGGGCCAGCCGGCTGGCGAGCACGCCTTCGGGGCCGTAGGCCGCGCGCTGGCCGCTGACGACGATGCCCCAGGCGCGGTCGTCGGCCACGACGATGACGAATGGGGCGGAGTGCTTGACGGAGGTCTCGAGGTCGGCGATGGTGAAGCCGATTGCGCCATCGCCCGAGAGCAGGAGCACGGGGCGCTTGGGATAGGCGAGCTTCGCGCCGATGCCGCCGGGCAGACCCCAGCCGACGACGGCGCTGGCGCCGCAGGTGAGCCAGCGGCCGGGGTAGCAATCTGCCAACGCCATGTGCGCCCACTGGCCGATGTTGCCCCCGTCAATGAGGAAGAGCAGCTCCTCGCTCAGGAAGGGGCGGATGGCGTCAACGATGTGGCGCCCTGTCATCGGGGGCGTGGGTGGCGCGGGCGACTTGAGCCATCGGCGGCGGAAGGCGGCGTCGCGGCGGCGGGCCTCGGCGAGCCAGGCCCTGTGCGGCTTGGCTCCGAAGCGCCGCGTGGCGTGGGCAAGTTGGCCGAGCACAGTGCACGGGTCGCCGAGGAGCTTGAGGTTGGGCTCGACCCCACTGCGGAGCTCGGCGGCGTCAACATCAATGCGGATGATGGTGGCCTTCTCGGAGACCTTGGGCGGCAGGCAGAAGCCGACGCGGTAGTCCGTGCGGCAGCCGACGAGGAGGAGGAGATCGGCATCGGGCAGGAGCCGCGGCTCGCCGCTCGCCGCGCCCACCACGCCGAGCCAGTAATCGGCGGGCCGCTCCACGCAGCCGCGGTCCCAGATGGGCGTGACCACCGGGATGGCGGCGAGGCGGGCGAACTCGTGCAGCTCGTGCTGGGCTTCGGCGTAGAAGGCGCCCGTGCCGGCCACGAGGACGGGGCGCTTGGCCTTGGCGATGAGCCGCGCGGCCTCGGCCACCAAGTCGGGGTCGGCCGCCGCGTCCTGCACCACCTCGCCCGGGCCGGGGCGGACGCGAATGGCCTTGCCCCTTGGAATCTCGGCGGAAAGCACGTCCACGGGGATCGAGAGGCAGACGGGGCCGGGCCGTCCGCTCGTGGCGGCGGCGAGGGCCTCGCGGACGTAGAAGGCGATCTTCGCGGGCTCGATCACGCGGCGGGCGTACTTGCACAACGGCCGTGCGAGGGCCACGTGGTCGAACTCCTGGAACTTCCCCAAGTCGTCCTGCGACGACGGGCTTTCGCCCGTGATGAGGAGCACGGGCGCGCCATCGAACCAGGCGTTGGCGATGCCCGTGAGGGCGTTCACGTGGGCGATGCCGCTCGACACGGCGACGACCCCCACGCGGCGGGTGAGGCGGCCGTAGGTGTCGGCGATGTAGGCTGCCGCCTGCTCGTTCCGCGTGTCAATGAGGCGGATACTCGCATCGCGGCAGGCGAGATAGAGCGGGTTCAGCCCGTTTCCGCTCAGCGTGGCCACGAACTCCACATTCCGTTCGCGCAGGGCCAGTGCCAGCAGTTCCGCACCGGTCATTGGTCCGCCTCCATCCTGGTGCTGGTTGTTCTCGTTGGCGTCACGAATGGCACCAACTTGACAGCGCAGGCAAGCCCGCAGGGCAGCAGAGGGTAGCCACGGGCGTAAGCCCGTGGAAGATGGCACACCCCGAGGCCCAGCCCCCGCAGGGGGCGGCAGAAAGCATGGGAGAGATGGCCACCCGGCGCCTCTGCCGCCCCCTGCGGGGGCTGGGCAGGGGGTGACGCTGTGTCCCACGGGCTTACGCCCGTGGC
>Ga0194112_10001595_pt1 | contig 33122 bp, 26 predicted proteins | sample TA2MahC400mmetaG_FD_146191 | JGI IMG/M metagenome (GOLD analysis project Ga0194112, IMG submission 146191) | Freshwater microbial communities from Lake Tanganyika, Tanzania - TA2015016 Mahale Deep Cast 400m | ecosystem: Environmental > Aquatic > Freshwater > Lake | place: Tanzania: Lake... | reverse complement strand
CCAGCCTGGCGCAGTGGCCGTAGAGGTGAGGGAATAGGGAATAGGGATTAATCGCTTACGAGCTTTTGGCTCAACCGGAAATTATAAAAAAGTCCTTCGTCCATGCCTAACTTGGTGCCCGAGTGCGTTCCCAAGCATATTTTAGGGACGGGCCATTCATTGCCCTTCGTCCGCCCCACCAATAGCCACTCTATCCCCTACTCCCTATTCCCTATTCCCTGATCCCTGACCACGCAGGCCCGGCGATTCTCGATGGCCTCCACGATCGTGGTGTACTTGGCGTGGATCATCTTCCGGTCGAACTCCCACATCTGCGCCAGCATGGCGGCTTGTTCCTCATTGGTGAAATAATCCATGACGGGGAGGAAGAAGTGGCGGTCTTCTTTGTCGATGTGCCTGGGATAAAATTCCGTGAGCTGCTCTAAAATGGACAGGATTTCCGGCACCGCGCCTTCCTGCTCCCGGAGATAGTTCTCTTTGACCTTGACCAGCTTTACCACGGCTTCCCGGCCCCAGACGTGCTCCTGGATAAGTTCCTCCATCACCTGTCGGTGTTCCGGAGTCAGGTCCTTTTTTGCCAGTTCCACGAATAGAATGTCTTCCTCTTTGCCGTGGTGGCACTGGTCGGCGTAGGTCCGGATGAATTCCACCGCGGTGTCGATGAACACCGGGTCCACGAAAGCGAATTCCGGGTCCACCGCGACGTTTTCCCGGATGCGCTGGAGGTCCTGCTTCATGAGGGTGATCATCCGTTCAATGAGGCGGTGTTCAGTCATCAATGGGCCGATGGGGAGCATAAGTAAAACCTCTTAATTATTAACCGCCGATGGACGCCGATAAACACGGATAAAAAATCCGCGTTCATCCGCGTTTATCGGCGGTTTAAATCTTTACCAGCTCGTATTCCCTCAGGCCCAGCCCCAACTGTTCGGCGTACTCCATCTGGATAGGCCAGTCCACCTGGGGATAGATGTCCTTGAACTTGTCGGCGCCGGGGCTGAAGTCCTTGAGACAGCTTCCCGAAAGGCCCGGGGCCTGGTTCACCATATCCGCCGATGCCTGATCTATAGCCACCGGGTCCTTGGAAGCCAGGATGCCGATGTCCCCCACGATGGGGAAATCGTTGTGGCCGTAGCAGTCGCAGGCCGGGGAGACCTGGGTGATGAAATTGAGGAACACCGCCCTCCCCTTCTTGTCTTTCATCACCCCGTAGGCGTATTCCATCATTTTTTTCAAGAATACCGGGATAGACTCGTTCCATTGAATCTGAATGTTGGCGTAGGGGCAGACCAGGATGCACTCGGCGCACCCTACGCATTTGGCCGGGTCGATGACCGCTTTTTCCGTCTCGGGGTTGATGTGGATGGCCTCCTGGGCGCAATGGGCGATGCACTCGCCGCAGCCGGTGCACTTCTTGGCCGTGACCTGGGGGGCGATGTTGGAGTGCTGGGCCAGCTTGCCCCGGCGGGAGGCGCACCCCATCCCCAGGTTTTTCAAGGCCCCTCCGAACCCGGAAAGCTCATGGCATTTGAAGTGGGAGAGCACCATGAGGCCCTCGGCCTCCATGATGGCCTCAGCCAGAAACACGGTCTTGAACTGCTCCTTGTTGATCTCCACCTCCACCTCGGCCTTGCCGGTGAGGCCGTCGGCGATGATGAGGGGGGCCTTGACCACGGCAAAGGCGAAGCCGTTTTCAATGGCGGTGGTGAGGTGGCTTACCGACTCGCTGCGGGTCCCCACGTACACCGTGTTGGCGTCGGTCAAAAAGGGCCGCCCTCCCGCGTCCCACAAAGCGTCCACCACCTGGCGCACGTAAATGGGGCGGATGAAGGAGGTGTTGCCCTTTTCGCCAAAGTGCAGCTTCACCCCGATCAAGGGCCGCTTCTTCTTGCGCTGTACGATGCTTTTTAACTCCAGGGCCTTGAGCAGCTCCTGAAACTTCTTGAAATTGGGCTCCTTGGCGGAGGCCCGGAGGTCCATGAAAAAAACCTGGCTGGGCATAGGTCACCTTTAAAAAGCCTCACGCAAAGCCGCAAAGAACGCCAAGAATTTTATATTTAAATGGGCGTCCTTAGCGCCTTTGCGTCTTTGCGTGAGAAATTATTCAAGTCGTTTTCTCTCCTGGTTCCCAAGCTCCCGCTTGGGAACCGGTTTTGGTGCGAAGCTCTGCTTCGCTCAACAGCCGATAATTTCTAGGTCACCCTTCCTATTGCCAAGCAGAGCTTGGGAACGAGATAAAACATTCCCTGTGGGAATATGCTAGCTTTGGCGGGCGCGGAGGCCCGCCCCACCATTTTCAGGTCGGGCCAAGACCGGGGCGCAGGGTGCACCCTGCGCAGTCAGCACAGGCTGAAAGCCTGTGCTACCAATAATTTTGATCACCTAGGAGCGGGCTAAAGGTCCATGAGCAACTGCCCCCTGCTTACTACTCATTGCTCATTGCCCCCTGCTCACTGCTCACTGCTCACTATCTTCCCTCCCACGATGGTCATGACCGCCCGGCCCTTCAAGGTCCAGCCGTCGAAGGGGCAGTTGCGGCTTTTAGAGGCGAAGGTGTTGACGTCCACGGTCCATTCCCGGTTGAGGTCAATGAGAGTCACGTCCGCGGGCGCGCCCACCGCTAAAGTCCCGCCGGGGACCCCCAAAATCCGGGCCGGGTGGGTGCTCAGCAAAGCCACGGCTTGCATCAGGGAAATGACGCCCTCATGCACCAGCTTCAAATTCAGCCCCAATGACGTTTCCAGGCCGATCAACCCGAACGCGGCCTCAGAAAACTCCACGTCCTTTTCCAGGGGGCCGTGGGGCGCGTGGTCGCTGGCAATGGCGTCCAGGGTCCCGTCTCGGAGCCCCTCTTTGATGGCGACCAGGTCTGCAGCGGTGCGCAAGGGCGGGTTGACCTTGGCGTTGGTATTGTATCCCCGGACGGCCTCTTCCGTCAGGGTGAAGTAGTGGGGTGCGGTCTCCGCCGTGACTTTCAGGCCCTGGGCCTTGGCCCGGCGGATAAGGGCCACGCTTCCCCTGGTGCTGACGTGCATTATGTGGACGCGGCCCCGGGTTAAGCGTGCCAATTCCAGATCCCGGAAGACCATGACTTCTTCCGCGGCCGCGGGGATGCCTTTTAAGCCCAATTCCAGGGATACCCGGCCCTCGTGCATCACCCCATCGGCCCTTAAGTTCAAATCCTCGCAGTGCAAGAGCAGTGGCAGGTCAAAGGTTTTGGCGTATTCTAAGGCCCGGCGCATGAGCAGGGGGTTCATCACCGGGCGGCCGTCGTCGGATAAGGCCACCGCGCCCGCGGCCTTGAGGTCGCCATATTCGCTCAGGTTCTCCCCGTGGGAGCCTACGGAAATGGCGGCCACGGGATATACTCGGGCCAGGCCCGCTTCCTTCGCCTGGTCCAGGATAAAGCGGGTCACGGAGGAGGAGTCGTTCACCGGCCTGGTGTTGGGCATACAGGCCACCCCGGTGAAGCCGCCCCGCACCGCGGCCCGGGCGCCGGTCTCGATGGTCTCTTTATATTCCTCTCCCGGCTCCCGCAAGTGAACGTGCATGTCAATGAGGCCGGGCGCCACCACCAGGCCGTCGGCTTTGACGACCCGGCGGCCTTTCCGGGGGATGGCCCCGGACGGCTCCAGGGCCGCGATTTTTCCATTTTCCAGGAGCAGATCCAGCTCCTGCTCCAGGTTCCGAGCGGGGTCCACCACCAGGCCGCGGGTTATGAGCAGGCTCACTCTTTTTCCCCTCCCACCATGAGATACAGGAGCGCCATGCGCACCGCCACGCCGTTGGCCACCTGCTGCAAAATCACGGAGTGCACCCCGTCGGCCACCTCCGGGGAGATTTCCACTCCCCGGTTCATGGGGCCGGGGTGCATGACGATGACGTCTTCTTTAGCCAGCTTCAGATGCCTGAGGCCCAGGCCGAAATAAGTTGAGTATTCCCGCAAGGTGGAAAAAAACATCTGCCCCATGCGCTCCAGTTGAATCCTAAGCATCATGATGACGTCCGCCCCCCTTACCGCCTCTTCCAGGGAGTAGGTGACCTCCACCCCCAGGGTTTCCAGATAGGGGGGGATGAGGGTGGCGGGGCCGGCCACGGTGACCCGGGAGCCCAGCTTGGTGAGGGCGTGGATGTTGGAGCGGGCCACCCGGGAATGGAGGATGTCGCCCACGATGGCCACCTTCAGCCCCGAGAGTCTGCCCTTGGCCTCCCGGATGGTGAGCAGGTCCAGGAGCGCCTGGGTGGGGTGCTCGTGGATGCCGTCCCCGGCGTTGATGACCCCGCAGCGCAGGCGCTTAGCCAGGAAATGGGGGGCGCCGCTGGCGGGGTGGCGGATGATGAGGATGTCCGGCTCCATGGCCTCCAGGTTGTGGGCCGTGTCCTCTAAAGTCTCGCCCTTCACCGCGCTGGAGGCCGCCACCGTCAGGTTCAGGGTGTCGGCGCTTAACCTCTTGGCCGCGATCTCAAAGGACATGCGGGTCCGGGTGCTGGGTTCGTAAAACATGGTCACCACTGTTTTGCCCCGGAGGGTGGGGACCTTTTTGATGGCCCGGGTGGAGATTTCTTTCAGCGACGCCGCGGTGTCCAGGATATGAAGGATTTCCCCGGGTTCCAGCTCCGCGATGCCCAGCAGGTCTTTTCGTCGGAATTCCATAGGCGGTCTCTTAGGTTTCAGGTTTTAGGTTTTAGGGAAAAGCCCAAATCACCGAACCCCGGCAAAAAAAAACCTCCTTCTCAAAAGGAGGTTTCCGTCCCATTCGCTATATCTGTTATGGCCCTCATGGCGTCCCCTAACAGGTCACTTTTTTCTACCACCATCCGGGGGCAATTTCAAGAAGATTCTCCGATAAATTTAATAATGGAAAGTTGACAGCGCAACGGGCAGGCACTATTAGATTTTTAGAAATTTGCCTAGAGCATAAGGAGGAAACCCATGCCGGATATCATGGAATGGAGACCCTTTAGAGAAGTATCCCGGCTGCGCCGGGAGATGGACCGCCTGTGGGAGGATTACTTCGGCCCCGGCCGCCGGGGCCTGCGGCCTATGGAAATGGAATGGGCCCCCGCGATAGACGTCTCTGAAACCGCGGACCAAGTGGTGGTTATGGCGGAAATCCCGGGCATCGAGGTGAAGGACATCGACATCTCCCTGACCGGGGACATGCTCACCATCAAAGGGGAGAAAAAGAGCGAACGGGAAGAAAAGAAAGAAAACTATCACCTGGTGGAGCGCAGCTACGGCTCATTTTCCCGGTCCCTGAAGCTCCCCGCGGCGGTGGACGCGGACAAGATCGAAGCCAAGTACGACAAGGGGGTGCTCACCATCGCCTGCCCCAAAAAAGAAGAGGTCAAGCCCAAGGCCATTGAAATCAAAACGGCTTAAGGAAAGGGGAAAAAGGAAAGAGGTTAAAAGGGGAAAAGGGGGGGAAACTGAATTTCCTTAGCCCCCAGACTGTCCCTGTTCAGCCAATGATCAGCAAAGCCCGCGGGCAAAGGGTTTTAAGCAGCGCGCTCTAGCCCGCGGGCTTTTTCAGGCCTGAAAGAAATGCTATGATGCCCACATCAACGGAAGGGGAATCCCATGAGCGAAATGGAAGCCATCCTCAAAAACGCCATTGCCCAGGAAGAGTTGTCCCACGAGTTTTATATGCGCATGGCCGGGCTGGTAAGCCACCAGGAAACCAAGGAGACCTTCGAATACCTGGCTCGGGAGGAACTGGAGCATAAGGAATTCCTTCTTAGCTGCTTTACTCCCCAAGGGTGCAAAATCGCGGGAAAACCCCAGGACGTCCACCTGGCGGAAATCATGGAAGCCCCGGCCTTCAGCGAAGCTCTTTCCCCCAAGGAAGCCCTGGTCATTGCCATGAAGCGGGAAGAAGGGTCTTACAAGTTTTACCGCAGCCTGGCCAGCCTGCAGCCTCCCGGGGACATCAAGGCCTTCCTGGAAAAGATGGCCCAGGTGGAGCTGGCCCACAAGGAGAAGATGGAGTACCTGTACGACAACGCGGCCTTTCCCGAAGTTTGGTAGTACACCTGTCAGCCGTATGCCGAATACCGAAAACCGGGATAGGACCGGAGACCGAAGACGGAAGACCGGGGTTTTGACCCGTCCCCGGTCCCCCGTCCCCCGTCTTTTAGACCGCAAACCGGAAACCGGAAACTGATGCACCGGGGCGTGCTCATAGCCTTGGAAGGGATAGACGGGGCGGGCAAGACCACCCAGGCCCGGCTGCTGGCCGCGGCTTTGGAAGAGCGGGGTTGGCCGGTGGTCCTGACCCGGGAGCCCACCGAAGGGCCGCACGGGGAACGATTACGGCGCTACCTGGCCGGCCCCACCCGCCACTTAAGCCCCGAAGAAGAACTGGAACTCTTCACCGCCGACCGCCGGGACCACGTGCGGGAGATTATCCAGCCGGCCCTGGCCGCGGGCCGGACCGTGGTCACCGACCGTTATTATTACTCCTCTGCGGCTTACCAGGGGGCCCTGGGTCTGGACCCGGTCCGGATTCTCGAAATCAACGAAGCCTTCGCCCCCCAGCCCCATCTGGTCTTCATCCTCACCCTGCCTCTGGACCAGGCCCTGGCCCGGTTACAGGAAAAACGGCAATCCGCCCCCCAGGTGAGCGAAGCCCCGGCTTACCTGGCGAAGGTGGCCGCGTTATATGATGGATTTCAAGGAGACCACCTCCACCGGGTGGACGCGTCGGAGCCTTCGGACACGGTCCATGCGCGGATTTTGGAAACCACACTCGAGTTTTTGGAGGCCAAGTAGTAATCCTGCCAAACCGATTCGAATGGATTTTTTATTGGTGATAAGATAAAATATCAAAAATCGACAACTGACTGGAGGGATAACGCCATGTCCCTGCACTGGTTTTACGATGAAATTCCCGAGGATTACCGGAACTTTAGGCGCCTGGCCACGCCTTTGGAAAGGGAATACCTGGAACTCCGGGTGCTGTTGCGGAATGCGGAGGCGGCCCTTAAAGACGCTCCCGATAACGAAAAGTTCCAGGCCCAGGTGAAATATTTCCGAAAGCGGGTGGCCGACCTGGAGGGCAAGCACTCCTGGCTGGCGGAAGAGATCGCCAAAGAGATCGGCCTGTGGGGCGTGCCCCATTGAGGCGAAGGACCGGAGACCGAAGAGGGAAGACCGGGTTTTTCCCGTCCCCGGTCCCCCGTCTCCCGTCTTTTAGACGATGTCGTCAAGGGGTGGTCTTTTTTTAAACTTGAAATTAAACCAAACCCCATCTACTCAATCATTAGTTTTCGGCTTTGCTCAGCAACTTAAGCGGGTTCAAAACCGTAATCTTCCGCCGCGACACTTCGATGAGTCTCTCTTCCTGAAATTTTTTCAACAATTCGCTCACCGTCTGCTGGCAGGAGCCGGTCATGGCGGCAATCTGCTCCTGGGTCAGGTTGACGGGAATGTCCACCGGCTTCAGCCATGAAGCCTCATCGGTTAATTTTTCATAACTGAGATAGACCAGAAGCTTGGCCAGGCGGGTGCTGACGTCGCAAACCATCAGGGACTCAATCAGCTCACCCAGATAGCGCAACCGCCGGCCCAGGACTCCGATGATCTTTCGGGCCAGAAGATAATGGTTGGCCAGCAGACTTTCAAAATCTCTTTTGGTAATTTCGTGTAGCACCACCGGGGTGATGGCTTGGGCATTGGCCTTGCGGGGCTGGCCCCCCACCACTTCGGCCAGCCCGAAAAATTCTCCCGGCCGGCGCAGGAAGAAAATGGGCTCTTTACCGTCAAAGCCGATCTTAAAGATTTTAATAATCCCTTTTTCCAGATAGAAACACGAATTCCCCGGATCGTCCTCGAAAAAGACGATTTCGTTTTTATTCAGTTCCCTTCGCCGGGCCAGGGACATGAATGCGTCTTTTTCCTCGGAAAGGCCGGAAAAGAAATCTGATTCTCTCAAATGCCAAGTCATAAAGCAAATTCTTCTCTAAATTATCGGGAGAAACTGAATTAATTTTAGCATGCCGATGACTAAATTACATTACCCGGCAGGTACCCTTTTCCAGGAAATTGTTACTTAACTTGGTTAACATTAATTATAGAAATTAACAATCCCTACTGGATTCCCAAATTTCCTGTGATATTGCATGATAATTTGAGATGAAAAATGCCGCTTTTTTAGGATATTCCTCTTCGGAAATTGCACATCGCGTGCCAACTCTGCGAAGCCCGACTATGGCCCAGCGGCGGTTGACGACCCGTTGCCGATTGGCGTCGGTCTTGGGCTTTAGGTCTATTAAAAATCGTGAAAATTTGGAACAGCTTCCGGCTGTTTTTGTGGCAAGATTTGCATGAAGGAGAGACAGGGGGCGGATGGGCCGCGCCCATAAGACTTAGCCCGAAGCTTGCGGCGCTAGCTTTCTATTATTGGGTTCTTTCGTCTCCCAGGTCTAGGAAGAATGCCCCATTAATTGGCGATACCCTAAAATCCCCTCCCCCCCTTAAACGGGGGGGAGGGTTAGGGAGGAGGTGGGGCACTTATCGGAGGTCTGGTCTCTTTAAGGATATAAAAACCGGTTAAATCTTAAAAGGATTCGGTCCCATGGCCTTCAGGTCGGCGACGTAGGAATGGAGCAGGTCCATGTACTCTTTGGCGTCCCGGATTTCCAGACTGGCAAATCGCACCCGCTCTGGTTCAATCATCATCTTTTTCAGTTTATCCCCCAGATCCCCGCTGCGCTTTTGAACCAACTGGCTTCCCCGCACGAAATGGCACTGGCCTTCCTGGCAGCCGCCGATCAATACCCCGTCGATGCCGAAGGACAGGGCGTCCGCCACCAGGGCGTTGTTCACGGAACCGGCGCACCGGACCCGGGTGAAAATGACATTGGGGGGCACGGGCAAGCCGGAGAGCATTGCTTCCCGGGCGGCCGGATAAGCGTCGTTTTCACAGAGAAAAGCCAGGACCACCGGCTCGCCGTCGCCCATGAAAGAGGCGTCCATAGTCTCAACCTGGGCCGCGGTCTGTTTGATGGTTTGATGTTTCAGGGAAATGACGGCCAGGGGGCACAGCCCCATGCAGTTGCCGCACTGGCGGCATTTCGCCAGGTCCGGGATGGGGAAGCCTTTCTCGTCGAAAACGAAGCTGGCAAAAGGGCATTCTTCCATGCAGCGTTTGCACTGGTCGCACTTATTCTTGTCCACCACCGGAAAAGTAGGCGCCACCTGGAAGGCGCCTTCCAAAAATTTCAGCGCCTTCATCGCCGCCAGGTGGGCCGATTCGATGGCATGACCCACCTTCATGGGCTCCCGAGCGCATCCCGCCGCATAGATGCCGGTTCTCTGGCTTTCTTCCGGATGGCATTGGTGATGGGACTCAAAGAAGCCATAGGAATTTTGCGGCAGATTAAGCACTTGGGCAACTTCCGGGGTCCCCTGGGAAGGCGCCATGCCCGCGGCCAGCACCAGGAGGTCGAGATTCACCCGCAGCGGCCGGCCCAAAATCGGGTCAATAACCGAGACCGCCAGTTTTCCAGTGCCCGGGGCCGGTTCCACCCGGGGCTTTTCCCGGATAAAAATGACGCCCAGGTCTCTGGCCCGCAGATAGAGTTCTTCGTCAAACCCCGGCGAGCGCATGTCCATGAAAAAGACGTAACAATTGGCCTCGGGGGCCCTTTCCTTCACCTGGAGGGCCTGTTTCAGGGCGGCGGCGCAGCACACCGAGGAGCAGTATTTGAGGTGGCGCTCATCCCTGCTGCCCACGCACTGGAGGAAGCCGATCTCCTTCAGGTCGGCCAAAGAGAGAGCCGGGATAGACCCGTCACCCAGCCGATCAGCCCCGAGAAGCTGCTCCATCTCCAGGTTGGTAATCATGCGGCCATGCCTGGAGTATCCGAGTTCCGTCACCCGGGAGAGGGGATACGGGTCCCAACCCGTGGTCACCAGCACCGCACCCGCCTGGAGGACCTGTTCTTCCGGGGTCTGATCCAGTTCCACCGCGCCGCTGGGACAGGCCCCTTCACATTCCCGGCATCCCGGCGGACAGTGCTCCCGGTCAATCACCCAGGCCGCGGGGAAGGCCATGGGCGCGGCAGGATGGATGGCCTTCCCGGTTGCGGGTAGGAGCTGGCCGATGTTTTCCAAACCGTAAACCTGGCGGGCGGGCAGGTCCACCGGGCACACCGCGGCGCACGCGCCGCAGCCGTTGCAGCGTTCCTCCCGGATATAACGGGGTTGTTTTTGAATCCGGGCCTGGAAATTCCCGGGGCTGCCTTCCAAGGCCACCAGCGTTGACAGGGTGTGGAACTCAGCCCGCGGAGAAGCGCCCAGCTTATCCAGGCAAAAGCGCAGCCCGCAGTGGGGATCGCACAGCCGGGGATAGAAGCGGGACAGGAGAGCCACTTTTCCTCCGACCCCGCTCTCCTTTTCCACCAGAAAGACGCGTTTCCCTAAGTCCACCAGGGAGGCCGCGGCATGGAGGCCCGCCACCCCGGCGCCAAGGATGAGCATGGCGTCGGCCGCGGGGAGTTCCACGGGTTCCAATGGCTCCAGCAGCCGGGTGCGGGCCAGGGCCATTTGGAGCAGGGCTGCGGCTTTCCGGTGGCGGATTTTGGCATCCACTTCCGGGGCTCCGACGCCCTGCTCCTCCAGGTCGCACCAGTGATGCAGGTATGGATTCAACCCCGCGGCTTTAAGTTCGACTTCGAGGTTCACCGCCTGCTCGGAGGTAAATGGCCCCACCCACAGGAGCCGGTTGATTTCCCCGGCTGGTATTGCCTTTCTCAGATCCTCAAGTAGCTCCGGGGTCCAGGGATCGGAAATGACCTGGCTGCGGACCACTCCCTTGGCCCGGACGAGCTGCTTGACCAGGGCGGCCAGGTCAACGGCTTGGGCCAGGCGGCCGCCCTGGTCCCATATCATCAGGGCAATCTTGGGGGCCATTATCGACATCGTCTTTAATCGTTGCGGTTCTTGTAACGGAACCGCTCCACTTTGCCATTGATATCGATGCAGGTCCAAGTAATGGTGTTGGTACCCATCATGGGGATAAGCTTGGCCACATGGTAACCCAACTGATAGGGCATCCGGGTCTCAATGGCTCCCACGGGGCAGATTTTCGAACAGGACATGCAATCCCAGCAATCACGAGGCTGGCGGCAATAGGCTTTTTTGTTTTCCCCCAATGACATGAGGTCTCCAGGGCAGACCTGTTCGCACAGGGGTTCCTCCTCGGCCTTACAACCGTCGCATTTTTCCCGATCAACTCTTGGGGGCATATTTTTAACCTCCTTATCTGACTATTCTTATGGTTTATCGCGGTCACCCGGAACAATCTGCTCATAGGGACGGGTAAAGGATTCAATTTCGCCCGTTTCCTTATTGCGCCGGGTTTCCACGAAGCAATCCAGGTTGGGGTCAATTTCCGGATAATCGGACCGGGTCTGCCACCCCGGCCAGCGGGTCTCTTTCCGGGCCTTGAGATGATGCACCAGCACCTCGGCCACCTCCAGGCGGTCAATGATCTCGTGGGCGTCCTTCAGATCGTGAAGGTCTTTGGCGTAAAGGAATTCCACCTGGCTTTGCAGCATCTTCAGATTCTTCAGGGCGTAGTCCAGGCGCTCCTCGTTGGTGCGGTAGAACTGGGAAGTCCCCCCGGCATATTCGTCCATGAGGCGCTGCATGCGCTCCTCCATTTCCAGGGGAGAAACCCCGTCAAAATCCGGGCCCTTAAACAGCGGCGCGAATACCCGTTCCTTCTCCCGCTCTACCTGGGCCTGATCCAGGGCCGGCAGGGAGACGGAAGCGCTGTATTTGAGGGCGCCCCGGGTGGCCAGTTTCCCTTCCGCGGCGCAGCCGCCCACGAATTTGTTGGGGTTGCCCCCCGCGGTTTCCCCCGCGGCGAACAGGCCGGGCACCGTGGTCATCCGCTCGATGTCCACCCAATAACCGCTCTGGGTGTGACCCCCCACTACATAGGGGTCGCTGCCGTAAACCTCGATGGGCTCTTTGGTGACGTCCTGGCCTCTGGCTGCCAGAAAGAGCACGAAGGAGGGCCTTTCGTTGAGGTAGTCGGTTTTCAGCTCCTTGACTTCCTCCGGCGACAAGTGGGTGGTGTCCGCATAGGTGGGACCCCGCCCCGCCAGCCATTCGTCCATGGGCGCGTTGGCCCGGATGTATCTGGGCGCCTTATCGCCTCCCAGGTGGGCGTAATGCTTCTGCAGGATGCGCTCACCTTTGGCGTTGATGATGGCGGCTTTATAGCCCACGGAGATGGTGTCCACCGGGCCGCAGAAATCCTTGGTCCGGGTGGCTACCCAACGCTGCTCAAAGGAGGTCATTTCCGCGCCCTGGCGGATCCCCATGGCATAGCCGGTGCCCACGTTGAAAGGACACATCCAGGTCTGGTGGTGGGAGTTGGTAGCGTCGCTGGTGTAGGACTTGTAAAGCCCGCAGGCCCCGCCGGTGGACACGATGGTGGCCTTGGCCCGGAACACGTAAAATTTGCCGTCCCGGACCCCGAAGCCCATAGCCCCCACACAGCGGTCGCCGTCCATGAGCAGCGCGGTGGCGGCTACCCGGTTATAGACTTCCGCGCCCATTTCCAGGGCCTTCTCCGCCATGATGGGCTTGAGCTGCTCCCCGTGGATGGAAATATCCCAGGAGCCGCGGTACTTGGCATTACCCTCTTCGTCCCGCAAGATGGGCAGCCCCCACCTTTCCAGGTCCTCCACGGCTTCGTTGAGGTTCTGGGCGTTACTCAGGGCCAGGTCTTCCCGGATAGGCCCGCCTCCCACCTGGGAACGGCTCCACCGCACCAGGTCCTCCGGGGTCTTTCCATTGGGGATGTAAGTGTTGAGGGCGTCCATCCCCGCGGCCGTGGCCCCGCTTCGGCTGATGTGGGCCTTTTCCATGATGACCACTTTCAAATCCGGGTTGAGCTTTTTGGCTTCGATGGCGGAAAAACATCCGGCGTTGCCGCCTCCGATGATCAGCAAATCCGCGTCAATGACCAAGGTGGGGATTTCACTGATCGATTCCGGTTTCTTTTTGGACATATCTCTCTCCTTTCCTCATCCAGGGATGAGTAACATCGGCTAATTTAATCAGTTATATTAAAAACTTAGGTTTGTTCCTGGCCCGCTGATTTTATCCCCATACGGCATGCCATACATCAAAGATGGGCTTGTTTTTCTGTCGGTGATACAACCCGGCGGCCAGCAAGATTTCGGCTTCCGAAAGAACGGAGATGTCAATCAATCCGGCGGCGCAAAGAGGGCAAATTCCATGACTGTCCAGGCCGCCGGACCCATCCTCTTCCTTCAAGACAACCTCACACCAGGCACACAGGGTTCTCATTTATCCTGCCTCCCGCCGGTTTAGCTAACTTGTTTCAGCCATGCCGCTGGTCCATCTGGCGAACCCAGGGTCCGCCGCCAAAAGTTTAAAAAGGCCAGGGAGCGTTGGGGTTCCAGACCGGCAGGCCCAGAAGCGCATACCAGGGAGCCATAACCAACAGCCCATAAGCCATGGCGATGAGGATGCAGACCCAGCCCGCCTTGGCGTAATCCCCGGTGCTGAAGGTCTCGGACCCATAGGCGATGACCGCCGCGGTGATCTGGGTGGGAAGAATATAGGCATAGGTGTCCGTGTCACAAACCAGCAGGGTGAAGGCCACCGGATGGAGCCCCAGCTTGGGGGCCATGGCGAACATGATGGGGGCCAGCATGGCCACCGCGGCCACATTGGAAAGCATGCCGATGCGGATGACGTGGGTGCCCACCATGAGGGCCAGGACGATGCCCCACCAGGGCAGGCCCACCACCGGGCCGTGAATCAGGTCGGCCATCCATCCCGCCAGGCCGGATTTGCTCATGGCCGAGGTCATGGTGAGGGCGCCGCCCAACAGCAGGAAGGTGCCCCAGATGGTGCGGTCCTGGACCTGCTTCCATTTAAAGGGGAAGAGACCCGGAGTAAAGAGGATGAGAATGCCGATGAGGCCGATGACGCCCAATTGATGGCGGTGCAGCTCGTAAATGGGGCTGCCCTTGCCCATGGCAAAGAGCAGGGCCACCCCGGCAAACACCGCCAGGAGCAGCCACTCGGACTTGGACGTCTTCCCCAACTCCTGGTATTGCCTCCGGATCTCCCCATGCCCGCCGGCAATGTCAATGCCCTTGGTCCGGAAGTGATAACGCACCCACCACTGGGTCAGGACGAACATCCCTAAATAAGGAAATTGCAGGATGGCCCAATTGAGGTAGCTGAGGTTAGGGTAGCCGTGTTGGCTGAAGATGCCGACCATTATGAGGTTGGGCATGTGCGCGGTGAGGATGAACACCCCGCAAATCATGGTGGCGTAAACCAGGGACTGGATGACGATGGCCTTCTTGGCCTCTTGTTCCTCGGGCGTATCTCCCAGGAGGTTGGTGATGCCCTTCACCACCGGCAAAAGCGTCGCGGCCCGGGCGTTGGCCGCGGGAATCAGAAAGGCCAGAACGATGTTGACCCCGAACATCCCCCAGATGACCCGGCCGACGTTGGAGGCCCGGATTTTGTCCAGGATGCCCAGGGCGATGCGCCGGTCCATTTTCAACAGCTGCATCACCGCGCCCACGAAAAAGGCGAAGAGACAGAGCCACACTTCATGGGAGGTAAAGCCGCCGAACACCGTGGACATGGGCGGCCGGCCTTTCTCCCAGGGGATGGCGTGGGTCAGGATGAGCAGGGTGGGGATGGAGATGCCGGTAATCCCCACGGGCAGGGCCTCGGATACCCACATGACGCTGGCCCAGACCACAATGGCCAGCACCGCCATGCCTTCGGCCGAAAGTCCCTGGGGTCGGGGAAGCACGTAGAGGATTAAAAAAAATAAAGCCCAGGCGGCGACAAAGCCCGCGAGCACCCGCACCGGAGCCTTGCCGCTTTCTCTGATATTCTCGGTTAAGAAAGAAAATATGCCATTTCCTCCGGCTTGCTTCACGCTTAATTCCGCTGTTTTATCGGTTTTGGCCATACAAGCTCCTCCCTCCCCTTTTTCTCTGCGGCATGGCTGGGATAGGCCGTCACGGTAAAATTATCCCGGCCCGAGGGGTAATACTATCGGGCAGGCGATAAAAAATAATTATTTTTGAGAAAATGAACAGAATTAAGAGGGAATATATCTAATTCGCCTGGGATTTTGAAGAATTTCCTATAATCCCGGAATATACTATCTCAGTAGGGTTCAAAAGCCATAAATTTCCTATCTCTTTAGGAAAAGGTTACTGATTGGAAGTATGGCCGACATCTGGTTTTAAAGGGAATTTCTCGAACGCAGGACAATAGGTTGAGGTGAATTCAGGGCTGTTGCCCTGGATGAAGTTCATTTAGGGATTTTTCGGCCTCCGAACCTCCTCTGATTCCCTTGACAAAACGGCTTTCAGAGTTTAAATATATATTTTGTTCGGGCCGTTAACTCAGTCGGTAGAGTATCTGCCTTTTAAGCAGAGAGTCGTTGGTTCGAATCCAACACGGCCCACATCCCGCCGCGTCCCCATCGTCTAGTCTGGTCCAGGACACCGGCCTTTCACGCCGGCGACCGGGGTTCAAATCCCCGTGGGGACGCCAAGATTTTATCTAACCTCTTGAATTTTTAAGAGATTGTTTTTCGCGGTTTTTTCACGATTCGCTTCCTTACCCGGGTTGGCTCTTTAGTTTTCGGCGCCCTTCCGGGGGGCTTTAATTGGTTGCGACGAGGGACAGCGAATTTCTTCACCCCACCCAGGGTCATCTGTAGGATCTCCCGGGCAGTGGTTTCTACCCCCGCCTTTTTCTTCCAGAAATTTAGAGCGAACTGGATTTCTGCGGCAATCAACTGCGCCCATTGGCCCCGCACCTTTACCCGGTTGGATTTCAGCCTCACCAGTTCCTGAAGTTCGGCCAGGGAGGGGTGTTTATCTGCCGGAGCCAACTGCCAGTTGAATTGGACGGGTGGGTCAAGGGGCAGCCCTCCTTTCCGTGATTCCCGTATCTGAAGCGATTTCAGGCCGGCAATCATCTTCTGTTATTCGGAAGACACCCGGCAGATTTTTCTTCTTGGACGCCAAAGGAAAGTCTGAAGGTCTTTCGGGTCGCCGGGCTCCAGCCGGAAAGCGCGAATATTTTAAGGTATCTGAGAAAAATGGCCGATGAAGACTTAGGGTCCCGGGGTTGGTAACTCTTCCTCCTGGGTTGGAGCGGTGTTGCTCCGATGCCAAAGATTCCGCCGTATTACACTTCCTGGCAGGGATTGGGTGTCGAGTTCCGAAGCATTCCAGGAGGCGGGTCGCATGGTCGGGAACGATAGCCGGAGAAATTGGAAGGCATGGCCGCAGCTCAAGATCAACCTCATGAGGATATGACTCAGGATCCCAAGGCCGGCGGCTCTTCCCGGACGGTAATATATTTTCCCATAGCCCATACCCAGGCGGATATGGGCGCGCTCAAAGAATCGGTGGTCCGGGCGACCCTGGAGAAGATGGGGCGGGCCGGGTTTTCCCGCAAGATGGCGGCCATAGATAGGATCTGGACCGAAATCGAGGGGGTCATCGACGCCCTGGGTTTGGACTTCGGCCGGGTGCGGCTGTATCAGGACGGCTTGGCCGCGTGCCACCGGGAGGAAGAAATTGTCAAGGAACTGGCCCAGAAGGGCAGCCGCAACCATCAACTTCTGCTCCGTTTGATGGAAAAGGGAGCTACCCTCATGGGGACCGAATCCGGCGACCTCCTGGTGCAGGAGTACCAGTTGGCCAAGCAATCCCTGACGACCCGGCCCCCCCGGTCCGCTGGGGTGGCGGCCCAGCGCCGGGCCTTGAGTGTTGCCCTGCTCGAGCGCCGGGATCAATTTATTGCCCGTCGGATTAACGACACCCTCAAGCCGGGCGAAACCGGCGTCCTCTTTTTGGGAATGCTCCATTCGCCGGAACGATACCTCCAACGGGACATTAAAGTGATCTATCCGCTCCGCCGGCCTCGTTGAATCCGGAGGGAATATGGATCCGAGCGCCACCCGGGTGCTCATCGTGGACGATGACCAGGATATCAGCCTGATGCTCTCCGCGCTCATGAAAAAGGAGGGGATCGCCCCGGTAGTGGCCTATAACGGCGAAACGGCCCTGAAGCTGGTTCCTGATAAAATGCCCGACGTGATGCTGGTGGACGTCAAGATGCCCGGCATCGATGGCATGGAAGTGTTGAGGCGGGTTAGAAAAATGAACCCCCAACTGCCGGTGGTCCTCATCACCGCTTATGCCGAGATTCGCGCCTCGGTGGAGGCCATGCGAGCCGGGGCCTTCGATTATCTGGCCAAACCTTTTGACCACGGGGAGGTGATTCGGGTGGTGCGAGCCGCCCTGGCCGAAGGAAAGCGCCGGCTCCGGTCTTCTCCCGAAGACATCGCGGCGGATAATTACCTCCGGGCCATGATGGGCCCCAGCGATGCCGTTACCCGCATCATCCGGGAAGTGAACCGGGTGGCCCACTCGGACTTCAGCGTCATCATCCAGGGGGAAACCGGCTCCGGCAAAGAACTGGTGGCGCGGTCCATCCATCAGATCAGCCGGCGGGGTGAAGCTCCCTTTGCTCCGGTGGATTGCGGCGCCATCCCGGAAACCCTGATTGAAAGCGAGCTTTTCGGTTACCAGAAGGGAGCTTTCACCGGGGCCGTGTCTCACAAGGGGGGAAAATTTGAGCTGGCCCATGGCGGGACCCTGTTTCTGGATGAGATTGCCAACTTACCCCTGGGCTCCCAATCAAAACTGCTGCGGGTCCTGCAAGAAAAGGTGATCTACCGGTTGGGGAGCGCCAAACCTGTAAAGGTCGATGTCCGCATCCTGGTGGCCATCAATCAAGACCCCCAAAACTTGGTGGACTCGGGGATGATGCGCCGCGACCTGTACTTCCGCTTGAACGAGTTCACCATCGTTATTCCGCCGCTCCGGGAACGCAAGGAAGATATCCCTTATCTGGCGAAGCGGTTTTTGGATACGACCAACAAGGAATTGAATAAAGGCGTCAAGAATTTTTCCGAACCTTGCATCGAAGCCCTGTTGGCTTATAACTGGCCGGGGAACGTGCGCCAACTGCGCTCGGTGATCCGGCGGGCGGTGCTCCTGGCGGAAGATACCGTTACCGAGAAGCACCTGGACATCAAGCGGTCCCCGGTGCCGGGATTAGCCTTCACTCCCAGGGTTCAGGGGGCCCCCTGGCAGGAGCTGTCCCTCAAAGAGATTGTGCACCACAGCGTGGTCACGGTGGAACGGGAAGTTCTGACTCAGGCGCTGAAACATACTCAAGGAAATAAGGCTAAGGCGGCGCGACTGCTACAAATTGATTACAAGACGATGCACACCAAGCTGAAGCAATTCGGTATTAACCGATCTGGAGGCAGTTATGACTAAAAAGAAGGAAAGTGGCGGCGAAATAGGCTTCGGGGGACTCTTCAAGGGACTGGCGGACCTCATTGAGAAGCTGGGCGAGCTGGCGGAAAAAGGGGAACAGCTTAAAAAAAGCGGGGAATTTCAGCACCGGGACGTCAAGGGCGTCTATGGCTTTTCCGTCAAAATGGGCCTGGGGGAAAAGGGGGACCATGAAGTCAAGGTGGAACCCTTCGGCAACGTCCGTAGGGACGAGAAGTCCGGGGAAACCGTGGTCCAGGAAATCAGGGAACCCGTGGTGGACGTGTTTGAAGAAAAAGATCATACCCTGGTGGTGGCGGAGATGCCCGGTATCAGCACCGGAGACGTGCACCTGGAAGTCAAGGATGACCTGCTCACCATTTATGCCGAAAAGAAGGACAAGAAATACCGCAAAGAAATCCTGCTGCCCCGGAACTATCCCCTGGAGAAGATGAAGATGTCTTGCAACAACGGCATCCTGAAGATCAGATGCACCCTGTAGTCGTAGCCGGGGAAATTACATGGATAAATCTGAAGGGGTGACCCTAAAGTTGAAAGTAACGGAAGCCCTGGGTAAAGACGTGGGGCGGTCTTATGCCCGCATGGGACCGGAGGATTTGGAGAAACTCCAGGTGGCCATCGGCGACATTATCGAGGTCGCGGGCAAGCGGAAAACGGTGTGCAAGGCCATGCCCGCCTACAAGGAACTGCGGGGCCGGTCCCGGGTGCAGTTGGACGGCATCAGCCGGGAAAACGCCGGCGCCGGAATCGATGATTTCGTGCAGGTGCGCAAGATCGCCTGCCGCCCCGGGGAACGGGTGGTCCTGACCCCCATCACCATTACCCCCGGAGATCGGGACCTGCAATACATCGGCAGCCTCCTGGACGGCCTGCCGGTGCGGGAGGGGGACCGCATCCGGGCCACCCTGTTCGGCAGCCGCACCGCGGATTTCAAGGTGGGAGCCCTGACCCCCAAGGGGCCGGTGCTGATTAATCCCACCACCATCTTGGTGATCGGCAAGGCCGGGGTCCCGGAAACCCGACGGGCCGCGGTCTCCTATGAAGACGTGGGCGGCCTCAAACCGCAGTTGCAGCGCATCCGGGAGATGATCGAGTTGCCGCTGCGCTACCCCGAACTGTTCGAGCGGTTGGGCATCGACGCGCCCAAGGGCGTCTTGCTCCACGGCCCCCCCGGGTGCGGCAAGACCCTCATTGCCCGCACCATCGCCCACGAGACCGAGGCCAACTTTTTCTCGGTGAGCGGCCCGGAGGTGGTGCACAAGTTCTACGGCGAGTCCGAGGCCCACCTGCGCAAGATCTTTGAGGAAGCCGGCCGAAAAGGCCCCAGCATCATCTTCATAGACGAGATAGATTCCATCGCCCCCCGGCGGGAGCAGGTGGTGGGGGACGTGGAGAAACGGGTGGTGGCCCAACTCCTGGCCCTGATGGACGGCCTCACCAAGCGCCAGAACGTCATCGTCATTGCGGCCACCAACATCCCCAATGCCCTGGATCCGGCGCTGAGAAGGCCGGGGCGGTTCGACCGGGAGATCGCCATTCCCATCCCCGATCGCCACGGGCGGCTGGATATCCTGGAGATCCACAGCCGGGGCATGCCCCTGGCCCAGGATGTGGATATGGGCCACCTGGCGGAGATCACCCACGGCTTTGTGGGGGCCGACCTGGAGGCCTTGTGCCGGGAATCAGCCATGATCTGCCTGCGCCGCCTCATGCCCGACATTGATTACGGCCTGGCCGCCATCCCTTACGAGCAACTGGCGCAACTGGAAGTGCACATGGACGACTTTCTGGCCGCGCTGCGCGAGGTGGAGCCGTCCGCCATCCGGGAGGTGTTTGTGGAGGTTCCGGATGTGCGCTGGGACGACGTGGGAGGCCTCAGAGCGATGAAGGAGCGCCTCAAGGAAGCAGTGGAGTGGCCCTTGAAATACGCCCACATTTACAAAAAAGCGGGCATCAAGCCCCCCAAGGGCATCCTTCTGTCCGGGCCGCCGGGGTGCGGCAAGACCCTGTTGGCCAAGGCCATTGCCACTGAAAGCGGGGTGAATTTCATCTCGGTGAAGGGGCCGGCCCTGATGTCCAAGTATGTGGGCGAATCCGAGCGGGGGGTGCGGGAAATGTTCAAGACCGCCCGGCAGGCGGCGCCGTGCATCATCTTTCTGGATGAGACCGAGGCCCTGCTTCCGGCCCGGGGGGCCGGGGGGTCCGACTCCCATGTGTCCGAGCGGGTCCTGAGCCAGTTTCTGGCGGAGTTGGACGGCATCGAAGAATTGAAGGGGGTGCTGGTGCTAGGGGCCACCAACCGCCTGGACCTGATGGACCCCGCGGTCCTGCGCCCGGGGCGCTTTGACGAAATCGTGGAGATTCCCCTGGGGGATGAGGAGGACCGCCGGGAAATCTTCGCGGTTCATCTGCGTGGGAAACCGCTGGGCGAAGGAATCAGCATAGAAAGCCTGGCCGCCCGCAGCGAAGGTTTAAGCGGCGCGGAGATTGCTGCGGTGTGCAATAAAGCTGCCCTGGCGGCGGTGCGCCGGGCAGTGGAGGCGGAAATCGCTCAGGAAGGCGCGGGAGAGGCCCAGGTGCTCATCTTGCCTTCGGACCTGGAAGAGGCCCTGCAGGAGATGTTGGGGGATAACCAGTAGTCAGTAATACTACTACGTTAGATAATATCTCCCATATCGCCCATGATAGGCCAACCATTGGATATTACTGACAATCAGTTTTGTCACCCTGAGCCGTAGGCGAAGGGTCTAGATTCTTCGCTTCGCTCAGAATGACAATAAATACAAAGAGTTGTACTGAAGCAGCCGGTAATTAACGTTGTAGTGGTAACGAGTGTTAAAGCCGGGAGCGGCTATACTTTAAAGAGGCACCACCTTGCCCTCTTCCACCTGATAGCCCATGGCCTTAAGGATGGCACTTTGGGTGTCGGTTACCGAATTCAAGCTCCGCTTCAGTTTGCCGTCGATACCGGTGAGGAAGATGGCGGTGGCCAGGCCGCGCAATTCCAGGATGGCCTCCCGGGGAGAAAAAGGCAGGCCCGCGTCTAGGAGGCGCTGGTTGAGCAAGGCCAGGTAGGTGAGGGCGGCCACGCACACGAACATGTGCACCTGGACTTTGGAATCGGTCCAGTGGTACAGAGGCATGAGAGTTACGTGGGTGGAACTCCCGGCCTGGGGATCGGAAGCGTCGATGATACAGCGCTCCATGAAAGTCCGGCAAATTTCCGGAGCGTCCCAATCCTCCCGGTCGGTGATGAGAATGGTCTTGCCGAACTGGTGTACGCTTTTGCCCAGTTGATCCTGTTCCAACTGGAAAGTGAGGTTGGAACGACCGTTTTCCTGGTTGATGGCCCAAGAGAATATGTTAGGGCTGAGATTGAGGCGCCGGCAGACCTGGGCCAGGTGAGCCTCGATGGCCGGGGCGTCCAGGCCTGGCCGGTCTCCATGCTGGACTTGCTTCTGGAGGGTAATCAGTTCCTTGCGCAGCTTATGCACCCGGGTGCGCAGGTCCTGGTACTTTTTCTGAAAGATTTTGGGATCGAAAGTGACGATTACCCGGCGCGGCCGGTTCAAGTAAACCCCCCGGGTCTCGTGGTATAGGACCCGGTGGTCTTCCTCCCCCGAGATGATGCGCCGTTCATTAATCCGGCAAGGCAGGGGCCGGAATTCTTTGAGAGGAATCTTGGCCAGTTCCGGGGCGAAATCCAGGGCATAGGATGCGATGAAATGGAGGTTGTCCTGGTTGTCAACGCGCTGGAGCACCTTCTCTGATTCGATCCCCTGGCTGAAAATCAGGGTGAAATCCTGGGCTTTGACCCCGACCTGATTTAACCGGGCCAGAAGGCTGTCCAGGTAGAACTGGTAGAACCCGGTTTCCGGCAATCCGCCGGGGTATGCCTGATAAAACAGAGGCACCCCGCTGAACCGTTCACTGACGATGGCCAGCCCCACCCGGGGGAGACCGCCTTCCAACAGCATCCGGGAAGGTTGGGGCGTAGGGGAGTATATGTCGGTTGCCTCCACTACCAGGTGTTCTTTATGGGGCGGCAACAGGGAGTGGACCTGGCGGAAAAAGACCAGGGCCATTCTTTCCAGATCCTCTTCGCTGATGCGGTCCCAGTAATTCCAGAAGTTCTGGGAATTAAGAGATTCCAGGCGCAAGGGGCGGACGCGCTGGATGTCGGTGGACTCGTACCATGAAGCCAACTGCCGCTTGCTGGTGGGGGCGATGGCCCGGTTCATGGCCGCATAAAACAAGAGTTCCCCCAAGGTCGGCCCTTTGGTGCGCTTTTTAGGGGGAAGAATATCATCCACGATGCCCGGCAGGTCCACGGCCTGGTTCAGCTCGTTAATAACAAAAATGGATCCGAATTCCTTGGGGGAGAACCCCCGGCTTTTTTCCTGCTTCAGGAGTTCCTGCACCTTGTCAGCGGTGCCCAGATAGACCTGGTTGATGGTGGTGGGTTTGCCATATACCCGCTGGGTTTCCCGGATATAGTAATAATCCCGCCCATTCTTGACCTTTTTGTATAGATGCGCCATAATTTCTTTCCTATTTCTTAAAATAGTTTAATCAGGCTTTTAAGATTTTATTTGTTCAAAATTTAAATATAAATGGGTCAAAATACTCTTTTTTATATAGAGCAATTTATCTTCCGGGAATAGAGTAAAATACTCATTACCTGGAGGGCTGCGTAGTCATAGAGCCTGGACAGCCGGGCCTGAAGGCCAACAACTCAGGGTGGGGGAGTGAAGTACCCCTTGCGGATGGCATACTTCACCAGATCCGCGCTCTTTCTGAGGTTGAGTTTGCGCATGATTTTGGTGCGATGATTCTGTACGGTGCGAAAACTGAGGAAGAGCTGCTCGGCAATCTCTTTGCTGGACTTGCCTTCGGCAATGAGAGTCAAGATTTCGATCTCCCGGTGGGTGAGGGGTTCTTCCAGATGGCCCAGAGTTCCTTCCCGGCGGCTCCGAACATAGAGGTGGGCCAGTTCCGTGGTGAGGAGGGGAGACACATAAATTTCACCCCGGTGAATTGTGTCGATGGCCGAAAGTAGTTCCCGGGCTACGTCTTCCTTCAGGAGATAGCCATCCGCGCCGGCGGACAGGGCGTCATTAAGGTATTCGGCCTTTTTGTGCATGGTGAGCACCAGAACCTTGACCTGGGGAAAGGTGCGCTTGACCTCTCGGAGGACCTCGATTCCCGACATGACGGGCATGGTGATGTCTAAAACGACCAAATCCGCGGGGATGGTTTTTAAGGCATTCAGGAGTTCCAGCCCGTCTCCCGCCTCCTGGACCACTTCCAGATTTTGTTCGTCTTCAATGATACGCCTGATTCCCTGGCGCACCAGGGCATGGTCTTCAGCTAAAATAATCCGGTAGGACATAAAGCCTATCCTTTACGGTCTATGGGTAGGGTAAAGGTTATGCGGGTGCCTTTGCCTCGTTTGCTCCAAATGTGAAGCGTTCCTCCCGCCAGGTGCATCCGTTCCTGGATGGCGGTGAGCCCCAACCGCCTTTCGGCCACATTCCGGGAAAGAGCCACATCCACATCAAAGCCGACGCCATTATCCGTCAAAGCAAAGGTGATCCGGTTGCCCTGGCGCTTGATATCCACCACCACCCTGGTGGCCCGGGCATGCTTGCAGATATTGGTGAGGGATTCTTGAAAGATGCGGTAAATAGTGGTCTGTAATGCCGGGGAAAATAACAGGCCGATTCCGTCTATTTTCTTAGAGCAAATTATTTCATGGTTTTTACAAATTTCATGGAGCAGATGACGGAGGGAGGAAGACAGCCCCAAGTCCTCCAGAATCGAAGGGCTCAAGTCCCAGGAGAGCCTCCGGACGTTTTCAATGATTTGGTCAATATAACTCAGGAGATATTCACAGTTTCCCTTCACCCCGCCAAGTTTGGCCGGAATTTTTTCTTCAATGGCCACCAGGTGCATCTTGAGGAGCGTGAGGGCCTGGCCCAATTCGTCATGAAGTTCCCGGGAGATGCGCCGACGTTCGCTCTCCTGGGCATCGAGGAGCTGGGAGGCGAGGAAGCGGAGTTTTTTCTCCGAGTCCTGAAGGCGGGCTTCGGCCTCTTTGCGCGCCGTTATATCACTGTAGTGTTCGATGCGGCCGCCGGCATAAAGGCCGGTGAGGATGGGCTGGCTCCAGTGCTCCAGCCAGCGCTCTTGCCGACCGCCTTGGGGGACCACATGACACTCGAAGTTTTCGATATAGGCGTTATTCTCATAGGTGGCCAGAACTTTGCGGGCAAAGGCTTCCGGTTCATCAAAGAGGTTTTTGATCCGGTCCCGGATGAGTTGGCGCTTGTCTTTCCCGATGATCTCCTCCCGCTTAAAGCCAAAAAACTCCTCCAAGGCCCGGTTTACCCAGACAACTTTGAAGTTCTCGTCCACGATAAAGATGCCCACCGCGGAGCTGTCCAGCACGTCATTGATGAGGGAGCGGTACCGTTCTTCGCTTTCCCGCAGGGCCGCGTCGGCCTGCTTGCGGCCGGTGATGTCGCGGATCACGGCCAGTAGCCGGTCCTGACCGCCGATGAGGGTGGGTTTCAGGTTGACTTCTACCCAGTGTTGGCGGCCATTTTTATCCCGGGCCAGCCACTCGAACATTTGGGGGCCATCCTGAAGGGCCCTTATCATGGCCCCAAAGGCCTCGGCGGGGGTGTAGGGAGCCCCATTCACGAACAGAGCGGCGCCATGGAGCCGGGGGGCTTCTTCCCGGGTGAATCCGCTCATGTCGCACCACCTCTGGTTAACGTCCAGGAAGGCGCCGGTCTTGGTATCCACCACGGCAATGGCGTCGTTGACCGCGTTGAAGATGGTGCGGTAGTTGTACTCTGAGGCTTTCAGTGACTCGGCCGCCAGCCTCCTTTCGGTGATGTCAACCCCCAGGCCGGTTACTCGGATGAGCCTACCCTGGTCATCGTAAACGGGAAAAGACCGGCTGTTGATCCAGCGGATTTCTCCGTCGGGCCGGATAATCCGGTATTCCACATCCTGGAACTGTCCTTGGAGAAATCTATGATTAATTTCCGCCAACCGGGGTCGATCTTCGGGATGCACTGCCTGGAGCCAATCCATGGGGTCCTCCCGCAGGTCGGCAATGGAGCGTCCCCAGATTTCTTCGTAGGCCGGATTGATGTACAAGAGCTGGGACCGGCCGCCTTCAAAGGAGATCATCCAGAAGATGTCTTTGATATTTTCGGCCAATTGGCGGAAGCGTTCCTGGCTTTCCCGGAGGGCCGCCTCTCGGGCTTTCCGGGCGGTGATGTCCCGGCCCACGGTGAGAATACAATCCCGATTCCCGATCATGGTGCGCTTCAGGATCATCTCCACCTCTTTGGTGCGGCCCTGTCGGTCCCGGAACTGCCATTCAAAAAGCTGGGGGCCTTCCCGGCCGGCTTTTTCCACCCAGCCCCCGGCATCTTCTATGGTATAGGGAGGCTCGTTCAGGCATAAGTCGGCAAACTGAAGTTTCTGCGTCTCTTCCCGGGTGTAACCGGTCAGTTCGCACCACCTGCGGTTGACGTCCAAAAAAGTGTAAGTGGCGATGTCCTGCACCGCGATAGCCTCGGTGACCCCTTCAAACACCTCCCGGTAGCTGGCTTCCGAGGTTCGGAGAGCCTCCGCCATGCTTTGCCGGTGGATCACCGCGCCCAGAATATTGGCGGCGGTGCGGAGATTGACGATCTCCGCGGTGACCCACTCTCGTTCCTGCCGGCAATTCTGGAAGCAGATAGTCCCCCATAATTGAGCCCCCACAAAAATAGGCACCGCCAGAACGGAATGGCATTGCCAAAATGCCGGGTGTTCCTGGAGCTTTTCCAGGAAGTCCTGCTCCCGGCCGTAAATGATGTCGCTCTGGGCCAGAAACTCTCCCCAAAAACCTGGACCTCGGACCGCCAGGTTCAGTTTCCGCGGTTTTAGACCCATCGGTTCCATGACCAGATCCGGGGCTATCCAGGCATACCTTTCCCAAGCGGTTATAGCGCCATTATTATCAATCCCTTTTTCAAATAGGCGCACGTAGCCGACGCTGGCGGCCCGCCCCAAAATGCTTAATATTTCCTGAATATTCTCCTCCCAGGAGTCGGCAGAGAGCAATTTCTCCCCGGCCAAGGCCACGGCTTCCAGAATGGCGTCCCGGCGGCGCAGTTCTTTTTCCATCTGCTTGCGGAGGTTAATATCCCGGATAGAGCACAGCACCCCGGTGGCCGCGCCCCGGTCGTCCATTACCGGAGTCTTGATAACCTGGAGCCACTTGCGGCCCCCGGCGCCGGAAACCTCTTCATCCTGCACCAGGGAGAGGCCCGAGATCATCACCTGCTCATCGTCACGACGATAAAGCTCCGCTTCGTCTGAGGGAAAAAGTTCCAGGTCGGTTCGGCCCAGGACCTCTTCCTTAGATTTTCCCATGAACTGGCAGAAAGCCGGGTTAACTGCCCGGTAGACGGAGCCCCGGTCCTTCAGGACCAGCATATCCGGGGTGGCGGAGATGATGGTTTTCAGTAATTTCTGATGGGCCTGGAGGGCCTCTTCGGCCTGCTGCCGATGCAACGCCGCCCCCAGGGTAGTAGCCGCGGTGCGCAGGGCGTCAATTTCCGCGGCGGACCACTGTCGCTCCGAGAAGCATTCATCGAAGCCTATGACCCCCCAAGGCTCCGAACCCACGAAGATGGGAACCAGCAACAAGGACTTCAGATTTTGGCGAGCCCAGCGCTTCTGCAATTTCTCCGGGAAATCCCTAATCGTGCCAAAGACCACATCACCTTTTCGCCAAATCGGTTCGCAGACCTCGTAGCCGGCTTCCCCCCAGTCAAATTCCTGGACTTCCGGATCGTCAATGGTAGGGGCGACCCCTGGAGCCACCCACTCATACCGGAGTCTAACCACGGAGGCGCTGTTCGGGGGAGCGTTAAGTTCAAAGATGTAAACCCGGCTCACTTTGGCGGCCAGGCCCAGCCGGGCCAGGATTTCCTGAATGTTTTCCTCCCAGAACGGGGACCGCAGCAGCTTCTCCCCCGCGAAGGCCACGGCCTGGAGAATGGCATCCCGGCGGCGAAGCTGCTCCTCCGCCTGGCGGCGCTGGGTGATGTCCATGAGGGTGCCGATGATTGCCGGCCGCCCCAGGAAATCCACCCGGCGTCCCAGGACCTCCACGTCAATCATCCCACCGTCTTGTCGCAGTCCCCTTAAGGCATAATGGACGGAATCCAGTTCCCCGGACAAGCGGCGGCGGATATTTTCCGCCACCGTCGCCCGGTCTTCGGGACAGGTCAGGTCTTCCGGGCCCAGCCGTCCCACCAGATCTTCCGGTCGATATCCGAAGATCTGGGCCAGGCGGGGGTTGACATATAAGAACCGGTCATCCTGGATGAGATAAACTCCGGCCAGAGAGCTTTCAATAACCGTGCGAAAGCGGGCTTCGTTTTCCGCCAGGGCCTGGAGCATCTCCTTGCGGCCGCTGATGTCCCGGATGACCGCCAGGACCCGGTCGTGCCCGGTGAGGGCGGCCGGCTGCAGATGAACCTCCACCCAGAAGGGGATGCCGGCGCTGTCCCGAGCCGCGCCCTGGAAGAGCTGAGGCTCACCCCGGGCGGCCCTTACCAGAGCCAGACGCACCGTTTCGGGAGAACAGTGTTCGGCTTTCCACAAATCCATAATGGTGAGGCCCTGGGCTTCTGCGGGGGTGTAGCCGAACATCTCGCCCATCCGCTGGTTGGCCTGAAGGATGCGGCCGGTGTCGGCCTCCAGGATCAGGATGGAATCGCCCAGGAAATTAAAAATGGCCTGGTAGTCGATGTCCAAGCCCTCCGGAACCTGGGGGGCGCCATGAAAGGGCGCCTCCCGGCGCTCCGACTTCTTTCTGGCTGTCCAGTCGGTCCCGATCCTGGATTTGGGACCTGAACTTTTGGATTTAAGACCCATTTAATTGCCCTTCAAAGGCCATTGGCCGTCGTTTATTCTATATCCAGTATATAGTAACGCTACAAGAAAAATAAGATTGTAAGGGAGCACCCCGGTGATGGCAGCGCTAACCGGCGTGGCCAGCCTTCCCGCCCGGCAAATTGAACTCAGGCTATGCCCTGGGGTCTTCATCCCGCGGCCGCGGCAATCAGTTCCTGAGCCACCAGGCTGAGAAGCCCCCAGACCGCATCCAGGTGCCAGCACCGGTCCAGGTGGGCCGGCACCGTAAAAGTCACCTGGGCCGGGAAATCCGCGTCGGCCTCCCATAGGATGACCTCAACCAGTAATCCGGGAAATACCTGAAAGGCCAGGGCTGCGTCCCCCGCCAGCCAGGATGCGGCCCCCAGACGCTCCCCCCCGGCCAGAAAGCCGGTTTTGTCTTCTCCAAAGCGGCTCTCCAGGGGGCCGGTGGGCAGACCGTGATGCCCCCGGAAAAAAGTGGCGCCGCCGGTAAGCTCCAGGGGGCTGATGGGGGCCCCCAGGGAGGCGACGTCCACGTGCAGCAGATACTGGAGCGCAGTGAGACAGGCCCGGAAGCCGGGTTCGGTCTCCGCTTCCCCGGCCACCTGGATCTGACGGGTTGCCGGGTTGATGAACAGCTTCCGGTTCAAAAAGGAAAGATGATATTGATTGTCCTGGTACACCGCCCCGGTGCGGCGGGTGACTTCTTCCCGGTCCAGTTTCAGCAAGTCCGTCCAGAGCTCGCCGCTGACGTCGGCGCATTTTTCATAAGCCATGCCGTAGTTCTCCCAACCCCGTTTGGGATTATGGGTTTTGGGGTTAGAATATCAAAAGAATAGACGCGGCCAATAATTTCGGGGTTTTGGGGAAGGGCGGATGGGCAAATCCTCATCCTGCAACTTCACTATGGTTTGAAATTCCCGCAACCTGATTTATATTATCCCAAAATCAGCAAAATCACAATCGTTACAAACCTATGCAAAAATTCTTCTATCCTCAAAGCGTGGCGGTGGTGGGAGTGTCGGCCAAACCCGACAACCTGGCCCGGGGGATTCTCAACAATCTCCTGGAATTCGGCTATCAGGGCAAGATTCACCTGGTGGGGCCCCGGGGAGGGCAAGTCTATAATATGCCCATCCATCCCCGATTGGAGGACCTGCCGGAACCGGTGGAGGTGGCGGCCATTCTTACCCCGGCCCGGTACGTGCCGGAAGCCGTGGAGGCCTGCGGCAAGCTGGGCATCACCCGATTGGTGGTGGAATCCGGCGGCTTTTCCGAAGTGGGGGAGTCCGGCCGGGTTCTGGAAGATAGGGTCAAGACTCTGCTCCAGCAATATAATCTGCGGCTCATCGGCCCTAACGGGCTGGGGCTGATCAACCTGGAAATCGGGCTGGCCCTCCCTTTTTCCCACCTGCGGCCCAAGCCTCGGCGGGGCAATGTCTCCATTATCGCCCAGAGCGGCGGGGTGGGGCTGCACCTCCTGGCCTGGATGGGCCGGGAAGGGCTGGGGCTGAACAAGTTCCTCAGCCTGGGAAACAAGCTCAACGTGGCGGAAAACGAAACCCTGGCCTATTTTTTGGAAGACCCGGGCACTGAAGCCATATACCTTTATCTGGAAGGCACCACCGACGGACGGGAGCTTCTGGAGATGGGGCGCCGGGCCCGAAAGCCGGTTTTTCTCCACCATGCCAACGTGGGGCCGGAAACCGCGGGCATCGCCTTGTCCCACACCGCGTCCCTGGCAACCGATGAACACGTCCTGGAAGCGGCCTGCCGCCAGGGGGGCATCCGGCGCATCACCAGCCAGGCGGAGTTCCTGGTGGGAGCCAAAATGGCCGGCCAGCCGCCGGTGAAAGGGTCCCGCCTGGTGGTGCTGTCCCGCAGCGGCGGCGAGGCGGTGATCACCGCGTACGCCTGCCGCAAGTGGGGGTTCGAGCTGCCCACCCTGTCGCCCCGGCTTCGCCGGCTCATCGAAACGCGCTCCCGCTCCGGAGTAATCAAGCCCACCAACCCCATTGACCTGGGTGACATTTTCGACTTCACGGTGTACTCCGACGTCATCGCCGCCATCTGCCAGGACCCGGAGGTGGACGGGGTGCTTCTCAACTTCGGCCCCATCGCGGAGGAGGAGCGGACCGAGGCCCATAAGATGGCCCGCCGCTCGGTGGAGTTGGCCCGGGAGGCCGGCAAACCCCTGGCCATCACCGTGATCTGCACCCTGGATGAAGAAGAATTCTTCCTGGAAGAGCTGCAGGTCCCCATATTCCACTTCCCCGGGGAGGCGGTGCGGGCCATGGCGTACAGCCGCTTTTTCGCCCAAAAAGGGGAGGTCCGGCCGGCCGCGGCCCCACCGCGGTTAGATATTGATAAGATCTCCGCCTTCCTGGAGGGGACGCCATCGGGGGAGTTTCTGACGTTGCCTAAGGCCATGGCTCTGGTGGAAGCGGCAGGAATTCCCCTGCCGGGCTGGGAGGCGGCGGCCACGCCGGAGGGCGCCGCGGCCGCGGCGGAAGCTTTGGGCTTCCCTGTGGTCCTGAAACTCTCAGCCCCTAGCCTGGTGCACAAAACGGAAGCCGGAGGGGTGCTGCTGAACCTGAAAGACGCCGCCCAGGTCCGGGAAGGCTTTGCCCGCCTGGCCGGGGCGGCCCGGGAGCACCTGGCCCCGGATGAACCCTGGGAGGTGGTGGTCATGGCCCAGGCGGCACCCGGCCGGGAAGTGCTCCTGGGGGCCCGCCGGGACCGGGCCTTCGGCCCGGTGGTGGCCTTCGGCACCGGGGGGATTGAAACCGAGGTCATGGAGGACGCGGCCCTGCGGGTGGCGCCCATTGACGAAGCGGAGGCCAGAGCGCAAATCGCCGAGACCCGCATGGGCCGGGTCCTGGCAGGCTTCCGGGGCCAACCCTCCGCAGATTTGGCCGCCCTCAGCCGGGCCCTTACCGCCCTATCCCACCTGATGCTCCAATTCCCCCGCATCGAGGAAGTGGACCTCAATCCGGTGCGGGCTTTCCCGGGCCAGGAGGGGATTCTGGCCCTGGATGCCCGGATCAAGGTGGGTTAAATACAGGGCTGGCACGGCGCACCATCCGTTTAAATGTAGAACAGCCGCCCTTGGCTGTTTTCTGTAGCGGCGCCCCGGCGGGGCGCCCGACGCAGGCTGAAGCCTGCGGCTACATTTTCTAAGGGGATTTTGAAAGGAAAAAACAGTTGTTGAGCTTTGTCATCGGCCTGACCGCCGGGGCCTTCGGCGGCCTGGTGGGCCTGGGCGGGGGGGTCATCATGATCCCCCTGATGGTGCGCTTCTTTCAATTGGTCCAGAAGCAGGCCCACGGCACCAGCCTCATGGCCCTGGTGTTTACGGGGCTCGCGGGCGCGGGGACCTACTACTTGAAAGGCGGCTCGGTGGACGTGGTGGCTGCTGCCTTGCTGGCGGCCACCGCCATGATCACCGCCCGCTTCGGGGCGCTTTACGCCGACTCGCTGCCTGAGTGGCAGCTCAAAAGGGCCTTCGGCGTCTTCCTCATCCTGGTCTCCCTGCTTCTCCTTAGCAAACCCTTCTACGCCCAATTTTCCCCACCCGCGGGCGGCCTGGTGAAGGCTGCCGCGCTTCTGGGGACCGGGGTGGTGTCCGGATTCCTAGCGGGCATGATGGGAGTGGGGGGCGGCTCCATCATGGTCCCGGCCCTGGTGCTGGTGGTGGGCCACAGCCAGCACATGGCCCAGGGCACGTCCCTGCTGGCCATGGTGCCGGCAGGGGCCATGGGGGCTTTCACCCACTGGCGCCTGGGCAACGTGGTCACCAAAATCGTGCCGGGACTCATTGCGGGGATTATCGTGGGAACCTACCTGGGAGGCACCCTGGCCCACATGCTTTCCGAAGCGAATCTGCGCTATATCTTCGCGGCCATGCTCATCTGGCTGGGGATACGAGACATCCGGAGCAGCGTCAAACTGCGCCGGCGGGAAGAAGAGGCGGCCGGTCAGCCGCCAGCCGCCAGCCGCCAGCTTTAAAGGAAAGGTTGGAAGCTGGGCTATCCTGGCTGCCGGCCGCCTAAATAAGTACTCCAGCAAATAGAAGACGGTCTTCGGTTTTCGATAAGCCTCAGTATTTGACAAACTTTCCCTCCAGGTGTATGTTTTATTATGAAATTTATAATTTCTAATTTTACAAATTTATGATTAAATTCTAGTAAAATCAGAGTGCATGGCAAGGAGTGCTAAATGGAATTGGTAAAAGTGAAAAGAAATTACCAGATCACCATCCCCCAAGGCTTGAGGAAATTCTTCCGGCTGGCGGTAGGGGATTATGTAGAAATTGATATTAAGGACGGTAACTTGGTGATAAGACCGGTAAAAGTGGTGCATCCCGACCAGGAGTATTTTTTCGCGAAAGAGTGGCAGGACAAGGAGGCGGAAGCGGATAGAGACATCGCCGAGGGCAAAGTGTTGGGTCCCTTTGAAAACGCCCCGGATGCCTTAAAAGCCCTTAAAAACACTAAGGTATGAAGCTCTTTTTCACGGAAAGTTTCATAAGGGATTACCAGGCGCTTCCTGACCACCTCCAGAAAACAGTTGATGGGAAGCTTAAGCTCTTCCTCAACAACCAACGTCACCCCTCACTTCATATCAAGAAGATGCAAGACCCCCGGGACATTTGGGAAGGGAGGATCACCAAGGGATACCGATTTACTTTCCAAATGGAAGGCGAGATCTGCATTCTCAGGCGGCTGGGGACCCATGATATTTTGAGAATTCCTTAAGCCCGA
>Ga0194112_10001591_pt1 | contig 33166 bp, 19 predicted proteins | sample TA2MahC400mmetaG_FD_146191 | JGI IMG/M metagenome (GOLD analysis project Ga0194112, IMG submission 146191) | Freshwater microbial communities from Lake Tanganyika, Tanzania - TA2015016 Mahale Deep Cast 400m | ecosystem: Environmental > Aquatic > Freshwater > Lake | place: Tanzania: Lake... | reverse complement strand
ATGGATGTCGCCACATACTGCGCTGTCGAGTCACGATGCCTCCGGGCAGCCCAGGCCGCTACGGAAACATCCCCAAGTGTGCTTGCGTCACCGAAGTTGACGGAGTCGTCACGTTTCCCGGTTGTTGGCATTGACATCTGCAGCCCATATCGAACGGTTCCGGGATAGTTAATCAGCGAACGCTCGTCGATGCCAAGTATCCGATAGAGCACCTCTACAAAGAGCGTCAAATGCAACGCCGTATAACCCCAGTAGCTGACCCCCTCATCATAACTCCCGTCCGAGCCGAACATCGGGGCGAATGCCCTTGCGCTCTGCAACGCCAATTCCAGCCATCGCTGTGCCTGCGGATGCTTGTCATGAAGTAAACAGGCGGCGATCCCAAGGCCTGCAATAGGAATGACTTTAAGATTTGTAGAATTGAGGATAAGCGGCCACCGGCTCAGGTCGAACCGGAACTTGTAATCGCTCTCCGGATCAAATCCCCATCCCCGCACACGGTCAGGATATTTCATGCCGTAGAGGGTACGGTAACACGCGGGCGCTCCCTTTTCTGCAATCTGGATTTCAATTTCCCGCTTGGTTGCATCGCTGAGCACCCCATCAAGCCACTCACGGGCAAACGCCATTGCAATCGTTGCCTCGGGCGCACGCTGCAGGCCTATCGTGTGCTCTCCTCCCTCGAGGAAATAGTCCCACTTCCTGTATTCCAGAATCCTGTCGATGGCAAGCTTGGCGACTTCAAGCTGGCTGGGATTTCCCGAAATGGCGTAGACAAACGACGTCCGCTCAAGAATTGTCCTTGCCTTGAGGAAGTCGGAAACGTGGTTGTTCAACCGAAGTTCTTCGCGGAGGAATCTCTTGTCCACCTCTAGATTGGCGTTGCTCAGTGTGTTCCAATACGCCGCAAACCTCGGATGCTTGGCAGTCTCCCGTATGCGGGCCACATCCGACTCATCGAACAAGAGCCCAGGTCGTGATCCAAGACCTTCACCTGCGGTTGGCGGGCGCATCAGAAGCTGCCAGGGACTTACAGCGAGAAGCGAAGCGGTCAGCGCTGCTTGGCTCAGGAAATCGCGCCGTGAAGTGGTCGTCCGATCAGTCATGGAGAATATCTCTTAGTTCAACAACTGAGTTTGTCTGGACCGATCGAAGCATTGCTTCAATAACGGCGAGGGCCATTAACCCCTCGTCGCCGCCGGTTTCCGGTTTCATTCCCCTGAGGATACACTCGCCAAACTCGCGCATCTGGAGGACAAAGCTCTCAGCACCCTCAGAACTGAAATCTTCTTCCTGAACTTCCCTCAACTCTCCATTCTGAAGGAGCTCCAGCCTCAGCTTCAGCGGCGTACAATGGATTGTCCCCTCGGTGCCGTAGATCCTCACAAAATAGGCATCCGCCGAAACATAGTACGAACTCAGGGCAACGGGAATACCCGACTCTAGCTGGAGGAGTGCTGAAGTCGAATCAAGGACGTTACCGGGCATCGCAACATTGGCAGCGAAGCAACTTACACGCGCAATCGGGCCGAGGAGATACGTGACGGTGTCGACAAAGTGAATCCCCAGTTGCATCATCGGGAGGAGCGCGCATTTCGTCGGATCAGCTTTCCACGCAGGCAAGTCCGCCTGAATGCCCGCCGGGCGTGAAAGATTTGCCTCAACGCCCACCACGGTGCCGATCCGCCGCTCGCTGAGCAGCTGCTTGGCCCGACGAAAGACCCTCCGCCGCCGAGTGTTGTGACCGACCATTAACGTAAGGCCGGCTTTCCCAGCAAAGGCGATCGACCGTTTAGCTTCACTCACAGTATTCGTAATCGGTTTTTCCACGAAGATGTGCTTGCCGGCAGCTATGGCCATCTGCACCTGGTCAGCGTGTAGGTGGTTGGGCGTCACGAGCACGACCGCATCGATGGAAGAATCCTGGACAAGTTCCTCGTAACTCGCGGCCGCGCGGGCATCAAACTCCTTTGCTACCGCCCGGTTTGCGCTTTCGTTGATGTCAAAACATGAGGCCAACTGAAGATTGCCCGCATCGCGAACTGCATTGACAATTGTTCTCCCATGGTTGGCAATACCGGCCTGTCCGATCCTGATTTTCTCTGTCTTCATCGCAGATTATATTCTCGAGCGAAATTGTCGATTGCCTCGTTCCCATCGAGGATTCCGATTTGCAGTGAAATGGTCCTTCGTTCCCCAGGATCGAGGAACTGCAGCGTCCCTCTTTCTCGTTCTCTGGCACGCCCTTGAACCCAGCAGTTGGCGGGCTCCAAACCGAGCACGTATGCTCCCTCTCCCATCATTTTCCATTCAATGAACCGCGGCAGCTCCGTCTGGCGATAGCGCACGAAGAGGCCAAGCTTGAGCTTCGTATTTGCCAGAAGGGCTGTTGCCATCGCCATCCCGTCCGCTTTCAGATCGTGGAAAAAAACCTGTTCTTTGAAGTTAGGGAGGGGACCCGACATCGTAGTTGCGCGGTCGAATCCTTTTGTTGCCTCTTCATCACGGGGAATGGTTGATGCTGCGTCCAGCAGCAACTTCGCACCTTCATCAACAAGCGGCCAGCCTGGATTGATATGATAGAGAATCATCAACGGCGATCGACGGTATCCTTCGTTGCTGACGACATCACGAAGGGTGATGGTGGATTCGCCAAGCTCGATCTCTATCGTCCGGCGAAGGACAAGATCATAGCCGAAGGGGGTACTCTCCCGGATAACTCCATCAATGGTGAAGATGCAACGATCATCAACCCACTGGGTTCCTGTCTTGATATCTGTCGCAGGAGTGTTTGAGAGTCGGCCGTGCAGACCGAGCTCCTCACCCTCATCAACGCAGGGAGCACCGAGATAGGTAAGACCGCAACCTGTTAGCAATCCTCCGGGAAACGACCGCGCCCATCCGAGCCCCCGCGGGTCGTAGTAGCTCGGGTGCACATCTCCACTTGCGGAGCGCCAGGCGAGCGGGATTCCCTTATAATCCGCCATCGAGATATCCATGCCCCGATCGAGTGAGACCTGAAAACGCAGGCCGGATCCACTCCGCACATCAGCAATGTGGACGCCCGCCTCGCTTCCCTCCGTCAGCGTCATCAATCGAACACCTGCTACTTGCAGGAGATGACCGACCCGCTTCTGGAGATCTTCTCGAGAGTGATCACGTCCAAAAAGAATAGCCATGGGCCTGTCTTCAGAGAAGTCTCAGATGTTCATCTCAACGGTCAGATTCTTTTGCGGCAGAGGAAGAATCAAGGCACCGTCCTTGAGATCGACCCTCTTCCTGTTGACCATTGCGCTCACCTCTGCCGTCGTCCTTTTGAGATCAAGGACGACATCCCGTCCCCGCACAACGACCTTGGCTTTGATCCCATCGAGCCCCTGGAGAAGACGAGGGCGGATCACCAGGGTCTTCGGTGTTGGCTGAACTCCCAGAAGGTGATGCACAAAAAATGTGACTATTTCAGCCCACGTCCAGATCACAATGCCCAAGGGCGGCAGGGGCGGGACAGGCCGATCGACATAGCACTCAAACCACGCGCCAGCTTTTCCGCCCGGTGCCTTCAGCAGCCAGTCAAGAGCTCGCCAAACCTTCTCGTCATTGCCCGCTTCAAAATACGCGCGCGCAAGGAACATTGTCGCAAAGGGCCAGGGACCCGGCGAGTCTGGCTCGGACGTCACATGGTACCGGGCATAACCCCCTGTCGTCCATCGCTGATTCCATAGCTCTTCCATCGACTCCAGCGTCTTCAGCGCGACCGAGCTCCTTGGATCCAACACGCCGAGCATCATCGGTAGCACGCTCGCTGTATCAGGGTTGATATAGGAAACCGATTCCACATTCAACGGCACACCAGGAGGCATGGCTTTCCGATTGGGTGGCTCGAACGTCCTCTGAACCTGACCGTCGGTGAGACGACGCTTGATGAATTTGCCGTCATCGACGAATGAGTGGGTGGGATGGTGCAGGAATGAGTCTCTCATTAGGCGAGAGGCAGCAAGCCACCTTCTCTCCGCAGCCGGATCCTTCATGTGGCTCGCGATCTCTGATCCGGCCTGCAGACCTACAATATTCCAGACCTGGTAAGCGAGTTCATATCCTTCCCTCACACCAAACGAAGGGTCACGCTCCCAAAACTCACGCGAGTTCTTCAGAAGCCCCGTGGCAGGATCACGAAACTCCGGCCGCAAAACGTAGTCCGCAACAGCCTTGATCTTGGGCCAATAATCCTTGATGACGGCGTCGCTTCCGGTCCATACCCAATGTGTCCACAGGGTATAGATGAGTTCACCGTTCTGATCCAGTTCAATCGTCGCGGGGGGACGGTGCCGACTTGCGTCGATTGCTCGCCCTTCGTCGTCCACTGAGCGCTCGAGAATACGCCGCAGCAGGGCTTCAGCGATATCGGTGTGCCCGCTGAGCGCACACCCGATCGCAACCATGCTGCTGTCCCTAACCCACTCGAAGTTGTACTGCCAGATACTTGCATCCATCTTTCCCGACCTGGCCACACCTGCCCGCAGTCCCGTCTTCGAGCAGTCGAAGAGATGATTCAAATGCTCGTTGCCAGCGTCAAACGCTGCGCGCCCGGCCCAATATCTCTTTGTTTCTTCGAGCATCCGCTGCATTCCCTTCTTTTCGACCGCCAACCGTTTCATGTTTAACGTGAGGACAATAATAGCTGATTTCGTCCCGCCCGCCGGTATCTCGCCAAGCCGGATGTTCAGATGACGATCACCAGCTGTGGCCTCCTCAAAGGTGAACAACTGCATCGTTTGGTAGCCGGAAGCTGAAAGCGTCATCCGTTTGCGATCGACGGAATACTCATCGAAGTACATTAGATTTGGATAGAGGAGGACTGTACCGCCGGCTTGAACATCGGTCCTGCCCTTGTTGTGAATACTCACGGACCGCACGACAGCCGGGTCGTTGATAGGACACATCAGTTCTTCACGCACGGAACAGCTACCGGCCTCCCATTCCATCACGATCGTGGGGATCCCGTCGGGATACTCCCAGTGAACCTTAGATTTGTCGTACTCTGCGACGTAGCCTTTCCCATCGATCACTGCCGTGAACCGCGTGTTCTGAAGTCCCCGTTCAGGATGGAACAGGTAGGTGCTCATCTTGCGGGCGAAGTGCTCAGTCGACATGAAAAGCATACCACAATGAGTACCATCCTCTGGTTTTGGCGACACTTGAACCGCTGCTAGGACAAGACCATTGCCCAAACAGAAGTATTCCACCCCCGGATTGTTCGTGCGGAAGTCATGATGAACCTTCTGCTCGTTCTCCCCAGAAGATTTTTGTTCATTGGTGAATGGGGGCTTGATCGTTGCGGCGAGCGCCCCTGCGCCAACTGCTTTGAGGAAATCACGGCGTTCTATGCTCATGCTTATGCCTCCAAACGGCTTTGGATCTCGTTCAGGTATCTCGTGAGTGTGGCAACGTTCTGTTGGGATTTTTCAATGAGAGGTAAGCAGTGGGTCTCGATGCTCACATGATTCACAATGCGGTCACACATCAGGGCCTCAAGTTGCCCCTTCCAGTCAATAGCGCCTTCTCCGACGGGAACGCATTGAACCAACGACCCCTCTTTTGTGTCTTTCACGTGGACATTGGCAATGAACTTCTTGATTGCCTGGTAACCGTCGGGAAAAGGAACCTCCTTCGTGCCGTATCCATTGCACGGATCCCAGTTGGCTCTCAGCGCGCGTGAGTTGACTGCACTGATCATCTTCGCTGTGTTCGCACCCGAATCGCACCAGAAGCCGGGCTCATTCTCAACCGCAAGGACGATGTTGTTCTGAGCGGCCAGTTCTGCAGCCCGGCGCATCCATCCAACCGCCTTTTCGAAATTCTCTGCCGGCTCGTCCCGTTCACGCTGAAAGCCAAACACAATGACGAGCGGAGCTTCAAACTCCTTTGCCATTGCCATCGTTCGGGGAAGGACGTCGGTGAGCTCATCGTTCAGCAACGATTGTTGCGAAAGAGGATGCTTGAAGATTCCCGGAGACAGTGCTGAAATCTTGATTCCATATTCTTTGACCGCAGCCATGATGTTTTCTAGTTCATCTGCCTGCACGTCCGGCACCCGGCCCGTTTTCAGCATGCGAAGTTCGTACGTCGAGATACCCCACTGTGTGCCATACCGGGCAGCTTCACGGAAATCTGCGGAGATTTCGTCGCTTACAAATGCGAGAGAGAGTCGGTGCATAGCTGTTACCCCGGGTGTATATGTGTATGGAAAGCAGCACCGGTAGCGCGCGGTATGAGTGCGAATGCGAGACGCGCGCGACACCCCACCCGATACTTCTCATTCGGCGTAGCCGATCTGCTTCGAGATCAGCGCAGCCTCCTTCTTCAGGACCTCAATCAAACCCTCCACGAGCTTCTCGTCCCTGCTGCTCCGGTCTGACGGGATTGCCGTCATCAGTGACGCAGCGACTTTCCCCATGTAGTCCCTGATCGGCACAGCGATCGCGCAGAGGTCGGGCTTGTACTCTCCGTCGACAACGGCGCAACCCAAATGGCGCACCTCTGCGAGCCGTTTCTTCAACCGCGCGGACGTGGTCATCGTCTTCGCCGTGAACCGTTTGAGGCCCTGGCGCTCAATCATCCCCCGCACTTCGTCTTCCGTCATATCCGCTGCGAGCACAAGCCCCGTTGCCGTGCAATGGAATGGCGACCGATAGCCGAGCCTGGTAACCATCTTCCAAATCTCCGGTGTGTCGACGTGGTCCACAAGGATGACCTCATCACGATCGAGCAGAGCAAGGTAGAAGCTTTCCCGCGTTTCATGGGCTAGTTTCACCAAGTGGGGATGCGCGATTGTTTTCAGATCGATTCGCGCCAGTGCTGCGTGTCCCCATTCAAGCAGCTTCATACCGAGCGTGAAAAGCTTCCGCTCTGCATCTTCCACGACGATCGAATGCTCCTGGAGCGTCTGGAGAATCCGGAACATCGTGCTTTTGGGAACTCGTGTTTGCAGAGCGAGCTGGGCAAGTGACATACCACGCGGCGAAGCGGAAAGGAGCTCCAGAACCTTGATTGCACGATCGATGGCGGGTACCGTGTAATCCGGTGCCATAGCGCTACCATTTAGCTAATTGAATAGTGTTTCACTAAAGCACAAACCAGTATAGCAGTATTCCGTTCATATGTCAAGAAAACATCGTTACAATACGTGAGAACTCGTCACCTCTCTTCTCCCCATCTCCACCAATAGACCTCAATTCCCACTATTGCTATGTTGCAGACTCACTGGAAGGCCGGACAACCTCGACGAGCGTGTATGGTCCCTTGGGAATTACAGCCACGGAAGCGTTCGGCCCATATCGCCTGAAGCCTTGCTCAAGCGCCTCTCCCACATTCTCCGCCGAGTGGATAAACAGTTTCGCCAGCTGATCGCTGGTCATCCCCCGGGAGATGAGAACGATCTCAGCATGCTGCGCGGCCTTAGCACATTCCTGAAGTTGCCACTGGTCAATTTCGACAGGATTGCTGTGAACCCACCTCTCAAAGTCATCCGCACTCGGAAAGCGGGTAGCCATCGCTGAGAACGTGTCACTTCCTAATCCCTCAGCACACTCGGCCGCAAGGATCACCATTCCCCCCTTCTTGACAACCGGCAGCGCTACCGTCATCCCTTTGATCGATTGGTAATAGGTCAGATCCAAAGGATAACCCGCACTCGTGCTGATGACGATATCAACCGGCTCCTTCACGGTTGAGCGAACAAAGCCGCGGACAGCGTGCACTCCAGCCGCGTGTGCTGCGCCCGGCTCACCGGCAAAAACACCGGTGATGCTCCTTGCTTCATCCATAGAGACATCGAGGCTGAAGTCGTGGCCAGCCATCGCAGCGATTTCCAGCAACTCGTGGTGGAGCGGATTACCGTCGATCGAGCCCTCACAGCATCGAGGATCATCAAGAAACAACGGACTGTGGAGCGTCTTGATGGTTTCTTCCCCGGCACATCCGATAGCCGTCATTTTTCGGCCCCCCGAGAATCCTGCCATAAGATGGGGCTCGATGAATCCAATCGTGATTTTCAGATCCGCCGCACAGTATGCCTTGTCAATGTATACCGGTGTTTTTCTCGCCGTCTCGCCAAGGAATATTTGCTCTTCTTTCACACGTGCGCGATGGTGCATCACGGTGTATCGTTCTGCCAGGGCGGGGCCGAGGATCAACTCCAGTTCCTCAGCTGTGCTCGGTCGGTGGAGGCCGGTCGCAATCAGAATGGTAATATCTTGGCGCTGGATACCGTGATCTTCCAGCGTTTGCATAACAGGAGGAAGAAGAATCGAATTCGGCACGGGTCGCGTGACATCACACACAACGACACAAGCTCTCTTTGCCCGCCTGGCAAGCTCACCGAGCGGGGGCGAACCCATGGGTTGCCCGAGTGAATGCCAAACAGCATCCGCGGGGCTCTCGAGTGGTGGAACAGCATCAAGGGTCAGCACTTTCGCCAGATTCCTGTCTGGCACCTCGATGTCCAGCCCCTCTTTGCCGTATGCAAGATGAATCTTCATACAGTCTCACACCAACGGATGCATTGTGCTTACTCCTCTGTGTGTACTTTTTGCTCGTATTGAGCAGCCGTGCGAATTTCAGATTTCTTTCCGAAGTACCACATCGCTGCCCCAAAAAGAATCATGATACTGATCATGACGCCGAGAATGATCGCCTCTCCCTCAGGCAGATCGGTCAGGAAGATCAGACTCATTAGCAGCCCCATGATAATCGTCGTGCTGCCCACCAGTGGAAAGGTAGAAATTTGCCTCTTGCCTGCCCCGAAGACTTCCTTGAGAACATTCACGGGCGTGTCGAGCTTCTTGAAGAATTCGTCGACCATCTTACGCTGCTCCTCCGTCTCCGATGCAAAGAGCCTGGCAAATCCAATGAGGCTCGCCCCAAGAATGAGGGGACTAAGATAAGCAAGCGCATGTTGAAGCTGCCCATCCAATCCCCACGGGTTCCCGACGATCGTGCGCGTGAACAGCAAAGCGGTAGCCACCGTCACCCCTAGCGAAGCAAGACTCAGCAGCCATTTTCTTGTCTTGTACCACTGGCCGGTCCAATAGGATGTGGAGAGAATCCCGAACGTCATCACAAACGCGAGGTAGACCTGCGGCCCGATGTCCCACCCCAGGATAAACCGCGCAGTGACACCCACGATCAATCCCCAGGTGATCGCACTTATTGCAGACCATTTGGGGATTCTCCTGAACAGCAACCCACACGCTATAGGCACAACAACCGGGATGTTCAGCAGTGTGAAGAACGCCTGCATCCAGTTGAAGATGCCGAACTGGCTGGTCACAAATATCACGGCTAGTGATGTCACAATCAGACCTAACACGACGGAAAATACCCTTCCCACGGTGAGTAACCCGACGTCCGTCGTTGTAGGACGAATCCAACCCTGATAGATGTCTCTTGAGAGGATCGAAGAAACCATGTTGTACACTGAACTGAGTGCACTCATCGTAGCAGCAAGCATCGCGGCAAGGAAGACACCGACAAGTCCGTTCGGCAGAAGCTTCAAACAAAGACCGATGAACACCAGGTCCTGAGGATTGCTGCCGATGTAGGGCTTGAAGAAATCGACCTGCGACAGATCCGGCCAGACAACTTTGGCAACAAGAGGAGGCACACCAAACACCAACGGAACGGTGAGAAACAATCCACCCGCCAGCTTACCTACACGCTTGGCGTCCTTTTCATCTTTGACGCTGTAGAACCGCTGGGCCGCCCCTGCGGCCGTACCAAGACTCATAATGATGAAGATGGAAACAAGCCAATGCTCGGTGTAGCGTACCCCGTTGTACATGTGGTCGAACGAGAGCGGCGGCAGAGCGTTGACCAGATTGATTGGTCCGCCGACCAATCCCAGGGCCAGCGGCATCACAATGAAGGTGATGCTGAGCAGAATCACACCCTGAACAACGTCCGTGATTGAGACTGCCCATAATCCGCCCATGAATGTATAGAGAAGAATGACGATGCCGGTCACCACGGTTACCATAGTAATATCCAGGCCCATCACCGGCGCAAGCAGCTTGCAGGTCGCAGCCAGTTGCACTCCCGCCGACAGTGTGAAGTTGGTGGCTATGACGAGACTAAGGAACTGCTGGGTTGTGAAGTTGAATCGCGTGTAGGTGTATTCCACCGGGGAAATTGAGCGCGTCCGGCGCCACCGTGCTGCGGTAAGCTGCGACCCCGCATAATAGGCAATCGACCACGTCCCGAAGTAGAGTATGGCAAACCATCCCGTCGCGTAGGCAAACCCTGCAGCTCCCGTAAACGTCCAGGCGCTGAAATTCGCCATGTATAATGTCATGCCGGACACCCACCACGGGATCATGCTGCCTCCGGCGAAATACTCCTTTCCGCTCTTGTTGATCTTCATGAAATACAGACCAATGCCCAACATGAACACGAAGTATCCGATAACAACGAGGTAGTCGTAGATGTTGACCTCTTTCATCCGATGTTCTCCTCCCGGATCCGAGCGCAATGGATCAGATCACTGTTTGGGGTTGTGAATTCTATCATCGGCGTCTGCGGCTTCAGGCACCGGCCCCCGTATCTCAGACCTCTTCCCGAGGTACCACAAGGTTGCACCTAAGAGAATCATGAACGAAACGAATATCCCAACAATGATTGCCTCCTCCCGCCGCAGTCCGGTTAGAAAGACCAGGCTCATCAGCACACCCATGACCATCATGGTACCGCCGACGAGTGGGAAGGCAGAAATCTGCATCTTCCCTGCACCGAACACTTCCTTGTTCACATCCACCGGTGTATCAAGCTTCTTGAAGAACTCTGCGAGAACGCGCATGTCATCTTCGTTGTCTGTGGTGAACAGCTTGGCAAAACCATACAGGCTCGCACCAAACGCGATTGCGCAGAGCCACGCGACTCCCACGGAGAGCTCCGTTTGAGCCCCGACCATCGTTTGCGTGAACAGGAGGCCTGCACCAACTGCGATGAGGACACTGATGAGCAACAGCACCGGCTTGTTGGAGGTGTAGAGCTTCGCTGTCCAGTAGGATGTCGCGTAGATACCGAATGTCATCGCGAACGCGAGGTACACCTGCGGCCCGATGTCCCACCCCAACACGTAGCGCCCCGCAATCCCGGCCAGCAGACCCCACGTGATGCCTGCGACCGCCGACCATTTGGGTACCCTGCGGAAGATCAAGCCGAAACACAACGGGACGGTCACCGGGATGTTGAACAACGTGAAGAACACCTGCATCATGTTGAAGATGCCAAACTGGCTGTTAATGAAAATGAGCGCCAGCGTTGTGACGATCAGACCGATGGCGACCGACGCCGTGCGACCGACTTTGAGCAGCTCTTCATCCTTCGTCTGTGGTCGGAACAAGCCTTGATACATATCGCGCGCAAAGACAGACGATACCATGTTGTACACGTAGCTGAGGGTACTCATCGTTGCCGCAAGCATTGCAGCAATGAACACGCCGATCAAACCGTTTGGCAGGAACTTCACGCAGAGCGCGAGATAGACCAGATCCTGCGGGTTGCTGCCAAGGTAGGGTGCAAAGAAATCCACCTGTGAAAGGTCCGGCCAGAGGACTCTCGCAACAAGCGGCGGGACGCCAAAGGTGAGGGGACCGGCAAGCCCAAGCAACGCGGCAAGCCAGCCGACGCGCAAAGCCGATTTCTCGTCTTTGACGGAATAGAAGCGTTGACCCGAACCCGCAGCAAATCCGATGATCGAAATCAGGAGGATTGATATCAGCCAGTGCTCGTCGTAGTGGACCCCATTGTACACGTGGTCAAATGTCAGCGGGGGAAGCTGCTCAAAGAGGCCGCTCACGCCACCAACGAGTGAAAGACTCAGCGGCGCAACGATGAACGTTGTTCCGAGGAGAATCACTCCCTGCACCACATCTGTGATCGAAACAGCCCAGACGCCTCCGAGAAATGTGTACAAGAGAATGACGCCGCCCGTAACCAGTGTCATCGTGTTGACATCGAGATTCATCACGGGTGACAGCAGCTTCGACGTCGCCGCAAGCTGCACGCCAGCCGACAGGGTAAAGTTGATGGCAATGACCCAGCTGAGGAATTGCTGCGTCGTGGTGTTGTAGCGCGCGTGGGTGTACTCCACAGGAGAAATGGACCGGGTTCTTCGCCAGCGCTTCGCCGTGAGAAAGGACCCGATGAAGTACGCAACAGAGCCGATGGAGAACCAGATCAGCATGAACGGCCCGGTACTGTACGTAAATCCGGCTGCCCCCGAGAAGGTCCATGCGGTGAAATTCGCCATGTACAGCGTCATGCCTGACGCCCACCACGGGATCATGTTCCCCCCGGCGAAATACTCCCTGGCTCCTTTGTTGAACCGCATGAAATACAGACCGATGCCGAGCATAAAGAGAAAATATGCTCCAACGACAATGTGATCGAATATGTTGACCGATTTCATTCCTCTCCTGTCTGAAGTTTCGTAGCGTTCCGGGATTTTTCCCGCGCTAGTTTCCTATCGCCGCCAGGCGCATAATTGCTTCCTGACTTGCCTCGTGGCGGCTCAGCTGACCGACGATTTGCCCATCTCTCATAACATAGATCCGATCCGCCAGCTTCAGGATCTCCGGAAGCTCGGAAGAAACAAGAAGGACCGCTACTCCGGTCTTTGCAAGCTCAAAGATCAGACCATGAATTTCCGCCTTGGCACCCACATCGATCCCGCGGGTCGGCTCGTCCAATACCAGAATCAGCGGCTTCAGCCAGAGCCATTTTGCCAGAACAACCTTCTGTTGATTCCCGCCACTCAATGTGAAGACCTCTGCGTCTTCGGATGAAGACTTGATCTCGAGCTGTTTCGAGCTTGCGCGGGCAAGACTCCTTTCAGACGCGCCGCGGATGAACCCGAACTTCGAAAGCAGTCTCAGGCCCGTGAGGGAGATATTGTATTTAATTGATTGCGTTGAGATAAGCCCCTCCCCCTTGCGATCTTCAGGCACGAAGGCCATGCCATATCGAATCGCATCTCTCGGGCTATTGATGATCACCTCTTTCCCGTCGATGCACACCTTACCGGTATCCATCCGGTTGATGCCAAAGATGGCTTTGGCAACCTCGCTCCGACCGGAGCCAACGAGGCCGGCCAGCGCGACGATCTCCCCGCTTCGGACAGCAATGGACACATCTTTTACGTGCACAGGCGCTTGTGAAACCGACAGTCCCCTCACCTCCAGGCGCGTATCGGCACGCGCAGGCCGGGCCGCTACGCCGAGCTCCGTGATCTCCCGCCCCACCATCATGCTGATCATCTCTTTCTCGTTCGTCCTTTCAACATCGACGGTGCCGACATATTTTCCATCCCGCAATACCGTCGCCCGATGACAGAGCTCAAAGATCTCTTTGAGGCGATGAGAGACATACATGATTGTCAAACCATTTGCATTGAGCTTCTTCAGTAGCTCGAACAGAATCTTCGTCTCGTGTTCGGTAAGGGAGGAAGTGGGCTCATCAAGGACGAGGATCCTCGTTGAGAATGCGATCGCCCGTGCAATTTGGACAAGCTGTACTTCCGCCGGACTCAGATTAAGGAGCAGCTCCGTCGGCGATACTTTGAGGTCCAGCGTTCCGAGGATTCTTTCAGTGTGGGCATTCAGGTACGCGAAGTCGACAACTCCTAACCGCTTCGTTCGTTCATGCCCCAGGAACACATTCTCTGCAACGCTCATGTGGGGAACGAGGTACGGCTCCTGATAGACAGTGCTGATCCCCTCCCGCTGCGCGTCGACCGGAGATCGAAAGAGTTTCTCCTTACCATTGAGAAGCAACGTGCCCGAATCCATTTGCAGGACTCCGGAAAGAATTCTCATCAGAGTCGACTTGCCGGCGCCGTTTTCCCCCATGACAGCGTGGATTTCTCCGTCCCGGGCAAAGAAGCTAACATCGTCAAGTGCCACGGTTCCGCCGAAACGCTTGCTGATATTTTGGAACTGAACGATATCTGTTGACAAGCGATCCATCCTTGTAGGACGGGACGCCGGTCCCGTCCATCGTTGCCCGGTCAGTCGGCTCAGGCGAGCCGACCTACGTCATGGCCTATTGACCGAGCGCTGCCTTCAACGCGCCAAGCCACGCTTTGTACGCCTCAAGATAATCGGCTTGATCTCGCTCGGGCTCAACGGTCTTGATGTGCTCGATCCCCTTGAAGCCATCAGCGAGGGACGGGACTAATCCTGCGCCGACTGCCGCTGCCCGGGCCGCACCCTGTGCGCCGTCCGTGTTGTAGAGCTCTATAGAGATCCCGGTTACAGAAGCGAGCGTTGAGCAGAAGACCGGGCTTAGAAACATGTTTGCTGCCCCGGCCCGGAGCACTTGCGGCTTGATCTCCATCGACTGCATAATGTCGAGCCCGTACTTGAAGGCAAATGCCACCCCTTCCTGGACTGCGCGAAGCAACTCCTGCTTGCCGTGCACGTTGAAGTTCAACTGAAGGGCCGCCGCTCCGACGTCCCGATCTCCCAGCATCCTTTCTGCCCCATTTCCGAAGGGGAGGACTATTACTCCACGCGAGCCGACCGGAACTGTTGAGGCGTGCCGATTCATTTCATCGTACGACAAGGCGGCATCATCGATCAGCTTCCGAATCCAGCTGTTCGAAATCCCCGTTCCATTGATGCACAGCAGAATGCCAATCCGGGGTGCGTTGCGCTGATGATTGATGTGGGCAAACGCATTGATGCGCGATTGCGGGTCACAGTTCAGTGAACTACTCACGGCATAGACGACACCCGAAGTCCCTGCTGTGGCTGCTATCTCTCCAGGTTCCAAGACCTTCAGAGAGAAAGCGTTGTTCGGCTGATCACCTGCCCGATAGGAGACCGGGATTCCTGCCTTCAGCGATAACTCCTGCGCCGCAGAAGCTGTCAGGTATCCTTGTGTACCCATCGTGGGAACGATATCGGCAAGCACATCCTTTCGGATTCCGTAGTGGCCCAGCACCCGTTCAGCAAGGCCGTGGTCGCGGAAGTTCCAGAGCATTCCTTCGGACAGGCCGGAAACCGTCGTTTTGAAATCGCCTGTCAGCTTAAGGGCCACATAGTCTCCCGGAAGAAACGCTTTGAATGCTTTCTCATAGAGTGCCGGCTCGTTCTCTATGACCCAGCGCAGCTTCGAGGCGGTGAAATTCCCCGGTGAATTGAGGAGTTCAGCCAGGCAAGTTTTCTCCCCAAGCTCGGCAAAAGCTTTTCTGCCGATCTCCGTTGCCCGACTGTCACACCAAATGATTGATGGACGAAGCGGCGTGCCGTTCCGGTCAACCAGAACAAGCCCATGCATTTGGTAAGAGATCCCGATGGCCCGTACCTGCTGAAGCGATCCAGGTGCTTTGGATTCCGCGAGCTTCGTCACCTTCCGTACCGCATCCCACCACGTGGCAGGATCTTGTTCTGCCCACCCCTGTACGGGCGAATGGATAACCATTTCCTTTTCGGGATACGAAACTGACGCGATGACGCTGCCCTGCTCAACGTCAACGATCGCCGCCTTCACAAATGAACTTCCAACATCATAACCGATGCTGTACATGTTCGAAACTCCTTCCGAGGCAGAAGTCCGACTTCTTCTTGAACCTTCCGAGGGTCTGAGAGCTGCTGTGAGAACCTTCGGAAGGTTTCCCCGGCAGAAGTCGGACTTGTAACCTAGCCCGCCACCATCAATTCCACGTTTAGTCTCTTCTTTTTTGGATACCGCATCACCAACGAACCATTTTGTAGCGCTACCTTCTTACCGTCAACATAAGCAATGCTTGCCTCTTTCGATCGCCGAATCGAAATGTTTACCGTAGTCCCCCGTACGATATGGCTCGCCTGAATCTCGTCTATCCCCTTGATCAGGCGCGGCCGGATCACCAACCGCTGGATCTCCGGCCTCAATCCGATGATCTGATGGACGCAGAGAGCCATGATTTCGTACCAGATCCATCCAACGATCCCAACTGGAGGAGCGGGCGGTGTGATGCTCGGACCATAACGCTCGAACCAGGAGCCGGACCGACCGCCAGGCAGACCCGAAACCCAATCGAGGACCCTCCATACCTTGTCATCGTTTCCCGCCTCTGCATGCGCGCGGGCTACCATCACCGATGCGAGCGGCCACGGGGCCGGGGGATCCGGCTCACTTGTCGTGTTGTAGCGCGGATATCCTCCTCCTTCCCAACGCTGACTCCACAGCGTATCAACCCACTCGAGTGTCTTGAGAGCCAGCCCGCTCTTCGGATCGATCATGCCATAGATAATCGGGAAGAGCACAACGGTGTCAGGGTCCAGCAGAGGATTCTGCTCCGTCGCCAATGGAGAACCGGGCGGCATCGTGCCGCGATCGGGTGGAATACAGAATTTCTGCCACTCCCCGTTCCGTTTCCTTCGCTTGATGAAATGTCCATCTTCTATCATTCTGAAGTGTGGATGGGAGAGGATCGCTGTTCTCATTTCTTCCGATACGCGCCGCCATTTCCGGGCGGCTGCAGTGTCGCCCAGCGCTTGCGCAATCTCAGCCCCTTTCTCCAGACCGATGGCAACCCAGAATTGATACGCTAACTCAAAACCATCTTCGATGCCGAAGCTGTCGCTTCGCTCCCAGAATTCCCTTTTGTTCCGAACCATGCTTGCCTGTTTGTCGAAGAAGACATCCTTGAGCGGGAACTCTGCACAGAGTTTGATCTTCTCCCAATATTCTCTCACAAGGGCAAAATCGCCTGTCCAACACAGGTACTCCCACACGTTGTACACAAGGTTGCCGTTCTGATTGAGCTCCGTGTAATCGTACCCAAACCAGCGGCTCGATTCGATTGTACGCCCGTCTGCACCGATTGCAGTCTTGAGGTTTCGCTCGACGAGGAGTCGTGCCTCATCGATAAATCCGGTCCGCAAGAATCCGACCGCCGCAAGCAAATGGTCGATCACCCACTCCATATTGTACTGCCACACCCCCGCATCCATGCGTCCGTTGTTGCCAAGGACAGACCGAAGCCCCGTCTTCGACATCTTCCAGAGAGCATCGACCTTCTTATTGCCGGTCTCGAGCCTGCTCTTGCTGCTCCAGTAGCCTACAGTTTGTTTCCACAGCGCCGGCGCGCTTTTCTTTTTGAAGATCTGCTCGCCGTTGTTCAATGCATAGACGTACGTCCCCTGCTTTGATTCTCCCGGCCCTATCTGCCCGAGGTCAATGCGCACATCGTACCGGCCCGCTACCGTCACGCTCTTCTCAAGCGAAAAGAGCTTCAACCTTGCGAGGCCGATTGCGAAGGCTGCTTTCTCCTTCTCATCGGTGAAGATCTGATCGAAGAGACCGAAGTTTGCATAGAGCGAAAGCCCTAGCTCCGCGCGCACTCCTCTTGCTGAACGGTTCCTAACCGTCGCACGCCGGAAGAGGATTGACCCTTCGCTCGGCGCAAAGAACTCCTCCTCAACCTCACATTCCCCCGCGCTCCACACCACAGAAACGATTGGGACACTCTCAACATACTTCCATTCAACGGATCGCAGGTTCTCCGGCGTGACGGAATAACCCCTGACGCCGTAGTACATCCCACTCGCTGCGTCTCGCTGGGTAGAGTCTTCTTGAAGCGTCACACCGAGACGCGTGTTCGTGAAGCCTCGCTCGGGATGATACAGATACGTACTCCATTTGCGGCTGAAGAGACCGGGATTCATGATGCTGAACCCAAGAAAGGTCCCGCGCGGATCCTTCGGACAGTATTGGACCACACCGGTGATCTCCCCATTGCCAAAGAAGAAATACTGGACACCGGCTAAATAGGTCACAAAGTCCGGGTGCATCCGCTGCTCGATTTCCTGCTGATTTGGACCTGATGCAGTCGAAGGCCGTGCTGGATGCTTTTTCACGGCAGTAGATGAGAGTGGAAGGGCGCTTCCGAGAAGCATCCCGTAGGCAGGGGCTTTAAAGAAATCGCGACGTTTCATGAGCGTATGTCTCTATTGATAGGAAATTTGAACGGTCGTTCTCTTGCTTACCTTGAAGGATGTATCAACATACCGGCTCTGCTCTACCTGGGAGTTCTTGTACCTCACTACCTTTCCGTTAACTTTCACCTTTGCCGCTCTTGCACCTCGTGGAAGGAGAAGGTGGAGATCCACCTGCGCTTTTCCCCACACTTCAAGCTCGAGACTGTTCTTTGCGTCCTCGTGGGCAAAGGAATACTCCACAGATGCACCCGATGCACCGTAGGCGGCACAGACCCTCGCCTCATTGCACCCGGCGGCAAGCCAGCGAGGCGAAAGACGGATTCTCTGAAAGAGCTTGTGTTCGTCAACCACTCCGGCCAATCCTTCAATCAATGCATAGAGCATGGCAGAGGAACCCCAAGCATCTGTTGAAGAGGCGTCAGGACTTGTGCTGGTCTCAATGGTGGCATGTCGGCCATCAGGAAAATACCAGAGATACGTCTCATTGTTGCGCGTCAACTCTTCGTACTTCAGCAACTGTTTGACACCGTATTCTTCATAGCCATGTTCGAAAGCAGCGCGGGCGAGCTCCCCGCCAACAAGCGGCATGATACCACCATTGCAGTACGCCCCACCAACCAGCTTTGGATCACCGTAGACTCCATCCGGCATCGGCGGGTCGATGCTGAACCACTCGGCGAATGCCTTCGTTGTTTCAGCTCTCTTTTGATACTCCTGTATGATCTTCACCGCCATATCGTGCGTTGGCATGCCCCGGTTAATGTCCATCGGATTGCTGAGGCTCAACTGCCCGCTTTCATCAACACCCTCGATCTTCACCGGAACAAGGTGGACGTGGTGCGTATAGAATCGCCCGTTGAAACAAAGCTTGTTTGCCCGCCTGCGAAAGGCTTCGGCGAACTTCCTCCAGTGCTGCGCTCGCTTCTTGTTTCCCAGGTGATTGTAGAACGCCGCCATCTGATTGAACGCCACATAATAGCCCGAATTGTCGCCATGCATGATGCCCCAGAAGGTGTGCTCATTCAATTGAAAGTTGAGCCAGGGGTGCCGGCCGGCAGTGTAGTCGAAGTCCCACGTATCAATGCTATAGCCGCGTTTCACAAGCTTCGTCTTCCTGTCCCATCTCCATTCATCGGTCAGTATGTAGCTCAGGGCTTTTTCCATATTCGGCAGAAGGCTCTTCACCCATTTGTCGTCCCCTGTCGCCTGCCATGCAAGATAGATGGCGTTGATGAAGCGGTACTCAACGTCTGCTTCAACGGGGACACGGACATACTTTGCCCAGTTTTCCTTCTCGCATGGCACCTTCTCCGGCGTCATGGTGAAGTAGTCAAAGATCCATCCCTTGGCGGTCTGGGTCTCCGCAAAGTGGTTGACCTCGCTTTGCATATCGTGCTCCCAGTACTTGAAGCCGCGCATCATGTCGGCGAAGTCGCGTATCCACAGGCTCGGTGCATCTGGGGTGCGATAGCCTCGCACCTTTGTACCGAGCATGTTGTACTCAGTGATATCGCTGAGCAGGAAGTTTTTGATGCGTGGATAGAGAGCGTCAAGCTGGGGGTGCCCGCATTGAAGCGATGTTTCCTTCATCTCTGTGAACAACCTTTCCCTAAATCCATTCTATCAAGTTGTTGATAAATAGTAATCAAAGTCAGGGTGAGCGAAGTCTGCGCCGCAGGAGCATGAGCCTATGGCTCAGAACCCCGCACTTTGCATCAGATAGCACACTTCGACTTCGCTCAGTGTGACTATGTTTTTGGTTTTTCAACACCCTGCTATGAGCTCACACGCTCGTGCTCTTGCGTTTCGGCACCCCAAACCGCTGGCTTGTCTTCCGCAAGATCTCCAAGTTCACAATGTCGGTGCCAGGAACAACGTTGAATCCGTCCCCGAGGATGACACCACCATAAGGTCCCAGCGTTTCCAAAACATTCAGTGTCTCTTGCTCAATTTCAGACGGGGTTCCCTGATAGAGAGTCATCGGATCTACATTCCCGTGGAGAACAACCTTCCCGGCAAGCATCAGCATCTCCTTGGGCGCATTGCCCGATCCGTACCCGGTCAACATCGTGATGTGAAGATCGTTCAGCAATGATTCGTGGAGATGGACGTTTCTCCCGCAGAGATGCATCATCCGCCCATCGTGCCGCTCACACCCAAATGTCTCGTACATTCTCTTGCCGATCGGCACGCAGAACTCCCGGTACTGTTCCAATGAGATCACTTGGGCTGAATCGTCAGAATAGTTCAACCCATCGTTCATCGGCCTACCGGACATTCTCCGATATTCTGTTTCAACCTCAATGTAGCGGTCCGTGATTTTGCCAAGAAACCGGTGGCAATCTTCCGGGGCTTCCAACATCCAGTGATAGAAGTGGGCTCCGGCGAGCTCAACGGCCGACATGAACGGGCTATCGGCATTGATTCCTGCGGTGACATGCAGCGGGACATGGTCACCGTTGAGCATTACGTCCACATCCTGAACCAACTTCTTCATCTCCCAATACCAATCCAACCTTTTTGCCCAGAGCGTCGACCGCCAGTCGGGCAGCTCGTAGTGAATCATTTCGTCGATCGTGGAAAGCCGTTGTACCGATTGCGGCGTTTCGTTCTCCTGCCAGTAGATCTCGCAGCCGCAGCCGCTGGCGTTTGTGACGTTCTGAAAATCGGGGGAAATGCTCAGGATCGGCTTGGTGAACCAGTCATCGGGAATGTTCTCAATCCGCCACTTGATATTTTCAAGTTGGTGAATGAGTTGTGTCTTTGGGTCAGAGAAATACTCCGCAAATGTCACCTCGCGCTCTTCCAGGAGGTAGCGCGCCTCAATACCTAGGAGCACCGGCACGCGATCGGGGGATTCAAACCGGTATGCGCTCTCAAGCCGCTTGCGGCTCTTTTCCATCTCGGTTTCAGGATACCGGATGTTCATCCTGTGCATTATTGCTTAGAAACCTTCAGACTCACAACCGCAAACTCAGCCTTGGAACCTGGAACCGTGAACTCACTCTTCCGGCATCCGCCACATATAGCTCAGATCGATATACGGCTCATCATCGACGTGCTGCTGCATCAATGCGATCTTGCGTTCCAGATGCTCGCCGAAATTCTCCCCATAGATGTGAAGCGACTCCCCGGTCTTTGAGACCGGCATCCAGTCAACGCTGCTTTCATTCCAGAGCTTCAGCAAGCGCCTTGCGTTCTCCAGTTCGTTGACAACCATTTGCCGGCATTTCGACCGATAAGTAGTTTTCTCCTGGTCGCTTGTTGCCTCAAGGTAGCCATGCACCGACTCTGTCCAGGCAACCGAATTACTCATCGTGGTGTAGTAGCACCATGCAGCCCGCAGACGGTCATGGAGATCGTGAAAGACCTTTCCCTCGGAAGCCGATGACTCTATGGACTTCAACAGATGCATGACGCGCTCGATTGCCTTGTCCAGTGGGGGAAGTACACCCCGGTCGATAGCGTTCTTCTCTTCTTCCGCCTCCTCTACGCTGAGGAAGTTCCACATCATGTCGTTGTTCAGGTCAACACGTGTTGGGTTGTTGAATGTCGCAAGCAAGAACTTCTCATAGTAGGCCCGGTCCCGCTCAGCAATCGCATCAATGTTCGGCACGAAGGGACGGACCCACAGGCGGAACCACGGAAATGCAAAAGAGCTGAAGGGGATCCCTGGTGGATACGACCGAACCGCCTCATCGGCAAGATTCCATAGTTCGATCAGCTCCTGAGCGTATTTCTTCCCAACCCATCGGAGCGCGGCATCTCCTAGGATACTATCCATGTTCCTCGCGGGCTCCTGCTGCAGGCAGCGCAGAACCTCTCCGTTGATGTCAAACGGTGCAAGTGAGCGGGGAGTAACGTTGACAAGCACGTGTGTTACGCCGGTGGCAATCGCTGCCTGGAGCCGATCATGGACAAGGCGTGGATAGGGAATCCCGAGAACATTATTATCGCCTAGATCAAGCTTGTTGTGCACGAGTGCCCCCGTCTTGCTCAACAGATCGCGCTCCTCCTGGCTTTCTGCCCTTTCAAAGAACCCAAACGCGCCCGCGTCCAGCCCGTCTCCGAGTCCGGGAGCAATGTATTTGCGTTCAGCGTAGAACGGTCCGAGATCGCAAATGACCCGGAAGTTCAGATCGACCTTTCGCGCCTCATCCTTCAGCAATCGATAGTACGTCAGAACGTTCTCTGCCGCTTTCCGTGCAATGTCATCGTCGCTCTTCCACTCCCGAATGAGATACGGGCCGCCGTTCCTTCCCGCATAGAGAGAGGTTGTGAACTCAAATCCGGCCCCGCTGTCGTTCGTCCAGATATGGACAAACCCAAGCTGGGGCACCTCAGCCATGATGTTCTGAATCAGTTCCCGGTAGTGTAGCTGGACGATTGGATGTGCCATTGCCAGAGTGTAGCGCGGCTTGAAGCTCTCGCGAGGATGGTCTACCCGGGCACCGCGGAGGAAGGGATACTTGCGCCAGAATTCCTCCGGCATGCTGCGCGGGGAATTGATATGGAGTCCTGGTCTCAGTCCGTACTTCACGGCAAGGGCCGCATTGGACTTCAGGAACTGAAGATTGGCGCTGAGATAGTCTTTTGGATAGAACCCGTCGATCAGCTTGCTGGATACAAATTGGTCAAGATCGGGACTGTAATCGTAGAACCACGAGTAGACATCCCCAGGCGGACCCGCTTCAAATGGACGATCTACTCCAAGCCCATTGACCGTCACGTGCGTAAACCCCTGCTCCGCGAGCTGCCGGATGTAATCCTCCCTGTCGAAGCGCCTTGCGTTCCTTAGGCTTCCGACGAAGAAATCACCCAGGTTCCGCAACCACGTGAAAGTTGGAATGGTTTTTCCTTTGGCTCGTAAATAGCCACAAAGTCACGAAGTCACAAAGTTTTTAGAGAATGTACCTCCGGATACCCTTCTTGATTGCCGGGACATTGAAATTTATCAGGAACCCGAGCCGTTTCTTCGTCAACTTCAAATGGCTAAGCACCTGCGCTTCCCAGACAGGATTCATTTCATCGACAGCTTTCAACTCACAAATGACCGTATCCTCGACAAGAACATCTAAGCGTAATCCCTCGTCGAACGATAGACCGTCATAAACAATGGGCAAGTCAACCTGACGTTTGTAGTTGAGCCCTCTTTTTGCCAGTTCGTGACAGAAGCACACCTCGTATATCTTCTCAAGCAAGCCAGGACCGAGTTGCGAATGTACGGTGTAGGCGGCATCAACAATCTTTGTCGCTATTACTTCATCCTTTTCCGACAATGGTTCTAAATTCTCTTTCATACTTCGTGCCTTCGTGGCTTCGTGGCTAATAACTGCCGAAAAACAAAAACGGGGTAATCACACTCGGGCGCACCCCCCTTACCTCGGGGAGACCCTGAAGAGGAGATTACCCCATTTGATAATCATGTCGACCGCTGCCGTGCTCTTGGCAGCGGCCCGACGCTGCTCAATTTACTTCAACCCTACCGTGAGCGTGACACGGTGCACCGAATCAAGGATATCCATCGACGTCATTGCGTAGTCGAAACGGAGATCGTATCCACCCATTTCAACATGGACCCCTCCGCCGACCGACAATCCCTCGATAGATTGCTTAATGGGAGCGCGCGTGCTCCTCCCCTCATCCTCGGCTCCAGTGTAGTTGAATTTCCAGCCACCCCGGATGGATAGCAGGCCGCCAAACGTATACTCGCCGCCCACATAGAAGAGCTGGGGGCTATCCTGCGGCTTGACAGCATCGACGGCGATGAGCAGCTCACCGATCTTGTCATCCTTGAGAGGCAGGAACGATGTGCCCACACTAAATGTGATCGGGATTGGTGATTCAACGTCATAGTATTTGATACCCGACCCCATATTGCTCAGCCGAGCCGAGATCTTCCAGTCATAGATATAGTTGCCGAGAGAACCAATCGTATAGATCGACCCCAAGTCAACAGCTACCGCGCTCTTTGTCTGATCGTCGAGCGTTTCGCTGATGTACTTAAATGTCACACCAAGCGACAGCTGCTCGGAAAAATCGCGGGCAAACGTCGCTTGCAGAGCGAGGTCTTGGTAGTCATACGTATCGGCAGTCGCCTGATCGATCTGTTGCGATTTCAAAGCTGTCGGCGCGACATCACGATAAGCAGTGATACCGTTGACGCCGAACATAATCGCGCCCACGCCAATGGTGCCGATGTCCCCCAGTTTGTACGATATGCCGAACGCGTTGTGATTGAGGTCGGCAATCCATTTGTTGTACGAGACCGTTCCCTGCAGGCTGAAGTTCTGGAGGGCGATGCCCGCCGGGTTCCAGAACATTTGGCTGACATCTTCGGTTATCGATGAACTTGCGGAACCCAATCCAACATTGCGAGCTCCGACTCCGACCTTGAGAAAAGCAGCTGCATTCAGACCGGCCTTTCGGACTTGCGCAGTACCATCAAGGACGAGTACAAGCATGGATAGGACGATCAATGCAAATCTTAGCGCTTTCATGGTTGTTTTCCTCCTATCTCATGATTGCCAGATAGTTGCGTTCCATGCCACCCGGATACTCAACAATGTAGATGTACAGTCCGTTGGCAACCTCCATGCCGTCCTTCGAGAAGAGATCCCAGAAGAACGTTCCATTCGTCGGATTCTGAATGGTCTGCTGGAAGACGATTTGCCCAGCTACATCCAAAATCGTGATCTTGGAATTATCCGGAATGTTGTTGAACGCCACCTTGTGTTCAAGCCCAACGTCAAAGAGGGCGGTTCGTTTGTAGGGATTGGGCTTCACAAAGATCTTCACTGCCCCCGAGGCAATATCCGACGCCTTGGGCACGTCAGGCGCAAGCACGAAGGCTGCACCGAGGAGTCTCTGAGAAGCAAGATCCTTTGGGAGGAAGGCATTCAGTGGACTGTTGGCGAATGGATACGTGCCCATCCACAGTCCACTGCGACCATTGACGTTGACCTTGTGGGATTCTAACCTCGTCGTTGTTGTGCCGCCAGGCCCAGTGAAAGTCCCTTCTTTGTAGGCAGAGATATAGTAAAAGTACGTGAAGCCCTGAAGCACGTCATCATCCTTGTCCTCATAGGCGTACTTGAACGCACCGCTCGCACTTGCATATTGGGACAGTTGTGCTTGGGGTATCACCTTCACAAGCCGGTAAGGGCCATACGAATCTGCCTGCATAAGAGTCTGGACTTCAGAGAACGCGTCAAATTTCGGATTCACGGGTTTCAAAAACGCTGCTTTGGTTTCCCCGAGATCCATTTGCTCCTGGTACCGATCCATCCCGCGCATTCCGCCGTCAATCATTTTGAACTTCGGAAATGGCTGTGCGCGCCAGATCTTGTAACCCTTGAAAAGTGGATCGGTCTCGGCACGTCCATCCCACCGAATCAGCGTTTTCCCCGAGGGTGCACCACTTACAGAGATTACCGGCGCAGGAGGCGGTATCGGCAGAACAGCCTCGTTGTAACCACCCGGCGCAGCGCCCCACGCATTCTGGTATGCCCACCGAGCCGTGTACAGAGCGCGCTGAACGCCTTCCAGCCTGTACCCACCACCCTGGACCCATACAACGGTGATGGACTCGTCTACACCGAGCGAGAACGGTCCCACCGCATTCATGATGTCACCGCCATAGGTGTGCTCGAACACAAAGCCCTTTGTCCATTTCCCATACCCGGTTGGATAGTTCGTAGTTGCATCGGCCTTACCATCTTCCCAGGGACCCTGGCTGAATGCAGCCACGCCAACTTCCTCAGAATACAGCTTCTTGTCACCGTTTGGACGTGTAGCACCTGTGGTTTTCGGCACGAACGTCAGAGGATTGCCTGCTGTGCCGCTTGCGAAGAAGTTCGGGTTGGGGTTGAAATTCTGGTTTGCAGCGTTATTGTCCTTCCCCCCGTTCTGATACCACGCTCCCGTATAGATCTTGTGCAGCCCTTCAGGAGTGCTTGAAGTCGGAGGAGCGTCAGCCCCAAAGCCACCAATGCCGTTCCCCTGCATAACTGTATGATACCATCCTCTTTGCGCACCGGTACCGATCGGGTGCGTGCCAAAGATGGTTGTTTTGTCAGCGTTGCTGGGGCTCGCCGTTCCCTGCTTTACTGCGAGGAACGAGTTGAACGTCCACACGTCGGTGTATGATTTCAGCACCTGCGCACCGTTGACACCCATGTTGCTCCTGCCGGCATCAACTGTTCGGTCTGGCTTCACGCGGGTCGGGTCAACCCCCGGAAACGATACAACCATATCCCAGGGAGCGCCATCAGGATCGGGATCACCGACGTAACCGGTATTGCGCCCCACGTTGAAATCGTTTCCGCGACCTCCCGTAGTTGTAAAGTAGTGACTGATACTCGGCGTACCTTGCCATCCCAAGCATAGCGCATTGATCTTGTTACCGGTTTTTTCCGGCACGCCATCCTTGTTGACATCAAGGGTGCCTTTGTTGGTAAGCGTAACCTCCATGATTATGAAATCATTGAGATTCGACCAGTTGCACGTGAACTGGCGAGCAACGATTTTCACATCTATTCCGAGGGTCGTCGGAAAGCCTGCTTCATAGATGACCTGCGTACGCTTGTTTTCATCAACCCATTTCGTCAAGCGCACGTAGTTTCTGCTTGGATCGTTGACCCCAGCCAGCTTCGAACCAAAAGTGCCGAAGGAGTAATTAGCTTTGTTGGCACTGCTGTGGGGCGATGTGGGAAAGAAATTTGGATCAGGATTGAACTCCACGATCCGCATATTGTGCGACCAGTACTGACTATAGTTCCAGCCACCGGGCCACATCGTGGTTGGCACGTTCCAGAGGCGGTCCTGGTTCCCCATATGCACGAAGGTGTGATTATTGAGCGCGTCAGCACCGGCTGTCTCACGCCACCATCGGTTTGCCGTATAGGGGGTGAGGTTATCCGGTGTGAATCCATCCCAGTAATCACCCGCCGCGAAAACGCCGCTGCTGGCAGGTGAAGAGCCTTGCCGCGTTTCAGTCTGACCATACGTTGCCGAGGCAAGCAAGAGCATCAGACCAAAAGCGACAAGCGCTTGAGTTAGCTTTCTGTAAACCATGATATAATCTCCTTAGATTTGGCTGACACTTTGCTAGCTAGAACTCAAAGTACGCTCCAACATAGACTTGCCGAGGCATGTCATAGACGCTTGTACCTTCCTCGAGAATCGCCCTGCTGTATTCCCCAGTGGGGTCGCCAGTATTATGGAACTTCAGCTGGCTTACACCAGTGAACGTCGCATACGCCAGAATGTTCTGCTTGTTGAAGACATTCTTCACGTCCATGAAGACGCCTATACGCTTGCCACTGAAGACAAAGGCCTTCTCGAGTCGCACATCAAGCACGCTGTTGGCCGGAGCAGTCTCGAGCTGACGCGCAGTTCGGTTATCCACGGTTGGATTTGTATACAAGAAGCCGCTTGCGTAGGTCCCGACAACATTGAGAAGAACCTGATACGGGAACTCCAACGAAAGGGCGTATCCTAACCGATGCGTGCGGTCGAAGCCGGCTCCGAGCGCAGAACCTCCACCACCTACGTTAATAAGATACTGTTTGAAGTTCTTTGCGTCACTGAAGGGAAGTTGGGTAAATACACTATCCGCTGTGGTTCTAGAGAACGACGTCTTGTTCGGTGCCGGACCCCCTGCGGGCGCTTTAATAACACTCCAGGCATAGTTCACACGCCCCGTCGCTTTCACGAGATCTTCGAAGGAGTACTGACCCAAGTTAAGTGTCACCTCAACACCTCGCGCGTCCGCATAGCCGGAATTGAACGCAACGTTGTATGTCGTTACAGCTTGCCCGCTCAGCCCCGAAAGCGTGTAGGCATATCGCTGGAAATTCTCAACTTCCCGAAAATATGCGTTGGCATTCAGGGAGACGCGCGGGAGGAATTCCCATGTTGCCCCGAATTCATAGTTTGTGGACTTGTAGGGATCTTGATTTACGCGCATCTGGTTCGGAAGCGACGGGTTGTTGACATTGCTGTAGCCCGTGTAGATCTGGGAGAACGGCAATGGCTGGCTCGATCGGGAGAACGAGAAATACATCGTGGCATTCTCCGTGATTGGATGACTGACACCGATGCGCGGTGAGAAGAACCACTTCATCTTCACTTTGTCGCCTCGATATGTCATGAATCCCCCACGCGGGCCGGTGCTGAATGACCCTGTCGCGGGATTAACGTAGGGCGTGAAGAAGTTCACAAACTCGGCGGCATCGAAGTCGATACCGTCTAGTCTTGCACCTACGTTGACAATAAGGCCGGCAAATTCGATTCTGTCTTGAACATATGCTCCAACTTCCTTCGGTTTCCTGTCGTACTGTTCAAGCAGCACGCCAACTGCCGGATCGACGTCTGTTGGAGAGATAACCGTCGAGCGGCGGTCCTGGTTTACGCTGTGGAGCCGAACCTGCGCTCCTGCACGCAACTGATGGTTGAGCGTGACCTGACTTGTGAAATCTGCCTTCAGCGTTGTTACGCTTGTCTGAAGGTTCTCATAATAGTAGGTCGGATTTGCCAGCACCTGACCGTTGCCGACGATGTTGGTAATCGTTGGATCGATCCCTTGTGTATCATCATTGTTGTTGTTGAAGAAGCGTCCCGACCCGACCCTTCCTATGTAGCGATTGACCTTGGCCGTATCGAATCCGAGAACGAGGAAATCTGCTGAGCCTTTCGTCTGATCATAGGTATCGGGGATTCCATCACCATTCTTGTCAGTGAAGGTGTCGAGGAACCCTATTCGGCCAGATTTCTTGATGTGGCTCACTTGAACCTCGTAGAAGGTTTCGGGCGAGAGAAAATGGGTGAACTTCGCGCTCGCTACGCCAGAGTATCCGTCGTTCACAGGCACGCCCTCAAGAAAATACCGCGAGGCATCACTGTATTGTCGGTTTTTCCAGCCAAAGAGCTGCCCCCGATCCAGAAGCACGCCGGTGAAGACAAGCTTCATGCTCTTCGTGAAATCATAGTTGGCCTTCAGCGTAAGATTTGCTTCACGCGAGAATTCGTTGGGCATGAACCCATGCGTGTCGAAAAGCCTTCCCGTAAAGAAGAGGCCAAAGTCCTCGACGACCGATCCGCCCAGCGCAACCTCCGCATCGATTGTTGGCTTTTCACCTATCTCATACTTACCCGGCGTCCAGATGTAACGGGTTGCTTTCACGTTGTTCGCTGCCGCAAGCGTTCGCTTGTTTGTGAAATACTTTGCTGTATCCGTAGCGGGGTAGAACTCGGGACCAAAATATCCGGGTCCCTTCATGAATCGCTTGAAGTCTCCACCGCCCGCTCGGACAAATACCCGGCCGGTCCAATCTCCTCTTCCTTCTCGTAAGCTTGCGCTGTAGAGACCTGCAGACGCTGCAACATACTCAGCATTTGCGGCACCCGCAACGACATTGAGCTCCGACAAGCCGGAACTGTTGAGGTCGACCACCCTTCCCTTCGCTTCATACGGCTTCGTCACGCGGTTATATCGCTGTGCGGGACTGATATCTCCCGTCCCAACATAGTCGGTATTTCCAAACTGGTCGGTGACGTCGACTCCGTCCAGAATCGTTCTTGTCTCCTGTAGCTGGCTACCACGTATCCGCCCCCGGAAAATGCTCGCGGTCGTGTTCAGGAGCTCTTGAACCGAAAGGACAGGAAGATTATTGTTCAGTTCGTTGCTGGCAACCACGGTCCGCGTTGAGGTGAGGGTGTTGTCAACAAGCCTCCGCTCGGCTTCGACTACTACCTCCTGCATGCCTACGGCTTCGGCCTGCATAGCAATGTCAAGAGTAACGGTCTGATCTGACCCCACCCGCACACCGCGTATCACCGAGCGAGCATACCCAACGGCCGAGGCCACAACGTTGTACGTTCCGGGAGGAACAGCCAAGATAAGGTAGACGCCGTTCTCATCCGCTGCCGCACCCATCAATGTCCCCTCGATGATAACATTGGCCCCAACTACGGGCTCACCGCTCGAGGCGTCTTTCGCAACCCCGGTGATCTTGCCGTTCCCCGCAAACACCAACCCCGGGCAGATTATCAAGGTCAGAATCAGGAGAACTGTGCACCAAGAGTATCTCATGATGTTGCTCCTAGGATAGAAAAGTATGTCTGTGGATTAAGAAAATGACAGGCGAAAACAGAAGAGCTTCTAGAGACCCGGACGAAAACCCAAAACTTGCCACGAAGACACCAAGACACAAAGAAAAATTCTCGTTTTGATTTCATTTTGAAGAACTTTGTGCCTTTGTGTCTTAGTGGCAATACTTTTCGACCGAGCTTCTAGAGAGAAACGCGAGCACGCTGTAGCACTTTGTCTGTCCCAACACCTCCTTTCTACAAGAGTTGCGGCTAATCGGTGATGGTGGTCGAAACTTGAGTATTGCCGGCGGCCTGAGACCCCGCTTATCACTCAGTCGTTGTTCGAACCAGCGCTACACTGCAGCATTCGGATTTGAGCCTTCTCGACACTTGGATGCGCAAGAAAGCTGTAACGGCATGGAGCTGTTGAGGGAATGAGGGTTTTATTACCGAAACCCGGTTTTATCTGCATGAGTATAAAACTTTTTGCAGGGAATGTCAAGCGAAATTGGTGCCGTTTCAGCGACGAAATCCCCAGCAAACGCTCTCTTTCCGCCCGTTCCGGACTCGCATTGCATCATCAGCGGTGGGACACCTGCATTTCATTCAAAAAATCTCTTAATTGGCTTGGGGATTCAGCAACTCGAAGCTCGTTTCGTCCGATTTCCTGTTCAACCATTGCGGCAAATTGGCATGAGGCTCATCTGTTGTACCACCGCGAGCACGGTGTTCGTGTTCTCTCTCTTCCTGGCAATGATAGCAAGCACGGAGACTGCTTTGAGCCAGTCCTTCCTGGCTGGTGGAAACCTCTTCATCGGCGTTCCACAGGGGGAATTCAAGGAAAATGTAGACCGTGCCGGCATTGGAGGAGCTGCGTTCGTGGGCCTCGCGCCCAGAACCTACGCGTACCTTCTCGGCATCGAGTTCGGCTTCATGAACTACGGTACCGAGCACCGGCGAGAGCCCTTCAGCACGACAGTTCCCGATGTGACCGTAGATGTCGAAACGCAAAACAACTTCGTGACCGGACATTTGATCCTGCGTTTGCAGCCGAACACCGGCTTGCTGCGCCCATACCTCGAAGGGGCGGTGGGAGGCAACTACCTCTTCACGAAAACCAGTATTGAGAACGAGGGGGGAGACGGCGAAGAGATTGCCAGCTCGACCAACCTTGACGATTTTGCTTTCAGCTACGGAGGCGGGGGGGGGAGTTCAGGTGGTAGTGTTTCGAAGATCAGAGGAGGATTTTGACACTGGATTTCAGGAGGCCTTGATCGACCTGAGAGTCCGTTACCTCGCCGGGGCACAGGCAGAGTATCTGAAGGAAGGATCCATCCGACGAGAGGCCGGGCGCGTGGTTTACGACATCAAGAAATCGACGACAGATCTGCTCAGCATTCAAGTCGGCATTGCCATTCGATTCTGAGAGCTTAGATTTGGGGGCCCGCCATTTTGCCAGTAATTCAGCGAGATCTGGATGTCTTATGTCGGGAAAACTCCCCTCTAGCCTGCCATTCCGGCGGTTAGCCCGATGCTTCGGTTCCGTACCAGGCCGCCGACAGACCGCCCCCGGTAACAAAGAGCCTCTCTACCCCGTAGAACTACCAGAACCATTCCCTTTTCCCGCCTGAGAGGTTGATACGGAGGTGTTCCATGAAGCTGTCCTTGATTGCCCTGTCAATTCTCGCTCTGGGCGCTTTTCGCCCGGCCGCCGCACAGGAGAATGTCCTGGCCGACATCCAGAACGTTGCGTCGTATGACATCAGAATAGACGGCTTTCTGCTCGACAAGGAGCGAGAGATCTCGATCCATGCCATCAGTTCAAGTGACCAGGCGCGCGAGCTGTACACGGCAGCGTGGATTCTCAACAAGCAGACCCGCGAAGTCGTCTGGAAATTACGCAACGCCAGCCAGCGCCGATACAGCCGAGGCCTCGCGGAGTATGACGACCGGGTCGTTCTCCCGAGGGGCGAGTACGAGGTGTATTTCTCCGCCTTTCCGGAATGGTCGGAGAAAGTGCAGAGTTTTGGTGACCTCCTGGACTTCCTGGGAGACAGGATTTTTCACCCCGGCCGGAGTCGGCGCGAGCACCGCGATCTGAGCTTGACCATCTATGGAACCGGTCAACGCGTCGGGAACGAAGGTGTTGATCAATGGCATGAACAACTGCGGAAGAGCGCTTTGGTATCGTTGAGCAGTCTCTGGGATAACGATTATGTGCGTCAGGGCTTTGTTCTCGAAAGACCGATGGATCTCACCCTCTATGCACTGGGTGAGGCCAACGAAGATGGGACGTACGATTACGGATGGATCATCGATACCAAGACCGGAAAACAAGTCTGGCAGATGACCCATTGGAACTCTCGGCACGCGGGCGGTGCGCAAAAGAACCGGGTTGTCGCTGAGACGATTTCACTTCCCGCCGGGACATACGCCGCATGCTTCGTGACCGACGATTCTCATTCCTACAGAGACTGGAATGCGCCTCCACCGTACGATCCGGCGTTTTGGGGGATCACCATCCGTGTCAAGGATGAGTCCATGAAGAGATTCGTCAAAACGTTCGACTACGAGGGCGTCCACGATCAGCACTTGATCGTCGATCTCACACGTCTGAGAGACGATGAATATCAATCAAAAGCCTTCACGCTGCACAAGCCAGCCGACGTGCGCGTGTACGCTCTCGGTGAGGGGCGCGATGGCGACATGTTTGACTACGGATGGATCGTCGACGCGAAGAACAGGAAGAAGATCTGGACGATGGAGTACCGAGAAACCGAGCACGCGGGCGGAGATCGGAAGAACCGGATGGTCAACACAGTGCTCCATCTCGACAAGGGAAGCTACATTGTCTACTTCGTTACCGATGGATCACATTCCTATCGTGACTGGAACGCAGCACCGCCGTTCGATCCTGAGCATTGGGGCATATCGCTGAACGCCGTGAGTGAGGGATTTGCTCCGAAGGACGTGAGCGCATACGAAGAACGTGAGGACAAATCTGTGCTTGCACGGATCGTAGGGGTGGGAGATCACGAACGGAGACGGGCATCCTTCTCCCTCTCAAAACAGAGTGATATCCACATCTA